>Ga0172367_10005532_pt1 | contig 15217 bp, 7 predicted proteins | sample Lak10m_FD_114542 | JGI IMG/M metagenome (GOLD analysis project Ga0172367, IMG submission 114542) | Freshwater microbial communities from Kabuno Bay, South-Kivu, Congo - kab_022012_10m | ecosystem: Environmental > Aquatic > Freshwater > Lake | place: Democratic Republic of the Congo: South-Kivu... | reverse complement strand
GATGCACAAAATGGTGGTAATAACCGGCGTAAGCGGCTCGGGGAAAAGTACGCTTGTCCACGATATTGTTTACGGAGGAACAGCAAAATACCTTGGAATGAATCCTCCTTCCATCGGCAAGTTCGATGAACTGGAAGGAACCCAGTACCTTGACCATATTGAAATTGTTGATCAATCACCGATTGGAAAATCCCCGAGATCAAATCCGGTGAGTTACATAAAAGCCTTTGAAAACATCCGTGAACTTTTCGCTTCAACTCATCAAGCGAAAGCTAGAGGGTATAAACCGGGATTCTTTTCCTTCAACGTTCCCGGAGGAAGATGCGAAACATGCGCTGGTGACGGTTTTATTAAAGTTGAAATGCAGTTTCTCGCTGATATTTATCTTAAATGTGAAGACTGCAAGGGAACGCGATTTAAAAAAGAAATCCGTGAAATTACGTATCGTGGAAAAAATCTTGTTGAAGTCCTGGATATGACGGTCGATGAGGCGCTGGAACATTTTCATGGAAATGAAAAAATTGCCCGCGCTTTACAAGTGCTGGCTGATGTTGGGCTCGGCTATATTAAACTTGGACAACCTTCCAACACGCTTTCCGGCGGAGAAGCACAACGCATTAAATTGGCGCTTCATTTAAATGCACAGCATGACCGGAAACATACGCTTTTCATTTTTGACGAACCCACAACGGGGCTTCATTTTGATGATATCTCAAAATTGCTGAGATGTTTTGAAATGCTTTTAGAAAAAAATCATTCGGTGGTAATAATTGAGCACAATCTCGATATTATCAAATGTGCCGATCACGTTATTGATTTGGGCCCCGAAGCCGGTGAGCAAGGTGGTTTTGTAGTTGCAACCGGAACTCCCGAAGAAATTGCAACTTGCACATCTTCGTTGACAGGAAAATTCCTGAAAACCCGGCTTATATAACCGCTATTTATTTTCTTTGTTCGCTATAATTTCTTCCATCAGCGTGAGCAAAGCAGCTTTTGTAAACGGCTTGGATAAATAGTGAGAGCATCCCGCATTTAAAAATTCTTCTTTGTCACCTCGCATCGCATACGCCGTAATTGCGATAATAGGTGTGGTTTTATAATTCGGCAGTTCCCGGATAAGCTTTGTTGTTTGCATACCGTCGATTCCCCTGGCCAAATTAATATCCATAAGTATCGCGTGGTAGCGGTCGCTTCGAGCCATAACAACTCCCTCTTGCCCGCTTTTCGCCCAATCGAGCGTTACCATATTTTTAAGGAAGTACTTAACAACCGAGTAGGAAGTTTCTTCATCTTCCACATACAGAATTTTGGGAAGCGAGATTTCGGGTGCTGGCGGCGTTACAACCGGAGTTTGAGGTACTTGGGTAAAGGCTTCTGCTATCTTTTCGTCTTTTTCAACAATTCTTATTACACTGGAATATTCGTCATCTGCGGGCAACTTAATTGTAAATACCGATCCCTTTCCAAGCTCACTTTCACACCAAACAGTGCCTCCCAATTTTTCAACAAAACTCTTCGTAATCGTTAATCCCAAACCATTTCCTTCAAAGCTTCTCCCCATACCTTCACTTGCCTGCCGAAATTCTTCCCAGATGATTTCCATGAATCCTTTTGGAATTCCTATACCCGAATCAATTACCTGAATAAGCGCAAATACTTTACCGTTTTCTTTAATCCTTGAGGCTTTTAAGGTTATCCCGCCCAGATGAGTGAATTTAATTCCGTTGTTGAGCAGATTGTTCACCGCATGAGTGATCATCCGTTGATCTGTGGTAACGAGAAGTTTATCTATAGAAAAATCTTTTTGGAGGTATAGATTTTTTTCTTTAGCCATCGGTTGAAAGAGTGAACACAGGTCATCAAGCACCGTCAGCATATCAAACTGTTTCGGTTGAATGACGATGCGGTCACGCTCAACTTGCGCAAGGTCAAGAATAATGTTCAAGGTTTCCATTAACCGCTGAGCACTCTTGTGCATCATTTGCGCCATCGAACGAACTTCTTCGGGAAGCTGCATATCGGAGATGAACTCTGTGAAGCCCAATATCGGAATCATCGGAGTTCTGAGTTCATGACTCATGTTCTTCAGGAAGTTGGTTTTAACTTTGTTGGCTTCTTCGGCTTTTTCTTTCGCTTGAGTAATTTGCCGCTCGGCTTCTTTCCGTTCGGAGATATCAACAAATGTTTCGAGTAATGCTTTTTTCCCTTGAAAAATAATTCCGGTAGTAATCACCTCGAAAACTTTCCCCGCAATAATATTATCTTTTTGAATACTCGAGGTACGTCCGATTTCAATTCCCATAAAAAGAGGACATTTGTGGCATTGTTCCTGCTTGCCGTTATACATGTCCCAGCATTTTTGCCCACGTAAATTTTTTCCGGTAATTTTTTCTAAATTTTCATTTTGAAAGAGGATGGTCCCCGTTTCATCAATAATACCCATTCCAAACGGAAGGCTGCTAATTAAGGAGGCATTAAACTCATTGCTTTCTTTAAGGAGCCGTTCATTTTTTACGCGCTCGGTTACATCATTAAAGATTGAAAGCAGAAGCGGAGGCTGCCCTTCTATTTCAACAAATGAATTTGCCAGTTCAACGGACATCGGTTTGCCATACCATAAGGTAATATCCCTTTGCATGAACGGTTGAATACTTCTCTCTTTGAAATGACGAATAAAGGACTGTACGTCATTAAAACCGGAATCTTTACCATAGACAACGGTAAAACTTTTTCCGATTATTTCTTCTTTTTTCTTTTCGAACAGTTTCGCGAACGCATCATTTACAGAAACAATGGTGCCAGTTTCATCGGTTAACCGCATTCCGTCAATAGAACTTTCCCACACAGACCGGAAATGAGATTCCGAGCGGCTTAAAGCTTCTTCCGCGTGTTTCCGTTCGGTAATATTTTGGGCTACTCCGGTAAATCCAATTTGTGCTTCTTCCTGAAATAAAAGGTTGACGAGAAAACTGAGCCACCGAATTTCTCCTTCGGCATTTACAATTCTAAAGTCTATACTTCTTGCAAGGTTTTTTGAGTTGGCTTGTTCCGCAAAATGGTCGAAAATTCTTCTCTTATCGTCTTTGTGAACAAATGAAAGATAAAATCTTCCAAGCAGGGTTTTTAATGGATAGCCAAGAACATCGCACGCGGCTTGGTTTGCATAGGTGATGCGTCCGGCGGTATCGGTATTAAAGAGAATCGCTTTCGTCCCTTCAACAATGTTTCTAAATTTCTTTTCCGATTCAATCCGGAGTTGCTGCAAGAGTTTCTGTTCGGTAATATCCTGAACTGCTCCATAAATTCTTGTTACACGGTTTTCATTTTCATCCCAAACCGGACTTGCATAGGTACGCATCCAAGTAAGGGTACCATTTTTATGGTAGGTTCGAACTTCACTAATAACTGTTTGATTCTTTTTAAGTTGAGCAAAAGCCGAAGCATCGTTTTTTATATCGTCCGGATGAATTACTGCGCGCCATCCGCCGATTGTTTTAAATTCCTCTTGAGTGTATCCGGTAATCCTTTCAAATGCCCCCATCACCCATTCAATGTCCGTCGTTCCGTCTTTGTTGAGAATAGTAGAAAAGATATAATCGGAGGTAAGATTTGAAATAAGTCTAAAACGTTCCTCGTTCCTACGGAGTGATTCTTCGGCTTCTTTATTTTTGGTTACGTCGCGGGCAATGGTTCGATATTCAACAACTTTTCCCTTTGCGTCGCGAAGTATTCTCGTATTTTGCGCAGTCCAAAAGATTGAACCGTCTTTCCGTTGAACGCGTAATTCCATATTAGTATCCTGGTCCCCGGAAGCAGTAGCCTTAACATAATGCTCAATAACGCGTTCTCTATCTTCGGGATGAACTACCCTAATATATGAATGTCCAATAATTTCTTCGGGAGAAAATCCGGAAAAGAGATAAAAATTAGAATTACAAAAGAGCATTTTCCCGGATGTATCGGTTGTATAAAAGACATCGGTAATATTATCAACGAGATTTCTAAAGAGTTCTTCACTTTCGTTTAGCTTTTGTTCGGTTAATTTCCATTCGGTGATGTCTTCAACGGTTCCGTCATAGAAGAGAGTGTTGCCGGAGCTGTCACGAACAACACGAGCGTTTTCTCTCACCCAGACGTCGGTGCCGTCTTTTTTCTGCCATTTGACTTCGTATCCCCGAATGTAATCGTCTTTTTCTATTCGTTCTTTAAAATATTGTCTGTTGTAGGTTTGCGCATTTTCTTCCAAATTAAACGCCGCAAACTCATCAAAGGAAGCATACCCCAGCATCCGAAGCAACACTGCGTTACACGCTAAAATTTTTCCATCCGGTGTTGTACGGTAAATACCGAGCGGCGAGTTTTCAACAAGTTGATGGTAGCGGGATTCGCTTTCCTTTAAAGCGATCTCTGCCTTCTTCTGCTGAGACATATCCGTTGCAACAGCAATAAGGACTTCTTTTTCGAAGTATGTTCCTTTATAGAGCCGAACGAATTTGGGAAAGATTTCTCCATTTTTTCTTTTTCCCCAAAAGTCAAATTGCTGCGGAATTCCTTTGTACGCATTATTAACACATTGGAGAACCGCATGCATATCGTTTAGTCCATCGGCAGAAACGAAGAGAGGATTTTTTCCAATAAGCTCTTCTCTGGTGTACCCGTACATGCGTACAGCCCCCTCATTCACGTCAAGAAATGTTCCGCTGCTGTCTTGAATATAAATGGCTTCAGCAATACTGTTGATGATTCCTTGATAGGTATTATCGCTCAACCGAAGCCGTTCTTCAATCAATTTCTGTTCTGTAAAATCTCTTGCAACTAAAAGTACGGTATCTGCGGTAAGAGGAGAAAGATGAGCCGAAAACCAAAACTTTTTATCGTCAATGGTAAGTTCGTAGCTGAGCGGAATTATTTTTTTTGTGGCAAGAGTCTCTTGAACTTTTGATAGGAAAAAATCTGCCTGCTCTTTAGGAAAAATTTCGTGCATCGTTTTTCCCAATATTTCCACCGGAGGTTTATACAGCAGCGAAGGATTGGAAGGACCTATTTCGATGTAGCGCCCTTCGCTATTCAACTCCATAATTACATCAGACATGGCCGCAAAAATTGCATGCAGCTTCAGCTCTGATTTTCGCGAAAGTTCTTCGGCCTTCTTCCACTCTGTAATGTCTCTTGTAATGCTGATGATATGCGGAACGCCGCTAAGTTCGATAATGGAAGCGGACATAAGCCCGTTAACCAAGTCACCATTTTTTTTACGGAAGAGAGATTCCTGATTTGTGACAAATCCGTTTTTTTGCAACCCTTCAACAAGTTTTTTTCTATCATCATGATTAACCCAAATTTCAAGGTCCAAAGAAGATTTTCCAAGAACATCTTCTTCCGTGTATCCCATAATACTTGTAAAGCCTGCATTGATGGAGACATACACGCCGTCATTAAGTCTGTTCACATTGATGGAATCGGGGTTAAAATAAAATGATTTCCGAAATTTTTCTTCGTTTTCTCTTAAAATTTGCTCGGTCATTTTGCGTTGAGTTATATCGATAAGGTTCCCCATAATCCTCACGAGATTGCCGGCGTCATCAAAAATGCCCACCATGTTTTCTAAGGTGTTTATGGTTTTGCCGTCTACCGAAACGTGGAAGGCTTCGAGGTTTTCTAATTTTTTATTTTTTTTAAGCGCGTCCAGAAATCCTAACCGATCATTCTCTGTACGATAAAGTTTTTTTATAGGATACTGGATGGCTTCTTCTTTTGACTTAAAACCAAACATGGTAACAAAAGCATTATTGCAATAGAGAAGTTTTCCCTCCGGCGTAGTAATAATGTTGGCGAAGATTGCCCCCTCAAAACTTTGAATTAAATCCTGATAATCGAGCTTTTCTAAAATCTCTTTGGGAGTGGGAGAAGATTTTTTATCAGCAATAACCAATGGTTTTTTGCTTGATGTACTCTCACTTTTTTTAGTCGTTTTTTTTGTTTTTGGCGGTTCTGAAGGTTCCTTTTTCACTTTTCTTTTACTCTATAGTTGTTCCATTTCTGGTGGAAATGAGAAATTTTAGGGCAATAATTTTGCGGGCAACTTAAAGAAAAAGATTTTGATTTACAATGGAGAAAATAAATCGCGGAGGTGAAAGTGAGCAGGCTCTAAATCACTTTTTCCATTTCAAGGGTTTGATCATTATGCTCAACGCTCGATAAAAAGGCCGCCTTGGGATTCTTTTCACGCGTCATCCTAAGCGCAAATTCCGTCTCTGCAATAAACACAAGATTTTTAGCTTTATCAAAATAGAGATGATTCCCTCTCAACCGTAAAAGCTCTTCTATATCTTCCTTCGACTGATACTGCACCCAAAACGCTTTGTGAGCGTTCATATGAACGAAATCGCAGCTGGCGCCAAATTCATTTAAGAGGCGGTATTTGATAACATCAAATTGAAGTTCGCCGACAACACCGATAACTTTTTTAAGTCCGTCGGTATGAACAAACAATTGGGCAAGTCCTTCATCTGTTAAATGACGAATGCCGGTTTCAAGTTGTTTTGATTTGAACGGATCTTTGTTTTGTACGACTCTAAAAATTTCGGGAGAAAAAACGGGAATTCCCTTAAACATAAAAGCATCCCCTTCGGTTAACGTATCACCAATTTTAAAGAGACCCGAATCGTACAAACCGATAACATCTCCCGGATAGGCGGTATCTACGAGCGATTTCGTTTGCGCAAGAAACGAAGCGGGATTGGGAAATTTTACCTGACGGTTTAACCTCACATGAAAATAGTTTTTGTTTCGTTCAAAAGTCCCCGAGCACACACGAACGAACGCCATTCTGTCGCGGTGTTTCGGATCGAGATTAGCGTGAATTTTAAAAACAAACCCGCTGAACTTTTCTTCGGTCGGTTCTACGGACCCAAGTGTTGTTTCTCGTGGAATAGGTGTTGGTGCTATGGTAACAAACGTGTCTAACAATTCTCGAATTCCAAAATTGTTTATCGCGCTTCCGAAGAAGACCGGGGCAACCTCTCCCGCCAAATATTTTTTAGTATCGAACGGATCATAAATTCCGTTAATAAGTTCGATATCGTTCCGTAATGTGTCAGCCGCGTCTCCAAAGGTGGAAGTCAATTCGGGATCATTAATGCCGTTAAAGTACTTCACTTCGTCTTCAACTTGCTGTTTGTTCACGCCGAAGAAAGCAAAGGTATTATTGAAAATATTGTAGACGCCGCGGAAACTAATTCCCATACCGAACGGATAAGAAAGCGGGCGGACTTTTATCGCAAGTTTTTCTTCAATTTCATCAAGCAGTTCAATAGGATTTCTTCCTTCCCTATCGAGCTTGTTGATAAAAATAATTACGGGAGTATTTCTGAGGCGGCAAACCTGCATCAATTTTTCCGTTTGCTCTTCCACTCCTTTAACGCAATCGATAACAAGAATAACGCTGTCAACAGCGGTTAATGTCCGGTAGGTATCCTCCGCAAAATCTTTATGTCCCGGTGTATCAAGTAAATTTATTTTGTCATCTTTGTAATTAAAAGAAAGTACCGAAGACACAACCGAAATACCGCGCTGCTTTTCGATTTCAAGAAAGTCAGAGGTTGCCGTCTTTCTAATTTTGTTCGACTTAACCGCTCCGGCAATTTGTATAGCGCCGCTAAAGAGAAGTAGTTTCTCTGTTAGCGTTGTTTTGCCCGCATCCGGGTGACTGATAATTGCGAAGGTTTTCCTTCTTTGTAATTCTTTTAGAAGACTCATGTTTATACTATTATGGAATTCGTAAAAAGACGGAGGTTGTCTCTTTAGCTTAAATGGGAGTGTTCAATGTTATTTCGTAAAAAATCATGTTCAAATATACGGAATCCCGATGAAAGAGTATGGGTAATTTCTCCCCGGGTTGGGTTCCCGGAAATTGAAAGTTGGAGCGGTTTTCCATTTATTCTCTCATATTGTTTATATTTCAATCAATAAAGGAGCAATTTATATTCAACATGCATTCCCGATTTACTCACATATTCTACTTTCTGGTTTTTGCCGCACTTTTGAGTAAAGTTAGCTTCTCGCAAAAAGAACCGACAAGCGATGACCTTTTTCTTCAGGCGAGGAGTGCCGCATTCGACCATAAAGATTATGCTACCGCGAGAGCGTTATGTAAAGAGGCGCTGATAAAAAGTCCAAATTACACCGATATAGAAGTCTTTTTGGGGCGACTTTACACATGGGATCAACTGCGTGATTCTGCCCGTTCGGTGTTGCTTGATGCAGTATCAAAAAATCCGAATAGCGTTGACGCTTTAAATGCCTTATCCGATCTTGAGTATTGGGCGGGTGATGCGCACAAGGCGCTGGCCTATATCCACAGCGCGGAACAGCTTTCGCCAAACTCTGAAGATATACTTCTCAAAAAAACAAAAATCCTTATTGACCTTCAAAATTATGAGGAAGCTTACGCCACCATCGATAAGATTCTTCATATAAATTGGAGAAATACGGAAGCGTTTGTCCTTGCTGAAAGAATAAAAGACCTTACAAGAATAAACACTCTTGGTTTAACATACGACTACGATCACTACAGCAAAGTTTTTGATCCATGGCATGCAGTTGCGTTATCGTACTCGCGTAAAACAGCTCTCGGATCGGTCATCGGCAGAATTAACTATGCGAACCGGTTTCTTAAAAACGGAACGCAGTTTGAAATAGATGCTTACCCGCGCTTTGCAAATGGGTTTTACGCTTACGTCAACGCGGGATATTCCAACTCGTCAATCTTTCCAAAATCCAGATTCGGCTTATCGCTTTATTACAGCCTCCCTTTGAGTTTTGAAATAGATGCGGGAATCCGTTATTTAAAATTTCCAAGTTCTAAAACAGATATTTACACTTTTGCATTAGGGAAATATTACACGGCATTCTGGTTTTCCTTCCGTACGTTTATTATTCCCAACGGCAACTCCACGTCGTATTCATACACACTCACCACGCGGTATTATATGAACGGCGCCGACAACTACGCGGCTCTCAACCTTAGCACCGGAATCTCACCGGATGAAAGAAGTTTAAACAACCCGAATCTTCTTATCTCAAAAAAAATTGGACTCGATTACAATTTCCGATTATCAAAACGGCTTACCGCATCAATGACCACGTCGTACATTTACGAAGAATATTTCCCCGACCTGTTTAGAAATAAAATCTCATTTGGGGTAGGAACCCAGTTTAGTTTTTGATATGCGCTTCTGGAAAATACTCGGTTGGTTTTTTCTTATCATGCTGCTCCCCTTTCCCCTTTGGATGTACCTCGGCTGGTACTTTTCCCCTTCAAAACCTTTATCAGTCGCTATTATTGATAAAACCGTGTTAACGCGTGAGGGAAAAGAACATGAATCACTCAATTGGGTGCTTACCAATCAAAAATATGTTAAGCCTGATGGAGAACTCTATTCTATTTCGAAAGATTACTTCGGTTTTTTCCCAAAGCTGAACGGCAAGTATGAAATTCACGGTTTGGAAAATTTTAATCCTGAGCAAATTGACACTCTCGCAGATGCTTCAGATGCAGTCTATATCGCGGATACTTATGGAATTTTTGCGAGTGAGTGGTATACTCAAAAAGAACAAACCGAACACAGCAGTATGATTTACGGAGGATTGTCTCCGGTTGATATGATGTTTCTTCAAAACATGAAGAAAAAAAAGAAACTTATTATGACCGAGTTTAACACCATTGCCTCTCCTACAAACGAAGCTGTCCGTGCGGACTTTGAAACTACATTTGATTTACGTTGGACGGGATGGAGCGGACGCTATTTCGAAAGTCTCGATACTTTAAAAAATCCCGAGTTGCCCCGCTGGTTAGTTCGTGATTATAAATTACAACACAGCAACCGGTGGCCATTTAAGCAGTCGGGAATTGCGCTCGTTCATTATGATACCCGCGTGGAAATTCTTGAAAACAAAACACATCTAACGCAGGAAGTTCCTTATATCCTCACCAATAAAGAAAATTGCGAACGGTTTGAACTACCGGAAAAAATAAAATATCCCTACTGGTTTGACGTAATGTTGACCAAACGAAGCAACAACGTTGTTTCGATTTATTCTGTTTACACAAACGCAAAAGGAGATTCAATTCTCGAGTCGATTGGTATTCCAAAAGTTTTTCCGGCTGTAATTGAACATACCGGAGATTATCTTTTTTATTACTTCTCGGGAGATTTTTGCGACAACCCGATAGAGCAGTTCACCGCAAAAATAAAAGGAGTGAGAGCGTTCCGCTGGTTCTTCTATAACGGAAAAGAGATTCCCGAACGACGAAGTTTCTTTTGGGAATATTATTCCCCGCTGGTAACAAAAATTCTTGCCAATTATTCCTCAACATTAAAACACTAATTTGTTTTTTTCTTCATAATTGCCGCTCTGAACTTCAGAACGGAATCGGGTTCCAGTGCATTCTTCTTCATCATTTCTCTATTTCTTCCGCGAAAATCGTTGAACGCAGCTCGAATTTTTCGTTCAGCGTTGTTGTCATTAACTCTGCTCAGAATTAAATTATCATAAACTTTGAACAATTCTTCATCCGCTAAGAAATACCCTCCCTGAAGGTAGTCGAGCAATTCATTTTTGTTTCGCATCAGCGGAACCGAATGGGTGTTTCTGAAAAAAATTGCAGAGTCAATTCCGGTACTCATCCATGGAACATATTTAGGAACAGAGGTATTATAATTTTTATTGAGGAACGCCAACAAAGAAGGAAGCACATCAAAATGAGTTGAGATTGAAGAAAAGAGTGCTGTTGATTTAAGCATCGGAGAATAAATTAAAAACGGGACATGAAATCGTTCCAGCTTTGTTCGAATCGCTATTTCCGGCATGCGGTGATCCCCGGTGATAATAAAAATTGTGTTCTTATAATCATCCCTCGTCCGATACAATTCAAAGAAATGTTTAAACGCATCATCGGTGTACATCACCGTCGCGTACTTGTCGATATCTTTTTCGTATTCCGAAGCCTCGGTGGAATGTTCGGGCATTGCACGAAGAAACTCTCTTACCTTAGCGCGGTAATATGGTTGCGCTTGAACCAGGAAAGGGTCGTGCATGGATTGCGTCATGTAAATATCGAGACGAGGAACATCTCCCCGTTGTTCAATAAGCTCCAAACTTCGTTTGAATAATTCTTTATCACCGTATCCCCAAGAAAATCCAAGCGTGTTTGCGGGCATCTTCTGAAATGCTCCGCCAAAATTTTTGTCACCAAGAATAAAATCAGTTCCTTCTTTCTTGAAAAAAATATCCATGTTATCAAAATGAATATCACCCCCATGATAGAAAGACGTATAGTACCCAAGTTGTTTTAAATAACGAATCAACGAAAAGTGAGGAGGCATATTATCGCCAAGTTCGAGAAACCCTTTTTCTGCAAACGGTAATGAAGCAAAGAGTGATGAAAAAACTCCAAACGTTCTTCCGGTTGTGCTCAAGAAATTTTTCCAGTACAAACTTTGCTGCGCCAGTGAATCAAGAAAAGGAGTAAAACTTCCGTCTTCAGCTCCCTCGCCGCTATATGATCTTCCCAAACTTTCTGTGATGATAAAAACGATGTTCGGCAGTTTTGTTCCCACCTGAAAATATTTCCCCAATACATCAACCGGTTCATACGTATGAAGAAACGGATAGTCGGCCGAGACATAAGTAAACAACTGCTTTGCTGATTTAGGATCGTCAATAAAATAATCCTCCGAAAGAAGCTCTTCGGTATCCTGCTTTCCGAGATAAGCTGAAACCTTTTCCGAAAAGTATTGCAGCTTATTTACCACGGTATAATACTCTAAATCGGTTTTATACATTTCCTCTTTTGGAACAAACATTCCATTCATGAAAAATGAGAGCAGCATAATCAACAATAAAACAAAGAGCACCATTTTCGGCAACGACAATCTTACAATTAATTTAAAGAGAAAAACAAAAAGAATGACGGCTGTGACCAAGAGGAAAATCATTCCGAGCGAAAGTCCACCCGAAGCGTGAATTGTATGCGTTATCTCCTCGGTCGTATAACCGAAAATGTCACTCCCAAGCGGCACAAGCGATTTAGCATAGTAAAATATGAGAAGAAAATTGCCAAGCAAAAACAGCACGAGTATCAGCAAGAGGAAAATTTTAGCAGCACCCGGTTTGAAATATGCAAGAGCAAGAAATGGGATAAATCCGTAACAAACTATCCCCATCACCCAAAGGAAATCGTACGGAATACCCGAGAGCATAAGCGAGAGAGCGTTTGGCGATAATCTATGTGTGGCAGCAATATAAAAATATTCTAGAAAGCGGCTTAGAAGTAAAAAAATTATGAGCGCAAGGACGTAATGAAAAAACACTCTCGCATTTTCTTCAAGAAAAGAGAATAAGTCCTCACGAGTTTTGTAGAAGATTCCCATACTGTTTAATGAAATGAAAAACGTTTTTCAAGTTCTGATTGAGTTACATTGAAAATGTACCATTTCCCTTTTGCTAAAAGTGAATCTAACTTTCCATTCGCAGGAAGCAGGTAATATTTTATTTCAGAATTTCCGGTACTTCCCATTGCCGGAGTCTTTTTCCCGGTTGATACGAATGAAGTGATACCATTTTCGACGAGCCCTTTTATTTGCGCCTCATCCGGCTCCGGCCCAACATAAATATTAGGAAACATTCTGAAAATATTTTTCTCGGGAAACAATTTTTCCACTTCAGTTTGATTGATTGAAAAATATGAGGTGATGGCTTGCACCAGCATTGAAGTGCGTTCATCCTTTGTTGACGCAAGTAAGAGAACAAGAGGTTTTGCAGCAGAATGAAGTGAATCAAGAATGGTCTTCAACTTCGAATAATTAAACTCTTTAAGGTCAAAAGGAATATGTGCATACTCCATAGCATACGTAGCGTAAAGTGTGCTGTCTTTCTTTGCGAGTTCTCTATTTTCGGCGGTGGCATCATCTACCAGTGAAACAACTTGCTTCACATATCCGGTAAGCAGGTACCCCAAACATTCTTCTTCGGTTGGACGCGGAAGCAAATAAACTGCCTTTCCTAAATAGAAGAGCGGACCTCCCGCAAACATTTTTATCTCATTTAATGTTCGGTAGGCGGTAATGTTGCTTGCGTCGGTTGAAACGTTTTGACTTTCAATTATTCTACGCACAACGTTTACCCTATCTTTGCCAAGATAACAATGAACGTAGTACTTCCCTTTCCCGGTGGCTAAAAGGTTTTTAATTTTTTCTATCGATGAAAGATTTTGACTAACCCAAGGGAGCATTGGCGCATGGATTACTTCAATTCCGGCTTGCTTCGCGGCCGCATCTTCATCAGCGATTAATTTAGGTTCAAACGGAACAACAGCCGGATGGAGTAAAGAAATAATTCCCGCGTAATGTTCCTTCTTCAATTGCATGATTTGTGTCTCGGAAGGATACGGCCCAAAGACAAATGATATTCTCGACAGGACTATATTCTCAGATCGTTCTCCCCTCCCCGGAGTGTACTGGGGATTCATCCATAAAAAAAGAACCGCTCCGAAGAAAAATAGTGGGATGAAAAGTCCGTACTTTTTTTTCGGATTTTCAGATTCCCAAAATCTTCTTGTGTAGTAATAGGCAATTCCTCCGGCCAGAAGAAGAATGATCACAATATATATTTTGATTACCAAACTTTCGGTTTTATCGGAGCTTCCTTCTTCCTGCAGATAATTGACTGTCCATCGTATCGGTCCCCAAAACAAGAGTGACCCAAGGACAAAACCCATAGTTCCCGTCAAATAAGTAAACAGCGAAAAACGCCGAAACCGCTCGTCTGCCATTAGTTTTTTCACAAAATTCATACTACTTCATTGGGGAATTTTTAGTAAATTAAAAAGAATTTTTTGTGAAACTAAGAAATAGTTTAGTAAAAAAAAATTATAATACCGATAAATCCAAAAGCACATGAGTTCAACAAAAAAAATACTATTTGCGGAAGACACGATCCACATAGCCAAACTCTTAAAATTCAAATTGGAGAAAGAGGGATTTGAACTCATTCACTACCCTTCAGGCGTTGGCGTATCGGACGGTGTGTTGAAACATCAGCCCGATCTGGTACTGCTCGATATTATGATGCCGGTAAAGGACGGCTTAACTGTTTTAAAGGAGATAAAAGGTAATCCCGCTTCCGCTTCAATTCCGGTTATTCTGTTAACCGCCAACTCACATGAAGAATATGTGGTAAAAGGACTTCAACTTGGCGCCACAGATTATATTCTTAAACCCTTCGCTTCTTCAGAACTTATTCTGCGTATCAAAAATATTTTAAAGTTGCGGTAGTTTTTATGCCCCGCATCTCACCATGCGTTCAAGGATGCACCCTAAAATCCCTTACTAAGAAATATTTTAGGAATTCCTGTGAGTTTTAATTTTGATATTTTTTCTCTCCTTGCTATCACAATTTTTTCGTTGTTGGTTATCACTTACTTCCTTGTAATTCAGGTAGTTATCTTAAGACTTTATCACGGATACCAAAACAAACAACAGCAAAAGTTTTTCTCACTTTGGGAAGGAAGAATCTTTGAATACCTTGAAGGCGAAGATACTCCCGAACTCATCATAAAAAAAATTCGGAGAAAAAATTACATTTACCTGCTTCGTTACCTGAGGGAGTTTTTCCTCATGTTAAAGGGAGATGACTACCTTAAACTTTCTCAGTTGGTCAATCAAACAAAACTGCTCACCTTTCTTCTTTCCTCTTTGAAATCCGGGTCTCCTCAAAAAATAAACGAAGCGGCATATTTTCTCGGCTTAGCCAAATCAACAGGTGCAGTAAAAGTTTTACGAAAAAAATTACGTAGCCAAAATGCATCGGTCTTTTTAAGCACTTCACTCGCTTTGGCACGTATCAATGACACTGAAGCACTCTTCGAAATATTCAGAGGAGCCCGTCGTTTCAAATTTATTTCCAAGGATTCTCTCCTCGCCATCCTCTCTGAATATACTGCTGATATTTGTCCTATTCTTCTCCAAAATTTGAAGCGCGAAAAAAATAGTTTTGTACATACTCTTTCAATAATCCTGTTCCGGCATTTTAAATTTTATGATGCTGCTGAAACGGTTCTGAAAATCATGGTGTACAGTCAAAATAAAGAAATCGTTATTGAAAGCATTAAGTATTTCAGTGCTGTTGAATATTTTGAAGCGGGTACGGCATTGCG
>Ga0172367_10005530_pt1 | contig 15219 bp, 8 predicted proteins | sample Lak10m_FD_114542 | JGI IMG/M metagenome (GOLD analysis project Ga0172367, IMG submission 114542) | Freshwater microbial communities from Kabuno Bay, South-Kivu, Congo - kab_022012_10m | ecosystem: Environmental > Aquatic > Freshwater > Lake | place: Democratic Republic of the Congo: South-Kivu... | reverse complement strand
TCTTGCCCGTGCCGACGTCTTTGAGGAGCTCGTTACCGAGGTTGAGGTCAGGGCTGTCGAAGGGCATGGCGGCTGCTTTCGTGGGTCAGAAACGCGTCAGGCGAAGTCGCGGTCGTCGAATTTCAGCGTGTCGGCATTGGCGATCACATCACGCACGGTCTTCTCACTGAAGCCGTTCGGGTTCGTCACCTCGATGTGCACACTGATTGTCACCTCGGAGCCGAGTTCCCGCTGCAGGTGAGCGAGCACCTCCTTCTGCACCTGCTCGAAGTCGCGAACGAGGCGGGCAGACGACGCGTTCAGGGACTTGGAGCCCCAGAAGCGCTTGGGTGCCGGCTTCGAGGTGACTTTCGCTGGTTGGCCATCGTCGGGCGTGTCGTCATCATCGACCTCCTCTTCGGGGTCGTCAACAACCTCCTCGTCCTCAGCGTCCTTCTTCTGCTGAGCGAGCGCGAGAGCCGGTTGGACCACGAGCCACGTGGCGTTGACGCCCGTTGGTCGGGCGCCTCCACTGAGCCCGATGTACTTGCCGGTGTCGTCGATGCCAGCCGCAAGCGCCCAGGTTTCGGTGGACCAGAACATACGACCTGCGCCCTCGGAGAGCACCTCGATGAGGGCGTCGACGGAGACGAGTCGTGGCAGGTACGCATACCGAGCCATCACGTCCCACAAGTCCTTCACGGAGACGTGGCCCGTTTCCCACAGGGGCGCGAGCACGCCGTCGAGGTGGCTGCGAAGCATCTCTGACGAATATGCGGTCGAGAGCATCCCGCTGGTGATGAGCTTCTTGGAGCAACGATCGGCGATGCCGTCGGGCCCATCACACCGCACAGCCTCGAATTCGACGGGTGAACTTGGCGTGTTCTGCACCGGGACGATCGCCTGCTTGTACGCCTCCCGGACGGCGCCGTCGAGCCGGGCGTTTGCATCCTTCAGGCGATCTTCCACCTGCTTCTGGTTGAGGGGATCCAGGTTCAGGGGATGAACCTTCTCGCGCTCGAGCTGCTCCCACGCCAGGTACTCGGCCGTGGCGCTGTCCAGCGCGTCGACCTGCTTCTGGTCGGCAGCAAGGAAGACCACCATGTTCCGATAGATGCGGGCCGCATTTCCTCGCTGTTCGAGCAGTGCTCGAGCGGCTGTCGTCGCCGGGCTCTCTCCCTTGCCTTGATGAGCGAACTCAGGGCCGAGGATGATCAGACGAGCAGCGTCGGAGTCGGCGACGTCGCCGGGCGATCCGGGCATCACGTGCACAGCCTGGAAGACGCCACGGGAGCGTGACTGCTCGGTGATCCGGCGACGGATTTCGTCCTCGACGATGTCGCGACGACTCGACCGGATCTGCTCGGTGCGATCTCGTGCGAGCTGGCCGACATGGGCTTGGGTGCCGTACCAGTACCGAGTGCCCTCGTTGTAGAGATAGGTGGCGCGGGCGACGAGCTTGGCGAGTGCATCGTTGAACACCGACACCTGCTCGCCGGGCAGAACTGAACCCAGCCGGATTCGCTGGATCTCGATACCCCTGTTCGCCGAGTTGAGCGAGGGTGCAGAGCCGATGAGAACAGTTCGAGCGACACGGCGGGTCGCTGCGTACTGGTTGAGATTCGGGTACTGAAGGTCGATTGCCCGGGGGGTCGAGTCCTCTCCATCGACATCGCGGTGGATGATCGGCGGCCAGACCTCGGAGAGGTTCGACACCAGCTCCGTCGCGACGGTTGCGTCATCGATCGGCACGTTGCCGGGCATGATCATCGGTGCCCGGTCGTTGCCGGACCACAGCGCGTGAATCACCTGTGCCATCAGCCGCAGCACGCCGCGTGTCTGCTGGAAGCGCTCCAGGGTCGACCAATCGTCGTACAGCCGTGTGAACAACTCGGGATGGATTGGATACGACCGCTCGATTCGGCGCGAGTACTCGGCCTCACGCACTTCGGGCGGGAACTCGGCGGCCTGCTTGCTGTAGAAGTCCGAATAGGTCTTCGCGGTAGCACGCGCGAACTTCAGGTTCTCGGCGTCGGGTGTCTGGAACAGCCGGCGGCGGACGATCTCGAACTGCTCGTCCCCCTTGGCGGTCGACCAGCCGTTCTTGGTACGACCGACGGCATCGCGAAGTTTGGTGAGCGCAAGGTGGGCATCTTGGCCAGAGACCTGCGACGTGATCTCCTGGCCGTTGGTGTCGACGGACGCAGGAAGTGACACCACGAGGAGCGCTCCCGGCACGCTCTTCACCACTTCGGTGAGCGCTTGCGCGAAGTAGAACTGCGTATCGAAGTTGCCGCCGCGGTAATTGCCGTCGCCGAGCAACTGCGCCGCATAGGCCACCCATTCGTCGATGAGGATCACGCACGGGGCGGCTGCCTCGATGACCTTTCGCAGGTGGTCGCCAGGGTTGCCGGGGGTGATGTCCGACTCGGCGATCTCGTCGAATGCCGTTCGTCCCCCGAGCTGCCACGCGATCTCACCCCAGATCGTGCCGACCTCGGTGCCGTCATCCTTCACCTGCGCGAGCACCGGGCTGAAGCGCGTCCCGACGATCACTGCGCGGTTGGCCTTCGGCAACTGCTCGATGCCCTCCGACTGCAGGAAGTCCTGCAGATCCTGAGGGAGATCATGTGTGGGGACACCGGAGAAGAGGTGGTACAGCGAGATCATCGAGTGGGTCTTGCCGCCGCCGAATGTGGTCTGCAGGTCGATCACGGGTGGCGCGCCCGCGTCACCCTCGATGCGCCGTGCGGCGAGGCGGAGCAGATTGCCGAGACCCTCGGTGATGTAGGTGCGCTCGAAGAACGGGATCGGTTCGGTGTACTCGCGCGACCCGAGCCCGTGGTGCACCATGAACAGGTCGGCAGCGAACTCGGCAGCGGAGAAGCGGCCCGCAGCGACATCGGGGTGCGGCTGGATCACTTCGCGCCAGGGCTTCAACCCGACAACCTCGCCGGAGAACAGGTCCTCGGCCTTCGGCTTTGCCTTGACCGCTGCCTCATTGGCCTTCTCACGGAGCAGTGCCTGCTTCGCAGCCAGCAATTCCGCTGCGACCGATGGGGCATGACGGGTCAGCACCCGCTCCATCGTGTCCAGTGCCCGATATGCATCATCCGTCGACACGACGCCACCGTGAGAGACGTTGTTTCGCCAGTCGGACACCTCGAACAACCAGTTGAACTCCTCTTTGCTGAGCACATACCGAAAGACCTGGGGGCGGTGGTCCTTGACGACCGTGATCTGCGCCGACACATCAGTTTGAACCTTCGCGCCCGGGTATTGCTCCACCCAGTTTCCGCCCATCGGTGACCGCTTGGTCATCGCCTCGTCGATGACGGGCCACATGCCGCCGGCGAACGTGTCGAGTCCACGCGTGATGCGTTCTTTGTTGTTGATGGCCATCGGGTTCCTCCAGGTCAGAACAACGTGCTCGGGTCGGCCGGTGCCTGTGCTGCCAGCGCGACGAGGTCGTGCCACTCGGCAGCCAAGTTGTTGTAGGCGCGGGCCTCCTCAGCCCAGCCATTGCGGTTCGCGATCTCATACAGTCGGTACGACAGGTCGCGCGCTGCGTCACCAAGCCCACCGACCTGGCGCAGTAGTGCAGCCGCCGACATGAGCCCGCCGTCGCCCTGCACGCGTCGGATCAGGTGCTGACACACCTCCCACACCGTGACCCGCTTGTCGGTCGCCGGATCCCAGTCGGCTGCATACTCACTGCGGTCGAGCAGACGCACCCGACCCGACCGGGCTTCGACAATTCCGGCCTTCTCCAGTCCGTTCATCGCGGTGCCTCGGGCCGTTGCAAGGTTCAGTGCGTCGCCGAAATCGCCGCCGTCCATGCCGTGCTGGTCGAACCAAGTGACGGCCCAACGGGTGTCGGCGTCGAACTCCGCCTCCTGCTCGGTCTGCAACTCATCGAGCACTTGGTTGATGATCTGCAGCGCGGTGCCGACCGACATGTTGCGGTCAGCGCCGTCAAGCACTCGGGCGTACGACGTGAACACGGCCATGCCAGGCCCGATCGATGCCTGTGCCATGTCGACCGGCAGAACGCCTCCGGACTGCAACTCAACGAGCTTGTCGCCGAGTGCGCGCCGTAGGTGACGAATGAAGCCTTGGCGGTCGGTGATCCCGGCATCAGTGGGCCGCGGGCGACACGCCAGCACTACCGAGGACGCAAGCGAGTTCGTGCCTTGGCCAATCATCCGGTTTCCCATCTCAGTGCGGATCGGCCAGGTCGCAGTCACTTGGAGGCCGGTGTCGACCATGCCCTGCAGCAGCTTCTCCCAACCGGTCGCACCCGCCCCGGAGCCACCTGCCTCGTCCTCACCTTCGTCGTCTTCCTGCTTGTAGGCGTAGAAGACGGTCATCGGGATCTCTGGATGGTGCCGCTCCTTGATATGGGCGAAAACCTCACGGAAGCCACTCTCGAAATGCTCGTTCGCTGCTTCCTGGCTGCCATCGAACCGATACGGGGTCGCGACGAGTTCCTCTACCTTCGGGGTGAGGAGCGTCGCGAACAGGTCGGGGTGGATGTCCTTCAGCCCGAGGCGGAGCCAGACGTAGAAGAAGTCGGCGAGGTCCGCATAGCCGATGTTGTCGAAGTACGGCGGATCGGTCGACACCACCACCTGGGAGGGATACTCGCGTGTAGCGGCATTGGCCTGCTCCACGACGACCTCAGCGTCGCGGCGGTATGAAGCGAGTTGACCGCTAATGGAGCGTGCGACATTGGAGACGGTCATATTCCACGAGCCGGACGAGTCCCCGAAGATGTTTGCTTCGGGGAAGTCCCACACCATCGGAATGGCCTGCCGAGCAAAGAGTGCTACAGGTACCTCGTCCTTGACGAGCCACCGGGACAACGAGTTCGACGTCTCGGCGAGCTTGCTCACGCAGATGGCGAGGACCGTTGTCACCAGATCGGCGTAGAGCTCGTCGCCCTCGCTGTCGGCGACCACCTGCTGCCGGATGTTCGGTAGCCGATCGGCTAGCGCCGTCAGCGCCCGCAACTGTCGGGACGTGAACAACGACGCGTGTGTAGTCATACCGTACCGGAATACGTTGATTCGGCCAGGCCAATCGAATAGATCAGTGCCAAATGGGTCCTGATTGGGTACCGAATGGGCAACGTTCTCTTGGGTGGCAGAAGCATCCAGGTAGATGCGACGGCGATCGCCGAGCGCCGCAACAGCCATGAGCCGCACATGCACCTTGCTGGCGCGTGCCTGCTCGCGCACGTACGCCAGCGGAATTGCTGTACCGCATGCGATGCAGGTGGCGCCTTGCCGAGTGACTGTTCCGGAGACTCGCGGAGTCTTCCCTGAGCGCACCTCGAATCGAACCTCTTGCCCAGGGCCTGAGGTGACCGGGTCTACCCACGCCTCTCGCCCAACCTTCTTGGAGATAACGAAGGATCGGACGAGCGGTGCGGCGATCCGGCAGGCGGGGTTGGGGCACGGAACAGTGCGCGCCCAGAGCCACGCGACGACCGGGTGCTGTTTGCCCTTCTCGTCTACAGCCATCGGGAAGAGATCAGCGAGTTCCTCGGCCACGCAGTTGCGAAGCTCGCGCCCATACCACTGGATGTCGTCAGCCAGGCCGCTGAGCCCTGCCCCAGTGCGCGTGACGGACAGGTGGCAGTCGTCGGGGTGCACTGGCGGGCGTCCAAGTGCAATCCGCGTTTGGTCGAGCATCAAGCGGTTGAGCAAGACCGCAACAGGGTTGAGATCGCTAGCACCCACGTTCATGCCGAGGCGTTGTGCTTCGATCGGAATCGCGCCGCCCCCAGCAAACGGATCCACGACGGTGATGCCCCCCGCGTTTGACCGTTCGATTTCCACCGACGCGCGGCGGAGGGCGTCGTCTGAGGGGCCGTTGAGATCGAGCAGCCCTACGAGTACCTCGAAGAGACGCTGTCGTTCGGTCTCGATGCTCTCATTGGTCGGAAATGCTTCGGGATGGGCTGATGGATCGTCGACGAGCTGCGCGAACAGGATCGCCCTGCTCGCCGTGAGCGGACGTCGCGCCCACCATTGATGAAGCTTTGCCGGGTGCGCAAGACGTGCTGTGGTCCGCTTCTCGGCGGCCGTTGCCTCGTTGATCGCCTTGAGCGGAAGAGCAACTTCAATCAGTTTGATGGGCACTCAGATTCCTGCGGCTTTCAGTAGCTGGCGAACGAGCGTCGGGTGCGGGTCGAGTGCCTGCACCGCTGCTCGGGGACGTGCGATGAACTTTCGCACATCGGTTGCCGCAACCGGACCCTTCATCAGTCGTCGTGTCGCCGTGACCTGCCAGTCGAGGTGGATGTCGTGCGTCCCCGCGCTCTCGTCGTGCATGACGTCGTGCACCAACGCCAGTCCGACAACACCTAGGTCGCCGTCAGCCGCCCCGTAGTAGCACCAGATGCGATCACCGGGTTTGACGTTGCGGTAGTTGGTGGCGAGGTACCACCAGTCGTCCTTGGCGGGCTTGGCCATCATCTTCGTGAACGATGTGAAACCGGTGTTCGTGTACCGATGGCCAGTCGCATCGTGAAACTCCCGCCCGGAGGTGGCAGACAGCGGGTACAGCCAGTCGCTCATGTGGGGGAGCCTCCTCGGGCGAAGTAGTTGGGCCAGTTGAGCGTCGCTGCCACTGCGTCGAACGGCAGAACCAGCTCGAGGCCGTACGGCTTGCGGAGGTAGCGCACGATGTCGCTGTCGGGGCCACTGGCCGACACCTCGACCATCGCGAGGACGTACGAGTCGGGCACATTCGCAGCGAAGCGCAGTTCGTTCTGGGTGACGACGAAGGTGTCGGCTCCCTCCACGCGGCCCTTCACCTCGATGTAGAGCGGTGAACCGTTCGGAGTGAAGGACTTGATGTCGAAGCCAGGGTTGTTCGGCGGCATCTCGGTGGCCTTGCGGCCGAGGCGCGCCTCGGTGGCCATCACGGCCTCGACAGCGCGCATCTCGACGATCTTTGGGTCGAGCGCGTGCGGGCCAGGCTCGGGGGCTGGCTCCGAGATCTGACCCACACCGAGTTGATCGAGCATTCCCTGCGGGATCACCAACGCTGCGCCCACGACAATTGGTGCAGAAGGGGCGACCTGCGCCTCGCGGTCGAGTTCGAGAAGCCGTTCGACACGACGACGCTCGAGCTCGTCGGCCCTCTCGAACAGTGTCTCGGGTCGCATCTTCGGCTTCTTGCCGGCGTCGACCTGCTCCTGTGCTGCGCGCCCACGGTTCGCCCAATAGCGAGCGGCGTCGGTGAGGCGAGCGTGAACGGCCCGTCGGGCCTTGTCGACGCGGGTGTGGGTCGCGAGCCGTACCTGCGCCATGTGCTCGGCAGCGAGCACGTCGATGCCGAAGTCGAGTGCGGTTCGTTCGGATTCGAGGTTCGGCCAGGCGAGGTCGCGCAGCGCAGCCCACACGGTGTCGTGCTCGGCCAGTGCGAGCGGTCGGTAGTCGACGTAGGGGGCGTAGCCGGCAGGCTCGGGGCTGGCACCACGTCGAACCGCGACGAACTCGAACCGACGCGAGACGACTCGCCGCCCCCCGTCGGCGTTGCTACGCGCGTCAGTGATCGAGTGCTCGAGGAAGACGAGCAGTTTCGGCTGATTGCCGAGGTCTGCCGGGTCGACGAGTACAGCGCCGCGTTCGAGCAGAGCCCGGTGCCGCTCCAGCACCAGATCAAGCGTGGCGTCGAGGATGGCGTGGCCGGGAGCGAGCAACTGGGCCGGTGGCTTGCCGTCGACCTTCACCTTGTCGGGCGTGAACGTGATGCGCTCGTAACGGTTGAGCAGCGGCGCGCCGCGCCCGATCGCCCGGTCACGGATACGCATCTCTTGAGGGACATGGGTGATCTCGAAGCGACCCTGCTCTCGCTCGCTCACCCGACCGCCGAGCCGTCCGAACGCGTCGAGGAACCAGTACTGCACATACCCGGGCTGAAGCCGTCGTGCTTCGGCCTCGATCATCTCCGCACGAATCGCGTCGAGGTTCAGCACTCCCTGACCCTCCTGGGCGAGCGCATCATGCTCGACGAGCTCGCTCAGTCCTTCACCCACCTTCGCGTCCACGATCTCCTGGAGGCGGGCCTTCACCTCTGGCTGGTTGCCGTAACGGATCGCACGGATGAGCAGATCGCGTAGCTCGCTCTCGGGGAGTGCTTCGCCGAGCACATCGAAGACCTGCTCCTTGCCGAGCGCGTCGCGCATTTCGTTGAGCTTGTCGAGCAACCGCCGGTACACCGCTCCTTCACGAGTCTCATCAGCGACGAGATTCCACATGTGGCAGACCTCTTCCTGCCCGATGCGGTGAACGCGTCCGAAGCGCTGCTCCATCCGCGCGGGGTTCCAGGGGAGGTCGTAGTTAACGAGTAGGTGAGCACGTTGGAGGTTGATGCCCTCGCCGGCTGCGTCGGTTGCCACCAGCACCCGACAGTCAGGGTCTTGGGTGAAGCGCTCCTGGATTGCCTTGCGTTCGTCGCGGCCGACCCCACCGTGGATCGCAACGATCGACTCGGGCTGCCCGGTGTACTGGCCCAGCTTGCGAACGAGGTAGTTGAGCGTGTCCTTGTGTTCGGTGAAGACGATGAGCTTGCGCAACGTCCCCGACGCGTCCTTCATCTCCGGACGCTCCTGCAGGAGCGTGCTGAGCTCCTGCCACTTCTTGTCGGTGTTCGACTGGCGTACGACCTCGGCGAGATCGCGCAACCTTCCCAGCACCTGGATCTCGATCTCCAGCTCTGCGATGGTCTGCGCCGGAGTTGCGGCCTCGGCGATCTCGTCGAGCACCTCTTCTTGCTCTGCTGCCTCGAGGTCCTCGAGATCCTCGTCGAACTCGATGTCGTACTGCTCAGCAAGCGCGCTCAGCCGCTCACGGCGGCGGTTCGTCACCCGCATGTCGGCCAACATGTCCTGCAACCGCCGGTGACGACGGTTGAGCGACTGGAAGATCGCCTCGGGCGAGGAGGCCAACCGGCGCTGCAGCACCGTGGCGGCGAAGCCGACACGGTTTCCCTTGCGGCCCTCACCCTCTGCCTTCAATCGTTCCGCTCGACCCATCTCCTCAGCGACGTACTCGGTGACTGCGTCGTAGAGGTCCATCTCAGCCTTCGACAGCTTGTATGGCACCGTGTACGCGTGACGCTCGGGGAACAGACGGCGACCGTCGAATCGAAGCAACTTCTCCTTGATGACGCGGCGCATCATGTCGGAGACGTCGGCGACGTGAAGGCCCTCGTTGGTGTCGCCTGCGACGAAGCGGTCGCCGTCGAGCAACGCCATGAACAACTGGAAGTCCTCTGGCTTGCCCGCATGTGGTGTGGCCGTCATCAACAGGAAGTTGCGGGCGATGCGCCCGAGCAGTTCGCCGAGCTCGTATCGCTTCGTCTTCTTGATCTCCACACCGAACCGGTGTGCGGCCATGCGGTGGGCCTCGTCGACCACCACCAGGTCGTACTCGTTGTTGGCCAGCACCCCGGTGAGGTCGTCGTTGCGGGCGAGCTGGTCGAGCCTGCAGATCAGCAGCGGATGATTACGGAACGGGTCTCCGTCGCGGGCCGCAGCAACGTCGGCGTTCGTGAGCACATGGAACTCGACACCGAACTTCTCCCACAGTTCGTCGTGCCACTGACCTACCAGGCTGCCCGGTGCCACGATGAGGCACCGCTTCAAGTCGCCGCGGAGCAGCAATTCCTTGATGAACAAGCCAGCCATGATCGTCTTGCCGGCACCGGGGTCGTCAGCAAGAAGGAACCTCAGGGGCTGTCGCGGCAACATGAAGCGGTAGACCGCCTCGATCTGGTGAGGCAGCGGATCGATGCGCGACAGATGCACAGCGAGCCGAGGGTCGAACAGGTACGCGAGCTGGATGCGTCGCGCCTCGGCAACGGAGCGGAAGAGTTCGCCGTCGGCATCGAACGGTCGGGTCATTTCCGGCGCGCCGACACCTAGTTCGGGCTCTTGGAATCGGTAGACGATCTGCTCGTCGACAACGCCTGAGGCGAGCCGGAAGGTCAGCCGGATCGAGGACTCACCCGCCCGAGCCACTGCCACCACAGTGACGTTTTCGCCCGGGATGAGGCCCGACAGAACACAGCCGGGTTGGATCTCCTCAAGCGTGGACATCGAGAGCCCCTCGGCCGGCGGCCAACGCACTCGTGTGTCTGAGCGAGTCGACATCAGCTCTGGTGCCCCTTGCCGATTTGATTGAAATACCGAAAGGGGTCATGGCGTCCATCGTGATGAATAGTAGAGCAGGCACCTTGCGCCGCTCTACGGGTTCAACGCAACGACTCACATCGCGTGTGACGGACTCAGGACTTCGAGTTCTCCATGTATCGATGAGGCCCGAAGAAACCCACGTGCACCTTCTTGGTACTTCCCTTGGTGTCGTCGTAGAAGTAGATCCGCGGGATGTTGCTCCCGCCTCCCTCGGCGACCTTGAGGTGCGCAAGCATCTCAATCACACCTGACGAATCGACAGCCGTGTCAACGGGAAGTTGACGCGCAGCGCGCTGGGCGAGGTTGTTCAAGACAGTGTCACTCTCGGTCATCGAGAGCTTCTTTGTCGTGGCAGGCCAGGTGTCCGTGTGCGAGGAATGCTGGCACCACTCCCAGAACCCGCCCTTGGTGTCCGCTGCCTCCGATGCATATGCAGCCAGAGCACGGAATCCGCGCCATGACGTGCGGGCCCAGGCAGTCGCCTCCGGGGCGGCGTCGAGTTCATCGAGATCGCGTATTGCCTCATCGGGCAAGCTCACGAGCGACAGGTACTGCTGGCAGAAAGCGGCAGCCTCCTTGAGCGTCGTCACCTGGTCCGGCACCTGGACCTCAGCGGTCTCCGGCTCGTTCCCAGCAAGAGCCTGTGAACGCCAGTATCGAACTTTCCTGCGCTCGTCCTCGAGTTCGTTGTTCAGTTCCTCGATGTCGATAGCGCGATCGAAAAGCGATCCGTCGCGATACTCGACGTCAGCACGAAGCTCCTGGATCTGCCGGTCGCGGTCGGCGATCTCTAGTTCCGCAACCTCCAACAACTCGTCAGGCGTACCACCGGCGCCTGCCCGAAGTTGTGCTTGGACCAGATCGAATACGTACGGCGGCTTGCGTGCAGCGATAGCCGCCGACAGGGTGGTGGCGATCCTCCGTCCGACCTCTCGCGGATGCTTCTCGACGATGTCTCGGAGGTGGTAGCGGTGCCGCCAAGGTTCCATTGAGCCCGGTAAGTACACGCGCACGGCGCCGCCCCAGACGGAGAGGTCATGGCCGACCAGGTCGGTGAATGCCCGCTGAGCCGATGGCGTGAGCGCGACGACGTGCGCCACCCCTGCGAGGATTCTCTGGGTGGTCGTTGCTCGCCGCATCGTCTCAGCCGGCTCGAGGCGCTCGTCGTGGGAGAAGACGACGATGGGAATTGATCGAGCGGGGTCGCGAAGCGGGTCGACGAGCTCAATGCCGACTCGGTCGGCGTTCACGGCATACGCCTGCGGTCGAAGTAAGACCCCGCCAACACGTGGCCGGCCACCGGCGACGACGCCAGCTTCGAGGTGCTCGCTGACCAAGCGCGGCGCTGCGATGTCTTGGCGTCGAAAGACCTCCGACGTCGTCCGCTCCACATCGACCCAGATCCACTGCTCGCCGGCAGGGTCCACGATCACGCGTTGGCGAGTCATCCAGCGGTCAGTGCCGTTCTCCTCGACGAGGGTTGCTTCTGTGGCATGGACGCCCCCAACGGTCGCAGACCGCAGTGAACTGCTGACGTCGCCGACCGTGGTGAGCACTGGGCCGAACTCGAGGTCCTCGCCGTGCTTCTCCGTCGCCCATTCGCGGAACGCGTTTGTTGCGCATGCGGCGAGGTCCGACCGGTCGTCCTGCCAGATTGCTCGATAGATCAGACTCACCGGTCGCTCCCTCCGCCGCCCTCACCGACACGGTACAACTGACATCTTGGTGGCTGAGACGGACCGACGATCGCAGCCTCATGGCCAGTCTGACCGGGAGATTTCTGAACGACACCCTCGGCGAAGGGGTGGCTCACGACTGCACCATCTTCGTGGCCCTCTGGACGGCCTCGAGGACCACCACGACGGCGTTCAGCCACTTGACGACCCCCTTCAACGTGGATGCGGCCGCCTTGACGGTGGGCTGGAACGAACTGTTGCTCATTGCTGTACTCCTTAGGTTGATGCATTCTGTGTCCGTCCGCTGAGTGCGTGATCGGACGTCTGACGAGAATCGATAGTAGCACCTCCTGATGGCGGTGGACAACCACTGTCGACGGTGTAGTCTGTGTCCATGAAGAACGTCAGCCTCAGGCTCAGCGACGAACTAGGCCGCGAACTGGATGAGCTTGCGAAGGCGCGAGCCAGTTCGATGAACTCCGTCATTGGCGATCTCATCGCCCAGGCGGTCGGCAAGCCCGTACTCGCGACCTCCGCAGCACCGCGGGACATCCCCGTCGCCATTGCTCAGGACGCCTGCCGGTTCGGTCCGGAGGCAATCGGCGCAATGAAGGGTGTCGCCAAGCAGCTGTACGAACGAGACCTTGTAGCGGCCTCGGCCGTTGTCTACGCCGCCGCCGCTCGCCTCATCGCATCCGACCCCGACCCGGAGAGGGGCGGCCTCGATCGAGCCAGTGCTGAGCTGACCGAGACAGCTCAGAAGGTCGTCGAAGCGAACCATCTCGAACTTGGAATCCTGCTTGCTCAGGAAGCGATTCAGCCGGGACTCAACCCGAAGAACCGTCGTGCCCGCAATCTGCTCGGGCAGTGGCTCGTTCGGTCGGCCCAGCGAGATTCGGACATCAGCAAGTACCGGCGAGCAGCGGAGCTACTCGCCGAGGTGATGGAGTACGACGACCGAGCCCGCTTGTTCCACGGGCTGGCAGCACTGGCGGTGGCCAATTCGGAGGCTGATCGAACTGCGCGAAGCGCTGCGCTCGATCACATCGACAAGGCGATGCGAAAGTGGGCGTTCGGCAACCGGAACCCCACGGAACGACGGAGTTGGCTCAACCAACTGCGTCGGCTCGGCGAGTACGAAGCCAGCGGGCTGCAGGAAAGCCTGATCGAATTCGCCAACGAGAACTCGAGTTGGCAAGAGATTCGTGCCGAGGAACTGGTCGAACCGAAGACCGAACGCTGAGGCCTGACGGGGCACCGCGTTTCGGAAATCGCACTTTCGCGTTTCACCGACCACCTCGGCCACCTCCCGCACGCTGGGACTGAGGGCTTTCGCACCGTCCCCAACCCGGCGGGGACTGTGTTTCAACCGGAGCGAAAATCGCTGCGCCGATGTCGACAAGCCGTTGCTCAGGCTAACTGGCGGCCGGAAGGGCCGCGAAGGCCACGGAGTGAGGGCATGGGCCGCAGCGAAGGATGTCGCTCAGATTTTGAGTTCTTCCCGTTGGTTGTTAGTGACCGGTGCCTTCACGGAGCTTGTCAACATCTTGGCTGAGCCGAGACACCTCCTCCGGTAGCAGTTGCTCATCCGTCAGCGCTGCAAGTCTCGAAGTGAGGTCACGCATGAGCTGAATGCTGCGTGCCACCGCGTCGGTCTTGGCACCGTGAATCTGTGCGGCCCTGTCGAGCTGGCCCGAGCGTCGGGCACAACGGACTGCTTCGGCAGTCATGCCGGCGAGTAGGTACTCCTCCATGGCTACATCACACAGCCCCAAGGCTTCGAGGCACATCGCCTTTACCGCACGGTCGACCTCTTTCTGTAACGCCAGAATCTCAAGCCCCTGGTTGGGGTGCCCACCGTCGAGGCAGGTCATGGCCCAGCGACTGAGTGCGCGGTCCACATCGGTAGTGAGGTGCTGGTAGGCGTCGCCGAGTTGGTGGACGGTACTCTGGACCACGCTCGGAAGTGTCGCTCGCTTGGCAACTTGGTCGAGCGGAGCTTCGACGACCGTCCGAACCCACCTCGCCAATAGCCGGTCGAGGCGGTCAACAGTAAATGGTGCAATGGCTGCGAGATCTGGCCTTGAGGCCGTTGCCGCCTCAGCGATCTTTGTGGCCTCGTCGCTCCACGAGGTGAGGGCAATACGGCCTGCTTCGAGCTCCACCAGTCGGAGATAGGCGGAAAGTGGCTCGAGTATGCCCGCGGCCTCAAGGTGGATCTCTGCTTCTGACCGGAGCTCGTCGTCTGAGGCGGGCACGCCGCTCCCTGAGCGGTCGGCGAGGATCAGCACGGCGCTCAATCCGCGGATCCGATCAACGCTGGACCTGAGGTTAGAGGGCACAGTCTGGAGGCGGCTGAGCCGCTCGAGCCGCCGCGATGCGCTGCGGGCTCTTAGGAGAGCACGTTCGGTGTCAACGGCCATCAGGTCGTGCACTTCATCGACGACCGCACGCAAGAGCTGCTCGTCATCAGCGTCTCCCACCAGTTCATCGTGGAGGTCAGCAAAGCTGACCGTCTCGAGAGGCATCGACCAGCTCCGACCCATCATCGCCTCAAGCGACGCCAGGTGGTTCTCCCTGTCCGTCAGTACCAAGTTGTATGACGACCGAGATACGGCAACTCTGAAGTGGTCAGCCATGGAGCGGGCGCGTACAGCGCCTTGTGGGTGCGCTCCGTCGTCAGGGAGTGCATTGTGAAGTCGATTGAGAAGTGCACCAGCTTCCATGACGATGACTGTCTCGTAGTCGAGACCCTTGGCGTCTGCAGCTGACAATGCCACTGAGTCGCCGTCGATCGCGAGTACCGCAGGTGGCAAGGCTGCGCCGGGATACACGATCGCGCAGCTTGGGATCTGTTCGGCGAGGTCAAGCAGGTCGTCGATGTAGTCATCGTCGGAATGGGTCGAGTAGATGACTCTGCCGACAACAGTGTCGTCCGCTTGGGTCCGAATCTGTCCAGCAGGTCGGTCAGCCTTTGAAAGTAATCGGTAGTGGTTCCTCGTCGAGTCGACCACTTCTGCGAGGAGGCTTGGAGACCGTAGGTTGACATCGAGCGCGAGGTCCTCAATGGTGGATCCCGGAAGGGTGGTCTTCACAAGATCGTTGAGCCACGCCCACTCGAAGTCGGTCGGGCGCACTGTCTGCGACTCGTCGCCGGCGAATACGAGATCAGGTAGCCGACCACTCTCGACACCGATCCGAGCGGCGAGGTTGAGCACGAGCAACACTTCGACCATCGTGAGATTGAACCGGCCGGGGTTTTGCATCAGGTCCTTCATCACTTTGGAAGGATCAGGAGATGCCAGCGAAGAAGGAGTACACGGCCGAGTTCAAGGAGCAGGCGGTGAGGTTCGT
>Ga0172367_10005528_pt1 | contig 15222 bp, 12 predicted proteins | sample Lak10m_FD_114542 | JGI IMG/M metagenome (GOLD analysis project Ga0172367, IMG submission 114542) | Freshwater microbial communities from Kabuno Bay, South-Kivu, Congo - kab_022012_10m | ecosystem: Environmental > Aquatic > Freshwater > Lake | place: Democratic Republic of the Congo: South-Kivu... | reverse complement strand
CCTAGAGCATTTCGCTGGAGTCAAGCGCGTGTACTTGTGCGATTTACTGGGTACCTTCGACTTCCTGCTATGGGATACCGATCTGCAAAAAATCGTCCCCCGCGCAGCAGCTAGATGACCTTTCCCACTGAATTCTCCTAGTTTCAGATCAAGACCGGGAAGTTTTCTACATCATTATCTGGTAAGATAAACAACTCACTTATCGGACTATGGCTTTGGGTCTGCGTAAGCATGTTCCTGTTGGTATACTGTTCATTTTTATGGGCTTTTATGGTTATTATCCTTAGCAGGGATAAACCTAATAAAAATTAGTGTATCCATTTATTTTTATATTTTTCCCATTATGGATGGGGCAGGTAATCAATAACCATTCATGAAGTAGGGATTAAAAAGTTGTTAGTGAATCCGATCCATGGAGTTTTAAGTGAGTACATTGATAATGATTCTGATGAAGACGTAAACGATGGAAGCGTTTTGACCTTAAAAGTAGGGATTGATGAATCGTGGCAACGGGTGGATAAGTTTGTAGCTGACCGCTGCCCTCAATTGTCCCGTTCCCGACTGCAACGGCTGATTGAGCAAGGAACAATCCTCATTAACCACGTTGTTTGCACTTCTAAAAAGACGATGGTTCAGCCGGGAGATGGGATCCAAATCACGATTCCTCCTGTTCAACCTTTGGCACTCATAGCGGAACCCATACCTTTGGCAATTTTGTATGAAGATACCCAATTGGTGATTGTAAACAAACCCGCTGGAATGGTTGTCCATCCTTCTGCTGGTCATGAACGGGGAACATTAGTCAATGCCTTATTAGCCCACTGTAAACATCTGTCTGGTATTGGTGGTATTCAGCGTCCAGGCATTGTACACCGATTGGATAAGGATACTAGCGGAGCGATCGCAGTTGCTAAAACTGATGAAGCTCATCAACAACTTCAACAACAGTTTCAGGCTAAAACTGCCTATCGGGAATACTGGGGTATGGCCTATGGTGCCCCCCGTACTTCCACTGGAACAATTAATCAACCCATTGGACGTCATCCAACAGATCGAAAAAAAATGGCAGTCATACCCATGGAAAATGGGGGTAAACCGGCAGTCACCCACTGGCAAATCCAAGAGCGGTTAGGTCACTATACTTTAATCCAATTCCGCTTAGAAACAGGGCGAACCCATCAAATTCGAGTGCATAGTGCCCACATTGGTCATCCCATTGTAGGGGATCCCTTATATAGCTCTCACCACAACATCGGTGTTAATTTGCCGGGTCAAGCCCTTCATGCTTGGCGACTACGACTACAACATCCCATCTCCCATGAATGGATAGCAGTGACGGCTCCTCTGCCAACTCCATTGGAAACTCTGACAGAAGTCCTCCGGCGGCGTCACCCTGCCTGTGATAGCTTGTAAACCCTCAATAATGGCAAAATTTATGAATGGCAAAATTTATTCCCAAACGGGGCTTTATTCAGTAAACTAGAACTTATGAACTAATTGACGTTTTGGTTTATCTAGTGTTTTATGAGGGTTATACGCTAGTTAAAACGCTATTGGTATTAAGTTGCCCTGTTAAGTGTCTATAGTCCTGTGGATATTCTAGGGGTATAGGCTCTCTCTTGAGCGAAGAGAGGAGTTGGAATGAATCTATCAAGGAATTTATATTCGGTGGGATTTTCAATTCCCGGTAGCTCTAAACAACTAAGGATAAATTGGTTGGGGGTTAGGGGGCAATGCCCCTAGGACCCCTCTTAAATCCTTACCTTTAGTTGGATTACAGGAACAATTGGTTGCTTAAATTTTATTGTTGTCCCTATTATTGGCTTCATCTAATCTATGGTTTCCCAACTTGAGACCCCATCCCTCCGCCCCTCCATGCAACATCCTTACCGATTGGAAGGGTTGGTACAGGTATTTACTGCCAGTCATCGGAGTTTTTTTACGAATGTTATGGCTCATGCCTTGCGGTTAGCCGGGCAAGGTACACCAGTGCTAGTAGTACAATTTTTGAAAGGAGGGATCGGACAAGGGTATGATCATCCGGTGCAGTTGGGACAAAATCTGGATTGGATTCGATGTAATTTACCGCGCTGCATTCAAAAACCCTTGGCAGATGAATTGGAAATCCAATCGGTTCAGGATTTATGGCAATATACCCAGAATGTAGTGACTGCCAGTCGTTATTCCTTAGTGGTTTTGGATGAATTAAGTCTGGCGATCGCCTTTGGATTGATTCCTGAGGCAGAGGTTCTGGCATTTTTGAGCGATCGCCCTGCCCACGTTGATATTATCCTCACAGGTCCAGATATTTCCCCCCGTATTTTAGAGGTTGCCGATCAAATTACTGAACTTCGGCGCAGTCATCAGTTGTAAAATGTTACAACTGATTCCTTTTCTTTACCAAAAAACAACGGGATGGATCCCGAAGTACTAGTCGAGGGTAGAAAAGTTTTCAAACCAACCCCGTCGCCAGAAAAAGATCACCAACCCACCCGCTATCAAAACCATCGCTAAAATGCAGATTGGATACCCCCAAAACCAATTGAGTTCTGGCATATTCAAGGGTGATTTTTCAGTATTAAAATTCATGCCATAGATACCTGCTATGAAGGTTAACGGGATAAAGATGGTGGAAATAATAGTCAATAACTTCATCACCTCATTCATTTTATTACTAACAGATGAAAGATAAACATCCATTAAACTGGAAGCCAGTTCCCGATAGGTTTCCACCATATCCATCACCTGTACGGCATGGTCGTAACAATCTCGCAAATAAATCCGCACTTCATCACTAATTAAAGGACTCCCATCCCGAATTAACATATTAATGGCATCCCGTTGTGGCCAAATTGCTCGACGTAAAGTCAGCAACTCTCGTTTCAATTCATGTATTTTTTCCAAGGTTTTACGACTAGGATTGGCAACGACTTCATCTTCTAGTTCCTCAATTCGTTCCCCGTAATATTCTAGAACTGGGAAAAAGCCATCAATAATTGCATCTAGCAAGGCGTAGGCTAAGTAATCAGCATTTTGTCGTCGAATCAATCCTTTATTAGTACGAATCCGTTCTCTTACAGGTCCAAAGGCATCATGGGCAGGCTCTTCTTGAACTGTCAACAAGTAGTGTTGACCTAAAATAAAACTAACTTGCTCCCCAATAAACCCTTTACCATCATCATCGGGGGTCACCATCCGGGCAATGATTAATAACTGATGTCCAAACTCTTCCACCTTAGGTCGTTGGGGCACATTAACCACATCTTCTAACACTAGGGGATGTAAATCAAAAACCTGTCCCATCCGTTGTAAAACATCTTCTGAACCCAATCCCTGCACATCTACCCAAGAAACAGAGTCTGAATCTAAATAGGGGATAGCCGCCTCGGGGTCATCCAACTGAATTCGAAGGGCATTTACTTCGCAGTAATCAATTAAAATGATTACCGGTTCGGGAGCTCCATCTTCAATACTAAGGGTTCCTGGGGTGCTTCCCGGCTGGTCATAAAAGTAATCCACCATTGATTCATCTTCGTCTAGTTTGGGGTTAGCAACCAAAACTGACTGTAGCCGCTTAGTTGTCATAGAGGAGTTGGTATGCTAAAAGAATTGTTGATTATCCATTAGGTTGAACTTTAGGAGTGGATAAACCAAGGATGTATCAGTGAATAAAAAAACTAACTCCAAACCCTAATAGCGTGAACTAATCAAAAAAAATTACCTAAATTTAATACCTTCACTTAAAACTTATATTATACTTTTTCCATGATTATGAATCATCATCGATGATTTGATTTTTGACTTTTTTTAACAGAATTTACACAAGTGAGGAGAAATTCATGCGTAAAGTTGGACTCATTGCTGCACTACTGAGTCTCAGTATTACAGCTTGCGTTACAAACAATCCAACCCCTACCTCTACTTCAGGGGAATCACCCGCTGCTGGGATTCCTGACAGTAGTCGTCTGGCTACCATCAAGGGGCGGGGCAAGTTGATTTGTGGGGTAGAAGGAACCATTCCCGGATTTAGCTTTGTTGATCCATCCGGCAAGTATTCTGGATTAGATGTGGATGTTTGTCGTGCTGTTGCCGCTGCCATTTTTAATACAGCTACTGATATTGATAGCAAAATAGAATATCGGAACCTTGATTCCACTGCTCGTTTCCCCGCACTGCAAAATGGGGAAGTAGATATGCTGTCTCGCAACACCACTTGGACTCTTAGTCGAGATTCATCGGGCGGAAATGGTTTGGAGTTTGGTCCCACCACCTTCTTTGATGGTCAGGGGGTTCTGGTTTCTAAGGCGAGTGGAATCACGGACTTTGCAGGATTAAATGGTAAGGCAATTTGTGTGGAAACTGGAACCACCACTGAATTAAACTTGGCCAGTCGGGCAAAACAAAACAATATTACTGTGAATGAAGTGAAGTTCCAAGACTCTAATGCTGCCGCTGCCGCCTATGCCGAAGGTCGTTGCGAAGCCTTTACTTCTGACCGTTCCCAATTGGCGGCTAAGCGCACAGGTCTAGCCAAACCTGATGATCATATTCTGTTGGATGATGTGCTTTCAAAAGAACCTTTAGGACCAGTGACCATTAATAATGATTCTGCATTATTTGATGTGGTCAGATGGGTAACCTATGGGTTATTTCAGGCTGAGGAATTTGGTATTACCCAAGCTAATGTATCCACTAAGCTGAAAGATGCCAATCCTGATGTACAAAACTTCCTGGGTACCCAAGGGGATTTGGGGAAACAGTTGGGATTATCCAATGATTTTATGGTTCAGTCCATTCAAGCAGTGGGTAATTATGGGGAAATTTTTGAACGCAATGTAGGCACAAATTCAAAGTTGAAAATTGACCGGGGTCTCAATAAGCTTTGGACCAATGGCGGCTTAATCTACTCTCCTCCATTCCGTTAATATTGTCTGATGGCGGAAAATATAATTTTTCCGCCGTTTTTTCTACTCTTTACTCCCGCTTTCCATGGTTTCCCGTCATTCCTCTGATACCCCAATTCCCCTGTGGCGAGACGAACGAGTCATTCGTTGGGGGTTGCAAACTTTGGTGCTGGCGGTAGTGGTGGGGGTGATGGGGATCATGGTTGTTAACATGAACCGGAACCTACAACAACTCGGTCGGCAGTTTGATTATACGTTTTTAAAAAACCAATCCGGGTTCAATATTGGTGAACATATTCTGCCCTACAGCCCTGATGACACCTACGGTTGGGCGTTATGGGTGGGTTATATCAATACCCTGCGATTAATTGTGGTGGGCTTTGTTGCAACCACTGGGGTGGGAATATTGGCTGGGATTGCCAGCTTTTCAGATAATTGGTTAATTCGTCGCCTGAACTTGATTTATGTTGAAATAGTCCGTAACACCCCTCTTTTGTTGCAATTATTTTTCTGGTATCTGGTGGTCTTTTTTGGGCTTTCTGATGGGAGTGGGGTGCGTCGGCTGGCGGGGGTTGTTTATATTAGTAAAAAGGGTTTATATTTACCTTGGCCTGCTAATACCGGGTCTACTTGGGGTGCAATTGTTAGTGTATTCCTGCTGGCATTTATTGCTTATTACATTTGGCGGTGGAATTTACGACAAATGGAACAGTTTGGACGACCCAGTGGTATACCGAGGCTTCTACTCTGGGGGATAGGAGCGATCGCCCTCCTCTTACTTTCGGTGGGATTGAATTGGAGTTTCCCCTTTCTATCCAATGACAAGTTAATCATTGGTGGGGTTAGGATATCCCTGGAATACGCAGCCATGCTTTCAGGTCTTACTTTCTACACTGGTGCCTTTATTGCTGAAATTGTGAGAGCTGGCATTCAATCTGTCTCCAAGGGACAATGGGAAGCCGCCCGTTCCCTCGGCTTAAAAACCAGTGCAGCCATGCGACTAGTTGTACTTCCCCAAGCATTGCGGGTTATTATCCCATCCCTCAATGGTCAGTATATGCATCTTGCAAAAAACTCCAGTCTGGCCTTAGCAATTGGGTATCCTGACATCATTGCTACCGGTCAAACCACCCAAAATCAAACGGGGCGGGCAGTGGAGATTGTACTATTATGGGCAGTGACCTACCTAAGCATGAACCTACTCATCTCCCTAGTGATGAACCGGTTGAACCAAAGCGTCCAAATACAGGAGCGTTAACCATGGTTCACCACCATTCCAACCCCTCCCCATTGACTGACATGAGTCAGTTATTTTTCCTGGTTTGGCTGCGTAAAAACCTATTTAATAGCTGGATTAACACCATCCTCACCATTTTACTGGGCACCCTATTATTCAACTCATTATTGAAATTTAGTCACTGGGCAGGTAATTTTGCCAAGTGGGAAGTTATTCCCCAAAATTTACCATTATACTTTGTGGGTCGTTTCCCCCCCGGAGAATATTGGCGTTTGTGGCTTTTCCTATCCCTCTTGATGGTAATGACGGGTCTTACCTGGGGTGTCTTGACTCGTCTATCCAAGGGTTATTTGTTTAATCCAACCGTCTTATGCGGATTGGCTCTTGCTGCCCTGACAATTAGTATTTGGCCGTTTATTGGGGATCAGCCCCTACTCATCCGTCTTCAGTTGTCTGGACTCATTGTATTGCTATCAGTAACAGCTCAAATTAGCTATTGGTGTGGGCACTTATCATTCCCTTGGGGACAGCGGTTAACCTTAGGCTGGGTTGTCATATTTTTAATTGGATTATGGTTGATTATGGGAGGATTAGGCTTGCCAGCCATCTCCAGCATTGCCTGGGGAGGAGTGTTGCTAACAGCCCTTATGTCCTTGGTTAGCAGCATTTTATCCTTTCCCTTTGGCATTCTTCTAGCATTAGGTAGACAAAGTTCTCTACCAGTCATCCGGGGATTATCCACCCTTTACATAGAATTGGTTCGTGGGATGCCATTAATTACCATTTTATTCGTTGGATTAATTATGGTGCCTTTGTTTTTACCCAGTGGTTGGCGGCTGGACGTAGTATTCAGGGCTATCTTGGGTTTGACCCTATTTGTATCTGCCTACTTGGCTGAAACCATTCGGGGCGGATTACAAGCTATCCCTAAGGGTCAATTTGAGGCGGCTAATTCCCTAGGGCTGAATACGCCCCTCACCTTAGGGTTGATTATTTTACCCCAAGCCTTAAAAATTTCCATTCCTGCCATTGTGGGCTTGTTCATCAGCCTCCTGCAAGATACCACCTTAGTTTCAATTGTAGGACTTTTTGATTTATTAGGTATCAGCCGTTCAATTTTAGCCAACCCCATATTCATTGGTCGTCATGCTGAGGTTTATTTGTTTATTGGGGTTTTATACTGGCTTCTGTGTTATCTTATGTCCCAAGGAAGTCGTTACTTGGAAAAACAATTACGTAGCCATCCCTAATTCCCCTCGTTTAATCCCTTGGTCAAACTTTGAGTAATGACCTGTTCTTTCTTTGGAAAGATAATTGAATTTTTCCCCTAATCCCCTCAAACTGATAACTTCCCTGGCTATAAATCCGATGAACATCAGACTCTTTCCCCTAATCCTTGGTTGTTTTGGTTTACTCATAGTTGGCTGTGGAACCTTTTTTCATGAAACCAACCCCTCCACTAGCACCCAAAATCTGAATTCCCAAGTGATCAACCGAGTAGGAGATGGAGGTACAGTCAATATTGGGGTCACTTCAGAGAACAGTGAGTTGGTACCAGTCATGGAACAAGCGTTAAAGGCTCAGGGCTTAAACAACTATGTCATTCAAAAAGGGGGGAGCTTTATTGTGGCTCAAGCCCTGTGTGACAACCAATTAGATGCTGTGATGGTGGCTGATAATAACTTAATTGAAGCCACTTGCCCTGGTCAGTTTTCTCTGGGTTCAATGGACCTATACACTACCTATGTAGAATTTTGGGCATCCCCCGTTGTTCTTAAAAAACTTGGTTTTTTTAACCGGGAAGTTGGACTTAATGAAATTGTTGCCGTGCTTGCAAAGCCAGTGGCTAAAGGAGGGATGTGTTTAGCCTCTTCGGTGCCCATCTATAGCAAATCTGGTAATACCGCCTACATGGCTTTTGCTGGAGCAAATCATAACAACGAACCCCAATTTACCCCTCAAACCCTGCCAACACTAAAGTCAATTTATGAGAATCGGTGTTTAAGCAGTGAGTCCACCGCCTGGTTAATGGAAAAAGCATATAACCAGGGAAATGAATGGCTGACCCAAAATCAAGCTTTGGTTGTAGGGTATAGCACCCTCTTCAATCGTCCTTTTACCAATCATTCAGTCGTTGATTTTCGTACTCGTGATCTGGCTCCGATTAAATTAAAGACACCTTTACAAGTGGTTCCTACGGCATTTTGGCGGCAGGAAAATCATGCTGAAAAATTTCGACGTGTGTTCCAGTCTGTATCCCAGTCAGAGATTGCCCAATCCCTGGATCAAGTGCCTGCTGTAAAAAAAAGTAATGTTTTGCGCCCTTTTTCGGGAACTAGTTTACGAGCAGGGATTAATTTCTACAATGCACAGGTTAGAAATCTGGCTGGCTGGGTATTAGTCTTGGATGTGTCCGGGTCTATGGAGGGAGAAGGTCTGGATGGCTTAAAACGGGGCGCAGTCGCTTTAGTGAATCCAGATAATGCCAAAAAGTATGGTTTATATAGACCGGATGATAGTTTTTCAGTCTTAACTTTTTCAGGAGAAACTAAACAGTTGTCTGGTAATTCCCGTGACCAACTGACCCAAGACCTATCTCAGTTACAGGCAGATGGGGGTACCTATTTATTTAATGCAGCCCAGCAGGCGATTGAATTCGTTCCTAAAAATGGAACAGGTATTTTAGTCTTTTTTTCTGACGGAGCACCCAGCGATGAGCCAAATCCAGCCTTGGTTGATCGTTATCAACGTTTTACTCAACAAGAGGGTGGGAAGGTTATTTTTGTAGCTGTGGGCAACATTGACCCGGATCAAGTCAAGATAGTGGCAAGTGCGCTTTCGGCAACTCCCATTTATAGTCAGAATGTGAACGAAACTGCTCAACAGTTTTTGAAAGGGATTGCCGATGCTCTTTAATTCCTGGGAATGTATGGTTCTAGTAAAAATTAATCGCCCTAATGTATTCATGTTAGGAATGGGTGCCATGCCTATTGTTTGATGAGACCAGTAAAATAACGAGGGGTTGCCATGAAGTTTCGTTTCTTGTCTTCCACAACACTTGGAATAGTCACCTTTTTCCTGTTAATTCTGATTTTATTCGTTTTACGGCAAATGAATCCCCTTTCAGCAATTGCCGTAGGGATTCTGTCCATGTCGTTCATTGCCCTTTCTGGGAACTTGGGACGTCGAGCCCGGTTTTTTTATTGGGGTTATGGCGTAACTTTATTCTTTATTGGCGGATTTTTGGGCGTCGTTGTGGTCTATCAGGCGTTTAGCGGCGCACCTAAAATTGGGATGTTAGTAGGTAGTGAACGCTTACCCATTGTCCAGTCAACTGTTTTCCAAACTGAAGTCCTAGATAAGGTACCCGCCCAATTAAATAAAAATGAAGTAAAAACTGTGGGCTCCCTTGGACAAGTCACCGAAGTTGAAACGGGAAACCTTGATTTGAAAACAACTCAATTATTTTGGGCGGGGGATGTGGGACAAACAGAACCTTTATTGGAAGTGCTTAAGTCTAAAGGCTTGAGTCCTACCTATGCTGAAACCTTTTATGACCCCTTAGTTATCCTCATTGAAATTAGATCTGCACAGTTGATAGCCACAAAGCAGAATCATTTACGCCCTATCTTTAACGATCCTGTGTTTGCCTATGAAATTGACACAGAATGGTTGGCTGACATTTTGTCCACTCCCGGGTTCACATGGCAACAACTTGGATTGTTGGACTATCAGGAACCGGTTAAAATTGTGTTTTCAAATCCGGTTACCAGTGCTGGCGGACAATTATCGGTAATGTTATTCAGCCATTTCTGGGATAAAAAAGTAACGGGTACCCCAGGAATCAACGTTCCTCTGAATGCTGAAGTTACAAGAAAAATCCAACAATTTTCCGAGGGTTTGGCCCAACCTAATTCCAGTGGCGAGGTGATTAATGAATTGACTCGTCGAGGTTATACGCCATGGGCTATCACCTACCAATCGACTGCTCTGACGGAAAAAAATAAATGGCAGGGGAGGTTTGTACTAGCAAAATTAGCTCCCACAATTGTGAGTGCAAATGTTATGGTAGGGATTGGTGAAGTTGGGTTCCCCCTGGTACAACAACTAAAAATTGAAGGTTCTTCTATTCATCAAGGTATGTTAACCATTGGCAAGCAGTTTAATTATGCCGTCACTCCAACCTTAAATGCCATTACTCCCCCTTCACGGAAACAACTGATTGCAGTTCAACATGCTACAGGTCTTTGCCAAGTGGATGGTGGGAATTATTCTTGTCACTAATTGTTGGACAGTCTTTGATAAAAATGATGAATTGACAGTTATGGAGGATGTAACAATTTTTTGGGGTTCGATTTCCCTCTTGTTCTTATTTTTTAGTATTTGCGGGCTTTCTATGGGTATCCATTACCGTCGATGCATTAGCTGCCGTAAAGTAGCTCCCAAAGATTTTTTTTGGCGTGTAGTCAGACTGTATCCATTAAACAGAGTACAATTAGATTGTGGCATGGGGCGATCTGCTTATTTATGCCCACAAAAGAGCTGTTTATTGTCCGCTCAACGAAAGAATCGGCTGGGGCGATCGCTGAAAGCCGATGTGCCCTCTGAGATTTTTTATCAGTTAGAGCAACGATTATTACCATTGGAGGCAACAACAATACAATTCTAGGTAAAGGCTATGGGGTAATCATGTCCCCATTTAGGGTATACCTGTGTCTCCCTGATGCCCAAACCCAGTCATAAATAGAATGGGAAACCAGAATAAGGTACTAACTATTGAAATCCGGGTTCATCACACTCAGACACTTGCCTGAGTGTTGTACCCAATTAAATGTTTAAATATGTATCAATCTGCCAGGGAGTAGCCAGAGCAGAATTTAGGGGGATAGTGGATGAACAACAGTAAAGTACGAATTTACGATTTGTCAAAGGAACTCAATTTGGATAATCGAGATATTTTAGTGATTTGTGATCAATTAAATATTGCTGTTAAAAACCATAGCAGCACCATTAGTGAAGTGGATGCAGAACGCACCCGTCGAGCAGCAGAAAATTATGTTGCCCCCATCCACCCTCAGGCTAGTGTCATCAGATCTGGAGCCACTCATCTGGGAAATTCCCTTGGTGTTGGAACGAAATCAGAGGATTCACCTCAACCCTCCACCAACAAGCAACAAATTGTTAAAGTTCGCCGTCCTCAGACCGTTAATAAGCCAGAAATCATTGATTCTCCCATCCCACCTGTTTCTCCAACGATAGCCAAAGCATCCGTTTCCCCCTCTGTTTCTAGTTCTCCCCCTGATCTTTTGTCAAAACCCTTAATCACTCCTGAGCCAATTTCTGCGAAAGAACCTAACCCTTCTATTCCAGTAGTAACCCAAGCCATAGACGCAATCCTCCCCACACCCGCAATTTTTTCAACGCCAATTCCTACGGAAACATCCGTTGAAAACCCGTTGGACGTATCTTTAACTCCTACCACAGCAGTTACCCCCCCTATACCGCCTGCAACTGAGTTTTCAAATCCTACAGATGCATTCACCGATGAACCCAAAGCAGAGAAGCGTTCCCTCCTAAAAAATGGAACTAAAGCCACCCAGTCTAAAGATTCTGCACCAACACTGTCTGAGCCACCCAGTCGCCCCGTACCCCGTTCAGCTGTGGTACACACTGACATTCATGGTCAGGCTCCTGGCAAATCTAATCCAGCCAATGGTAAGTCATCCTCTCCTCTTAGTCCGCCTATTAAACTACCGTCCGCTTCCCCCAGCAAACCAGTTACCGGGACCCCACCCATTCCTAAGCGTCCAGTTGCAAAACCCATCAAGCCAGAGACATTGGATGGGCAGAAGGACAAACCCCCATCGGGGGACGCTCCTGGACATAGGGAGCCCAAACCAAAGCCGGTAGGTGGAGTTAGTAAACAACCGTCCTCCCCTGAATCTTCCACCCTTCGTAAACCTCCATCGGTGGTGGAAATTCGCCGACCCTCCCGTCCAGGGAGTGGGGCTTCTCCAGTCAATGGCGACATAGTTCCACCCCCTTTCACTGCTCCCCAAAGACCAGACTCTCGTCCCACCCGTGGCGATGGCGGAGAAAAATTAAAAGGACCTAATCGTCCCAATGGTTTAACCTCTGAAACCAAAGCTGAAACTAAAACTGATGCTACCGTTTTATTGGGTGTGGAACCAATTAATGAAAATTCACGATTACGCCGCCCTGAACCCCCCCGGACTAGTAAACGGGGGAAAGGATGGGAGGAGGAGGAAGAAGAACTCCAGGCAAAATCAGTTAAAGCAGTGTCCAAGGGTAAACGTCGTCAACATGATCTGGTAGAAGAAGAAGACGATGATTTCCAGTCCATACTGTCCCGGCAGGAAGGAGGAGTCCAGGTTACCCTTTCATTGGTTCGACCAGCGAAACCGAAGACTCGTACCACCCAAGTGAAGTCCCCATCTGCTCCCACTGCCAGGGTAAAGAAACCCGCTCCCGGGCAGCCTGGTACAGGGTCAAACGAAGCTGCTAAGGGTAAGGGGCGACGGGATCGCACTGAAGAAGCTGTCAAAGAACGCCCAAGTCAGATCAGCATCCGCGATAGCCTGACAGTCCAACAGCTTTCATCTCTCTTGGAAGTAGCCGATACGGAGATTGTTAAAATCCTGTTCTACAAAGGTATCTTAGCCACAGTCACCCAAACCTTGGATGTACCCACCATTAAGATGGTAGCTGAGGAATTAGAAGTGGCGGTCGTTACATCTGAACAAAAGGCTGAAGCCCGTAAAGTAACCGAAATGCTAGATGCAACGGATCTGGAATGTCTCCAACATCGTCCTCCCGTTGTTACGATTATGGGACACGTAGACCATGGTAAAACAACTCTGCTCGACTCAATACGGAAAACAAAAGTCGCACAGGGAGAGGCCGGAGGAATTACACAGCATATTGGTGCTTACCATGTGGACGTGGATCATGACGGAAATACCCAGCAGGTTGTTTTCTTAGATACCCCTGGTCACGAAGCATTTACGGCAATGCGAGCTAGGGGGGCACGGGTAACCGATATTGCTATTCTGGTAGTAGCTGCTGACGATGGTGTCCAACCCCAAACTGTGGAAGCCATTAGTCATGCCCAAGCTGCTGAAGTTCCCATTATTGTTGCCATCAATAAAATTGATAAAGAGGATGCTCAACCTGATCGGGTGAAGCAGGAGTTAACAGAATATGGATTATTAGCTGAAGAATGGGGTGGTCAAACCATCATGGTGCCGGTGAGTGCCATTAAAGGTGAAAATTTAGATACTCTTTTGGAAATGATCCTACTGGTGGCAGAAATTGAAGAACTGTCCGCCAACCCTGATCGACCAGCGAAGGGAACAGTTATCGAAGCCCATTTGGATAAATCACGGGGTCCTGTTGCCACTTTACTGATCCAAAATGGAACCCTGCGGGTGGGAGATGTTTTGGTGGCGGGTTCAGTGCTGGGTAAGGTACGGGCAATGATTGATGACCGGGGAGATCGGGTAGACGTTGCTTCTCCATCGTTTGCAGTGGAAGTGCTGGGGTTGACCGATGTGCCCGCTGCTGGGGATGAGTTCGATGTGTATATAGATGAAAAGCAGGCACGGGCGATCGCTGATGAACGAATGATTCAACAACGGGACAATCGTTTACAAGTTGCAATGGCATCTCGTCGGGTTACTTTAAATTCCCTGTCTGTTCAAGCGCAGCAAGGGGAATTGAAGGAGTTGAATTTAATTCTCAAGGCGGATGTGCAAGGTTCTTTAGAAGCAATATTAGCCTCCTTAAAACAACTACCTCAACAAGAAGTCCACATCCGCGTACTTTTAGCTGCACCGGGTGAAGTTACTGAAACGGATGTGGACTTAGCTGCCGCCAGTAATGCCGTAATCATTGGATTTAATACTACCTTTGCCAGTGGTGCTCGTCAGGCGGCAGATGGAGTCGGGGTTGATGTTCGTGACTATGACATCATTTATAAGCTATTAGAAGATGTACAAGGAGCCATGGAAGGTCTGCTTGAACCTGAATTAATCGAAGAATCATTAGGTCAGGTGGAAGTAAGGGCTGTTTTCCCTGTAGGTCGTGGATCTGTAGCCGGTTGTTATGTCCAGTCTGGCAAAGTCATTCGAAATTGCCATGTCCGAGTTAAACGAGAGAATAAAGTAATACATCAAGGGTTGCTGGATTCCCTGCGGCGGATGAAAGAAGATGCCAAGGAAGTTAGTTTTGGGTATGAATGTGGAATTGGCTGCGATAGCTTTAACAACTGGGTCATTGGGGATATTATTGAGGCTTACCGAATGGTTACCAAACGTCGTACCCTCTCCACTCGTTAATCAAGGCAGTTCATGCCATCCTTTGTCCATACCAAATTGATTCCAAGTTGTTCCAAAATATGTCCAAGCCTCCTGGTGGTCGGTTGATTGTATTTGAAGGAGGAGAAGGGTCTGGCAAGACTACCCAGTTGAATCATGCCTACCGGTGGTTATCCAGTCAACTCGGTTCTTCCTCCCTTGTTTGCACAAAAGAACCAGGGGGAACATCCTTGGGACAAACATTACGGCAGGCAGTGTTAAGCCCAGATGAATTTATTTGTCCAGAAGCAGAATTACTGATGTATGCCGCCGATCGCGCCCAGCATGTACGTACTTTTTTACGTCCCCACTTACATCAGGGATATTGGATTCTTTGCGATCGCTATACCGATTCCACCATAGCCTATCAAGGGTATGGTAGGGGGTTAGACTTAAACTTAATCCATCAGTTAAATCAAATTACAACGGATGGATTAATGAGTCATCTGACGTTTTGGCTAGATTTAGATGTGGAAGTGGGGTTAGAACGGGCTCGTCTACGGGGAGTGGGCGATCGCATGGAAAGGGATGATCTGGCATTTCATCAACGGGTAAGGACAGGGTTTCAACTTCTTTATGAACACTGTCCCCATCCTATGGTGAGAATTGACGCTAGTCTTGGTGAAACTCAAATTGCTAACCAAATCCAAGCAAGTTTAAAGGATCATTTATTCCCCTGATGCCGCCATCCAATTAGGAACCCTAT
>Ga0172367_10005524_pt1 | contig 15226 bp, 10 predicted proteins | sample Lak10m_FD_114542 | JGI IMG/M metagenome (GOLD analysis project Ga0172367, IMG submission 114542) | Freshwater microbial communities from Kabuno Bay, South-Kivu, Congo - kab_022012_10m | ecosystem: Environmental > Aquatic > Freshwater > Lake | place: Democratic Republic of the Congo: South-Kivu... | reverse complement strand
TCATCCATTCCAGTATCCACCAAACCGAAAATAAATTGCGCGACCGGACGCTTTACCCAATTTACCACAAAAAAGCCATTGCAGAAGTGCACCAAAATATTCAGGAATACATGCGCTAAGCCAAAGAATGACAACGCCCTACTATTTTACTGATGCTTCCCGTATCGCTTTAAACTCAGAACCTTCGTTCCATTTCGGCCATTCTGCGGAGTTGGCCAGATTCAATCCAACACGATAGAGTAGTTCGGCATCCTGAACCACTCCCGACAAATCATCGCGTTCGGGTTTGTATTCATCCTGCGGCGTGTGGTAAACGGTTTTCCAGTATTGGTCGAGGTTTTCAAGCGTTTTCTCCTTTCCCAGCTTTTCGGCATCAATATACCCTTTGGCAAAGATGGCCGGAACGCCTTGTTTTACAAACGGGAACTGGTCGGAACGGAAAAACATACCGTTATCCGGATTTGGGTCAGGAGCAATATAGCGACCTTGGTTTTCAGCCTCTGTTTTCACCCAATTATCGAGTTCTGACTGGCCAAAACCAGTAATGGTAACATCTTTGTATTTGCCCAGAAAGAGCAAAACATCGGTGTTAATTACCGCAACGGTTTTATCCATCGGGAAAAACGGATGTTCGGCATAATAGCCCGAACCCAGTAAACCCGATTCCTCGCCGGTAACCGAAAGAAACAACACAGATCTTTCGGGCGCTGGTCCGTTTTTGAAAGAACGGGCAATTTCGAGCATCCACGAAACGGCGCTGGCATTGTCGGTTGCTCCGTTGTAAATGCTGTCGCCATTTACCACCGGACCGATGCCCAAATGGTCCCAGTGAGCTGTATAAACCACCACTTCATCGGGTCGTTTGCTGCCTCGAATCAGTCCGCAAACGTTGCGCGATAGTTGGGTTTCAAACGTACTTTTCATTCCTCCTGAAACCTTTACCGGAAGAGCGAATGGTTTGAAATCGTGCTTTAAGGCAGTGGTTTTGGCTTGTTCGAAAGTCATTCCACAGGCAGCAAATAATTGTTCGGCTGCCGATTGCGAAATCCAACCCTCGAAGGCACAACGATCCTGGTACCCGTTATTAGGCTTCAGGTATAATTTGGTTGTTTCGCCATTGTTGGCCGCCACTTTCCAGGGATATCCGGCAGGACCAGTCTCGTGAATAATCAGACAACCTTTGGCGCCGCGTCGGGCTGCTTCTTCAAATTTGTAGGTCCAGCGTCCGTAATAAGTTTGTGTATTTCCCTTGAAATAAGTGTCGTTGGTTCCATAACCCGGATCGTTCACAAAGACCAGGATGGTTTTTCCGGTCAGATCCATTCCCTGAAAATCGTCGCGATTGTATTCCGGAGCAGTTATTCCGAAGCCGGCAAATACCAGTTCCGATTTGTCGAGCGATTGTTCAGCTTCCATCTTGCGCGAGAAAGTCACGTAATCGGTCAGTTTTTGGAATTTCAGCGAACCTTTTGGCGTATCGAAATCGAGCGTATTCGAGATTTTTGAGCTAACCGCCAGCAATGGCACTTCCTGAAAGAAACTACCATTTGCGGCCGGTTCCAGACCAATTTTCTCCATCTGACCGGCAATATAATTCACCGTAATTTCTTCCACTGAAGTCAAGGGCATTCGCCCCTGATAACGGTCGGACGACAATTCGGCGATGTGCTTTTCGATGTTTTTATACTGAATGACATCATCGCCCGACTTGGTTTTTACCAAAGAGCAAAAAGCCAGAAAGATACCGGCAAGCAAAATCAAGAAATTCTTCATAAACCAGCTTATTCGTTTAACTTGAAATTCTGGAATAAAGTAAACGAATAAAGCATAAAACTCAACCTTAGTTCAGAACTAATTTCCGACTTTCGACCCACCCGTTTTTAACCGCCGAAAGCACGTAAATGCCCTTGGGAAGATTTATCGCGGAAAAATAAGGCTCCGTATCCGTTGGCTTCCGGACGAAAATCAGAGAGCCTTTGCTGTCGGAAAGCCGGATCGTTACATCCTGATATTCTGTTAGCAAAACTTTAAAATGACCGGTTTGAGAAGGATTGGGAATAATTTTACGGAGGATTCGATCGTTATTTTTCTTGAGTTCAGGAACCATTCCTGTAGGATTGGAAGGATCAATCAACTCCGGATGCGCTGCTTTAAACGCCTGTAATCCCGACTCGAAATCTTTCAATGTGCCGTTGGCATCCACCCCATTCGAAGTCCAGGGCATCAGTCCTTTCCATCCTTTGTTGTATGCTCCCAAAAACATTTGCGATGCCGGAACTTCGAGCGTTGGATTAGCACCATCGTTAAAAACACCTTTTGCCGGATTTTCGCCAATGACACACGGGCGATCGTTGATGCCGTAATCAGCCGGAGTACGGTTCAGCGCAAAATTTCCAAACCATTTGACCACCCAGCCATAAAAATGCGGCGAATAGAAATCGAGCTTTGCGTTGTCCTTGTTGTATTGGGCTTTCAGTTTGGCATCGCTCCAAAAATTTCCTTCGAATTTATCGCTGTTCCATTTGATGGCTGCGCTACCCAAAGTCACCAGTACTTTGCTGTTGTCGTGAACAGCCGACGCAACCCGTGCAACCAGATATTGCAGTCGATTCCAGGAAATGTTTCCGCAAACAGTTTCCTGATTGACCCACTCAATTTCGTTGCAAACGTCGATGGCCCACAAATACGGATTTGTCTTGTAACGATTGACAAAGGGAGCGACATAGTTATCGATGAAAGAAGTCACCTTTTGGTCGTTTAAAACCATGTTTCTCCAGCTTTGATAATTGGAATGGCTGTTTTTAAAATGATCGAATGAAATCAGTGTGGCTTTGATGTAGATTTTATTTTTCTGTGCCAGCCGGAACATGTTATCCAGGTGTGTCCAAAAGGCTGTTGTTGTTCCTGAAACAGTGCCGTCAGCGGCAATCGTCAATCCCACCTCTCCATTGCAGCTAATCCAAATCCGGGTTGAGTTTCCACCTGCAGTTTTAATTTTCTGAAATTCGGCATCCCACCACGAGCTGCTGTAACCTCCGCCAAAATCGTTCCATTTGTTCCAGGGGGTATTTGCCCCGTTCATAACGATCTCTTTGCCATCGACTAAAAATTTTGTTCCGCTAACAGAAACAAACTGTGCAGACAACAAAACCGGCAGGGAAATGAAGAAAATCAGGAGGAACAAATTTCGTGCTCTCATCAGGATTGAATTTAGTTGGTTAGGATAGCGAAGTTATCTTTTTCAACACGAGCCGGCAAGAGTCAAATCGTACATTATTATCACGAAACTTACTAATTGATGGTCCTCGCTAAAACAAAAAAGCCACTAATCGGGCGATCAGCGGCTCAGTTTTTTTTTGACAGGAACTACTTTGCTATTTCCCATGCACAACGCACCGGAGAAACAATTTTTCCTTCTTTTTTCAATACATTCATGGCCTTTTCAACCTCTTTTTTGTCGATACCAGCCAATTCAGCAATTTTACCGGCTGTTAATGGTTTGTCGGAAGCCGACATTACGGCCAATACTTTTTCTACGCTCATTGTTGTCAATTTTAAAAATTAGAGAACTAAATTAACGATTAAAGATTAACGATCAACGATTGGTGATTTTTACTTCGTAAATCGTATATCATCGATCGTTATTCGTTAATCAAAATCTTCCTTCCACTACTTTCCAGTTCATAATTTTCCAGAAATCGGCAATGTAAGCCGGACGCAGATTTTGTTTGTCGAGGTAATAAGCGTGTTCCCAAACGTCGCAGGTTAACAATGGAGTCAAACCATCGCGAATGGGGCAACCGGCGTTGCTGGTTTGAACAATACTCAATTTTCCGGCTGCATCTTTGACTAACCAGGCCCATCCCGAACCAAACTGGGTGGCAGCCGCTTTGTTAAAAGCTTCTTTAAAAGCATCGAGTGAACCAAAAGTTGCTTCAATGGCATCTTTCAATGCCCCTGAAGGTTCAGTTGCCGGAGTAGCCGAAAACTGCTCGAAATAAAATGTGTGGTTAAAAACCTGGGCACCGTTATTGAAAATTCCACCTTCAGTTTTTTTGATGATGGTTTCCATATCGGCATTTTCAAATTCAGTTCCAACAATCAGGTTATTCAAATTGGTAACATAAGCCTGATGGTGTTTGCCATGATGAAATTCAAGAGTTCGGGCACTGATGAAAGGTTCCAATGCATCAATGGCATAGGGTAATGCGGGTAATGTAAAACTCATTTTGGTTATCTTTTTGGTTAAACAATGATTTTTAGTTTTTCAGCAAGATAACAGAAACGAGTTTCAAAAGTTTGATAAAACCACGCGAATAAAGGTAATTTAGAACTATTCCGAATAAGGGAAATCGAGGAAAGTGAGCAGTGCCTAGTCTCAGTATTCAAGAAAAACAGAAGGATGGAAATTGACAGGCAGCGTATAAAAACAAAACCGCCCGGTACCTCTGTACCGGGCGGAAAAAAACCAAAAATCAACTAACCTTTAAACCGTCGGGCAACTTCATCCCAATTAATCACGTTGAAAAAGGCGTCAACGTAATCAGGACGCCGGTTTTGGTACTTTAGGTAGTATGCATGTTCCCACACATCAACCCCCAGAACCGGAACTCCTTTTACTTCAGCCAAATCCATTAACGGATTATCCTGATTAGGAGAGGACGAAATTACCAAACCATCACCCTGCTTTACCAGCCATGCCCAACCAGACCCAAACCGGGTGAGCGCAGCTTTGGTAAATGCTTCTTTAAAATTTTGATACGACCCAAACGAAGCGTCAATTGCCTTTTGCAAATCACCTTCAGGTTGTGGAGCACCACCCGGTGTCATCACTTCCCAAAACAAATTGTGATTAAAAAAGCCCCCTCCATTGTTGCGCACTGCAACCGGATGAGCCGATATATTAGCCAAAATTTCTTCAATAGTTTGCCCTTCAAGAGCTGTTCCCTGTATCGCAGCATTCAAATTATTGGTGTAGGCTGCGTGATGTTTACCATGATGAATTTCCATCGTGAGCGCATCGACATATGGTTCTAAAACGTCGTAAGCGTATGGTAAACTTTTAAGTACAAATGCCATGTTTTTGATCATTTAAAGATTAAAGACTCTTTTATCTTCTATACAAACATAGCACCTATTTAAATTGTTTCCAAATAAGTGAAGAATTTTTTTTGAAGAAAGTGCATGGAACGTTCATATGTACGTGAGTTCATGAGCAATCAAACACAAAGCACTGACGACAAAAGCATTGCGTCAGTACTTTGCGTTCTTCCAGAGCAACTCATGTACTTTGTACTTATAAACTCATCAACTTTAATAACTAAAACTACTTCCGCCTAAAAACTCACGAATCAGTGAAGTTGGCGGAATTTCAAGCTCGTCGATAGTTTTAAAATAAGACAGAAATTTTAGTAAGCGATTGCTTTCACTAAACTCCGGCTGGCTTTCGGTGACCGATTTCAGGAGAGGATCGGCGTATTTTTTCAAAACAGCCAGCTCGTAAATCAACGCCGAATTGAACATGACATCGGCGTTTTCCTGGTACGGAAAGATGTTTTTATCCTCGCCTGCCCGAACGCTTGGCCAGCGTCGAATGGTATCCTGAGCCGAATAACTGCGGTATTTGCTGTCACGAATCATTCTCCGGATGAGCCTGTTATCGGTTGTAGAAATGTGGTTCTGATCGTCAATCGAAATTTGAGTCAGGGCAGAAAGGAATATCCGGAAGGTATTCTCTGGCTTAATATCAGGAATTAAATCGGGATTCATGCCATGAATTCCTTCGACGACCAAAATACTGTTGTGCCCTAACTGAAGCTTTTTCCCAGAAGGAAACTTTCGTCCGGCGGTAAAATTAAACTTGGGCAACTCAACCGATTCCCCATTGAACAGTTGCACCAACTGCTCGTTGAAATAAGCGATATCGATGGCTTCAATGGCTTCAAAATCGTATTCTCCGTTTTCGTCCCGGGGTGTTTTTTCGCGATCGACAAAATAATCATCCAGCGAAATCATGGTTGGACGCAATCCATTTACTGCCAGCTGAACCATCAGTCGTTTGCTGAACGTTGTTTTCCCCGAGGCCGACGGACCTGCAATTAACACAACTTTTACGCGATCGCGGCGATCGTATATCTGGTTGGCAATTTCGGCGATTTTCTTTTCGTGCAGAGCCTCGGAAATCTTGATAATATCGCCGCTGGTTCCGTTCAGCGTATTTTCGTTGAGGTTGGCTACATTCGGAACATTTAATATCTCTGCCCAATCTTTGTGTTCCTGAAAAACACCGAACAATTTATCGTTAGGTGAATAGGGTTGCAGTTCGTTGAATTTATTTGGATTAGGTATCCGAAGCAGCATTCCGTCGTAATACGAAACCAGATCGAACACTTGCAAATAACCTGTTGAAGGAACCTGATGTCCATAAAAGAAATTGGCCTTATCGCCCATAAAATAAACGTAAGTGAACATGGCTCCCTGCTGACCAAAAAGTTTGGCTTTGTATCGCAGGTTTTGCTTGTTACAGATTTCAACCGCCTCTTCAGTAGGCAGCCCAATTTTTTCAAAAGGAATGTCCTGATGAATAATTTGCTGCATCTCACTTTTAATGGCAAAAATATCCGAATCAGTGATAGGCCGTTCCAAACCTGCCAGTTCGCAATAATAACCGCGTGATATGCCGTGCATCATTTTCAGCTTAACCTGTGGAAAAACCTCGCGGACAGCCGCATACAAGACAAAGAACAACGACCGGACATACAAACGCACACCGTCGGGATGAGAATAATCGATGAACTCAACCTTTTTGTTCTTGACAAAAACGAACGACAATTCCTTCACCTTGTTGTTGACCAATGCTCCCAAAATCGGGTTGTCAAGTTTTACGGCAAAGTCATCTTTGATTTCTTCCAGACTCACTCCAAGCGGATAAACTCGTTTCTCGCCCGTATTGACGCAGTAAATATCGATAGTGTTCATTTTAAATAATGCTATTTCGAAGAAGTCAATTTTTTTAAAGTATTACTATTTAGAAGAGAAGTCATTTGACTTATGGCTATTTCGTTAAGCTTGAATAACCTTTCTGATTGTATAATTCCTTGTTTGATAAGTATGGCATTAATGCTTTCCAAATTTGACAAAACAACCAGTTGTTCCAATGTTGCAAAATCACGGATATTTCCTTTCTCTGTCGGATTTTCGTCTCTCCAATGCTTTGCAGTTTTTCCAAACATAGCCACGTTTAGCAGATCGGCTTCATCGGCATAAACAAATGATTTTTGCTGTATTGTAAGGCTTTCTGGAATTAGATTTTGCTTAATTGCATCAGTGTGGATTTGGTAATTTACTTTGGATAACGCTCTTTGAAGATTCCAGTCCAATTTTAACCGATCGTTTTCTTCTTCTTTTAGTCGTTGATATTCTTTTACCAATAACAATTGAAATTTTGGGCTAATCCACATCCCGAAATGAAAAGCTATATCCTTATGGGCGTAAGTACCACCATATCTGCCAGCTTTTGCAGTAATTCCAATAGCATTTGTATGGTCAATCCATTGTTTTGCTGAAAGCACAAAATTATTACTCCAAGCAGAATTTTTAATTGTACCGAATTCGGTATAATTAAAATGAGGGTTATACAATGCTTCCCATTCGCCAATGTATTCGATGGTACTTTTCAAGCTCAGCCATTTAATTATTATAGCTTCCTGCATCTGACTTTTGGCCATGTCAGTCAAAGAAATAAAATCAATCTGACTATGGGTGATAATTGTAATGTCAGCACCTTGAATATTCAAAATTTTATTCTTCATGATCCAACTTTGTTGACAGATAGCCTAATTTATGAATAATAAATCAACTTTTCAGTGATGTCAAATTTATTTCCTGTTTCAGGTATCGGGCTGTGAACGATTCTTCTTTATTGATTATTTCTTCCGGAGTACCAAAACAAACGACTCTTCCCCCCTCTTTGCCTCCTTCGGGACCAATATCAATAATGTGATCGGCCACTTTAATCACATCCATGTTGTGTTCAATCACAATCACCGTATTACCGCGATCGACTAGTTTATTCAGTACTTCAAGCAAAACGCGGATGTCTTCAAAATGCAGACCGGTGGTAGGTTCGTCGAGAATGTACATCGTTTTACCGGTATCCTTTTTTGCCAGTTCTGTGGCCAGTTTTACGCGTTGCGATTCTCCTCCGGAAAGTGTGGTGGACGATTGCCCGAGGGTGATGTAACCCAATCCCACATCCTGAATGGTTTTTAGTTTGTGCGCAATCGACGGGATGGCTTCGAAAAACTCGACGCCTTGGTTGATCGTCATATCCAGAACATCGCCTATAGATTTGCCTTTGTAGCGAACCTCCAGCGTTTCGCGGTTGTAGCGACGCCCATTGCAGGTATCACAATGCACGTAAACATCAGGCAAAAAGTTCATTTCAATTTGCTTCAGTCCACCACCCTGGCAATCTTCACAGCGACCACCTTTCACGTTAAACGAGAATCGACCGGGTGAATAAGCCCTGATTTTGGCCTCGGGTAATTGGGCAAACAGGTTGCGGATATCGGAAAAAACATTGGTGTAAGTTACCGGATTACTGCGCGGCGTGCGGCCCAGCGGCGACTGATCGACCTGAACCACTTTATCGATGTATTCCAAACCAGTAATTTCAGTATAGGGCAAGGGGTCTTTCAACGAACCGTAAAAATGCTGACTTAAAATGGGTTGAAGAGTAGAATTGATCAAACTTGACTTTCCGCTTCCTGAAACACCTGTCACGCAAATCATCTTTCCCAGAGGAAAATCGACCGACACATTTTTCAGGTTATTGCCGGTGCAGCCTTTTAACGAAAGTACATGCCCGTTTCCTTTTCTTCGTTTCTCCGGAATAGCAATCTGGTGCTCGCCCAACAGGTACTTCGAGGTCAGCGATCCGGCATTGAGCACTTGCTGCGGTGTTCCGGCTGCCACCACATGACCGCCATGCCGACCTGCAAAAGGCCCCATGTCGATCAGGTAATCGGCGTTCATCATCATATCTTTGTCGTGCTCCACCACGATAACCGAGTTGCCGGTATCACGCAATTGCTCCAGCGAATTGATAAGCCGGAGATTGTCGCGGTGATGCAACCCGATGCTGGGTTCATCGAGAATATAAAGTACATTCACTAACTGCGAGCCAATTTGCGTCGCCAAACGAATGCGCTGCGATTCGCCTCCGGAAAGTGTTCGCGAAGTACGGTCGAGCGACAGGTAATTCAACCCCACATCTTCCAGAAAACGGATGCGGTCACGAATTTCCTTGATCACCTCAACAGCAATCTTTCGCTGCCGATCTGTCAAACGATCTTCAAGGTTGGTCAGCCATTGACTGAGTTCGGCGATATCGAGCTGTGCCAGTTCTGAAATATTTTTACCATCAATCCGGAAATAAAGCGATTCCTTTTTCAGCCGGTGACCATTACATTCAGGGCAGGCCGATTCGCGAACAAACTGGTTGGCCCACTTTTGTGCTTTCTGCGATGGATTGTCATCCTTCTGAGCATCAATGTATTTGATCACACCTTCGTAGGTCATCATGTAATTCATCGAAACCCCAAGCGGCGAGTTTTTCAATTGAATCCGTTCGTTCGTTCCGAAAAGAATCGCGTTCAGTCCATCTTCCGGAATATCTTTAATGGGTGTTTTCAGGTCGAATCCGTACATTTCGCCCAGGGCTTCGATTTGCCAAAAGACCAGCGTATTTTTATGCGGTCCGAGTGGTGCAATTCCTCCATTCTGGATACTTTTGGTATTATCCGGAACAATTTTTTCGAGGTCGATTTCGCTAATTACACCCAATCCGTTGCATTTGGGACAGGCACCCTGCGGTGAGTTAAACGAAAAATTGTGCGGCGCAGGTTCGTTGTATGAAATACCGGTGGTGGGGCACATCAACTGGCGGCTGTAATATTTGGCCTGCTGCGTTTCGTGGTCGAGAATCATGCAAATACCCTGACCATTTTTCATGGCCACCTGCAACGAATCGCGCAAACGTTTATCGCTGGCTTCGTCAACCAACAGGCGATCGATTACTATTTCGATGAAGTGATTTTTGTACCTGTCTACCCGCATGGCTGCTTTTAATTCGGTAACCACACCGTCAATCCGGGCATTCAGAAACCCCTTTTTCAGGATTTGCTCAAATAACTCGCGGTAATGTCCTTTTCTTCCTTTTACAACAGGAGCAAGAATCAGAATTTTCTTCCCGGCGAACGACGATTTAATCAGCGACAAAATCTGATCGTCGGTATATTTCACCATCTTTTCGCCCGTATTGTACGAATAGGCTTCACCTGCGCGGGCATACAACAATCGTAAAAAATCGTACACTTCGGTCACCGTTCCAACCGTTGAGCGCGGATTTTTATTGGTAGTTTTCTGCTCGATGGCAATCACCGGACTCAATCCGGTAATGAGATCAACATCGGGGCGCTCCATGTTTCCCAGGAACGAGCGGGCATAAGCCGAGAATGTTTCGATGTATCGGCGCTGTCCCTCGGCGTAAATGGTATCAAACGCCAGCGACGACTTTCCACTGCCACTCAGCCCCGTGATGACGGTCAGCTTGTTGCGGGGAATTTCGACATTTACATTCTGAAGGTTGTGTACCCGTGCTCCATGAACCGAAATAACTCCTTCGTCTTCAGCCACATTTTCGGGTGAATGTATGTTTTCAGCTATTTGCATTTTAATTTTAGTTCGTTTGTGTTCGGAAGCCTTTCTCCGGAATCTTCAGTTTGTATGTTTTTCTGGCCGGATTCTTCAGATACGTTTCGCGAAGCCACGGATTAAACATTTTCAGTGTTTTGTAGGTAATTCCCTTTTCAATGGCAAAAGCAGCCAAATCGGTTACCGGCCCTTTCACTTCTACTGTTTCGGTTTTGATGATTGGATAAATATCGTCCTTCCCGATGCCGAAACCGTATTTCTCAGGATCTTCCATAACCATTTTCATTGCCAGAATCCGAAACACATATCTCGTTGTTTCTTCGACAAACAACAAATCGTAATAGCTTTTTGCTTTTTGAACAGCAATTTTTTGGTCGAGTCCGGCGCGTCCACCATTGTAGGCAGCAGCCACCAACGCCCAACTTCCGTATTTCTGGTAAGCCGATTTAAAGATTTTGCAGGCTACTTCGGTCGATTTTTCCATATGGTAGCGTTCATCCACTTCAGCATTTATTTCCAGACCGTTTTCTTTGGCGGTTGATTCGAGCAACTGCCACAAACCGACTGCTTTCGCCGGAGAAACCGCACGAACATCGAAGCCGCTTTCGGCTACGCACAGGTATTTAAAATCTTCAGGAATACCGTTGGCTTTCAAAATAGGTTCGATCACCGAGAATAAACGCGGAGCGCTTTTGATGTATCGAATTGTTTGCGAATGAAAGTAAACAGTCGAAAGCAACTCGCGGTCCAGGTTTTCGCGAACATCGTAGTATTCCATAGGTACTTTTTCGCCCGCAAAAGTCAGTTCGTCGGGCAATTCGACAGGAGTAAACAAATGAGTCCCGAGGGAATCGGGTACCTGACGCGAAGAATTAGAACAAGCTGTTAATGGTAAAAAGAACACCACCGGAAGGGCCATCGCCAAAACAGATAGCCGGGGAAATATTTTAAAAATCATAATTCAGTTTCAAAATTTGACAATTCGCAAAAATAGCTGAATTAATTTCCACAGTCAACAAAGCTGAATTTTTATCCGAAGATTTTTAAAATTACTTGTAGTTATTTAACAATTTTAAATACTATGAACCGTTATCTTTGGAAACATAAAAAAATCAAAATTCACACAAAACTCATGAAATGACAAGATTTTCCACCTTAATTTTGCTATTCTTTCTGGCTCACACTGCTTTTTCCCAAACATTTACGATTCGTGGATTTGTTTCCGATCATTCTAACGGCGAACGTCTTTTGAATGCCAACATTTATGAAGAGAAAGTAATGAAGGGAACCATTACCAACAACTTTGGCTTTTACAGCCTCTCACTGCCCAAAGGCAACTACTCGATTATCTGCTCCTTTGTAGGTTATCAATCAAAGAAATTGGAAGTTAACCTGAATAAGGATACGGTTATTGATTTCAGGCTGGAAACGATTTCTGATTTGGAGGAAGTTACCGTAGTTGGTCAAAAGATTGACTCGAAACTGACCAGCACACAAATGAGCAAAGTGGATGTTGCTATCGAAAAAATACAAAGTCTGCCTGCTTTTCTGGGCGAAGCCGATGTGATAAAGACCATTCAGCTTTTGCCGGGAGTGCAATCGGGAACTGAAGGAACCAGCGGATTGTATGTACGCGGCGGTGGTCCCGACCAAAACCTGATTTTGCTCGACGATGTGCCGGTTTACAATGCCGATCATTTGTTCGGATTTTTCTCCGTTTTCAATACCGACGCCATTAAAAATGTTTCGTTCTACAAAGGCGGATTTCCAGCCCGCTTTGGTGGACGATTATCTTCGGTTCTCGATGTCAGGATGAAAGATGGCAATGAAAAAGAATTGCACGGAAACTTCTCTGTCGGATTAATTTCTTCAAAACTCAACCTCGAAGGCCCGTTGGTGAAAGATAAAACAACATTCAATTTTTCGGCCCGACGCACTTATGCCGACCTGTTGGCGCAACCTCTGATCAAATCAAGTTCAGACGGAAATGATGCTGGCGGCTATTTTTTCCACGACCTGAATATGAAAATTAGCCACAAATTTTCGGACAAAAGCCGGATTTACCTGAGTACTTACACTGGTCGGGACAAAGCATATTACCGGTCGGAGACTGACTACAAACAAAATAACGAAAACTGGCAAAGCAAAGATAAATTTCACCTCGGCTGGGGAAACATAACTTCGGCATTACGGTGGAATTACCTGTTCAGCAATAAACTGTTTGCCAATACCACGCTGACCTACAGCAACTACCTGTTTGATGTGGACGAAAAAAGTTCGGATAAAAACCTGACGACCAATCAAGGCGATTCGTTTGGGCTGGATTATCAGTCGGGAATTGAAGATTGGGGACTGAAAATGGATTTTGACTATTTCCCGGCGCCCAATCACAGGGTAAAATTTGGAGGAAACATTATTGCCCATACCTTCAAGCCCGGCATTCTGGCATTTAAGGAAAGCGCAGGTGGCACAGCCCAAATTGATACAGCCTACGGAAATCCAAATATCCGCGCGCAGGAAATGTATGTTTACCTCGAAGACAATATTGAACTAAGTTCGCGTTTATCGGTCAACCTGGGGCTTCATGCTTCCGGATTTCTGGTGGACGAAACCTTCTACCCTTCCATTCAGCCACGAATTTCGGCCCGGTATATGGCCAGCGACCGGCTTTCACTCAAAGCTGCCTACTCGAAAATGAGCCAGAACATTCACCTGCTGTCGTCGTCAACCATCAACCTGCCCACCGATTTATGGCTGCCCACCACTAAAAAAGTAAAACCGCAAAACTCGCATCAGTTTGCCCTTGGCGGGGTTTATCAGGTTAGTCCTGAAATTGACTTTAGTATCGAAGGATTTTATAAATCGATGACCAATTTGCTCGAATACAAGGAAGGGGCCTCGTTTGTAGGCGCCACCACCGGTTGGGAAAACAAAGTGGAGATGGGCAAAGGCTGGTCGTATGGCGCCGAGTTTTTGCTCGAAAAGAAAGTGGGCAAAACAACCGGGTGGATTGGCTACACGTGGTCGAAAGCCGAGCGCCAGTTTGACAACCTTAACTGGGGCCGGAAATTCTATGCCCGATACGACCGCCGTCACGACATCAGTTTGGTGCTGACACACCAGTTTTCGAAACGATTCGACATCGGGATGACCTGGGTTTATGGTACAGGAAATGCGGTTACGATGCCAACACAATTTGTCATTTCGGCAACACTACCCACTTTTAATCCCAACTATTCTTCTTTCACACCCAGTTATGAATATTTCGGTGAACGCAATAATTTCCGGATGCCTTCTTATCAACGCATGGATATCGGTTTTAATTTCCATAAACAAAAGAAACACGGTGTCCGAACGTGGAACCTGAGCCTGTACAATGCCTATTCGCGGCAAAATCCCTTCTTTCTCTATTTTGAAGACACGACCGATGCGGAGTATAAACAAACCGGAAAAGCAAGAAAGCTAACTCAGTTAAGTCTTTTCCCAATTATCCCATCCATCACTTACAGTTATAAATTTTAAAATCCGAACCCATGAAGAAAAACATATTAGTCAGCCTCCTGCTGTTGAGCTTTATTTCGTGTACCAAAACCATTGATTTCGACGACGAAGGAATGGCCAATCAACTGGTTTTAAACAGCATTATTTATCCTGACCAGGGAATTCGGGCCAATCTTACAGCCAGTACTTCAATTTTAAACCGCCAAATTTCTGCCGGAGGCGGATTGATGGCAGACGGAACTGTTGAAGTTTATGAGAATGGAAAACTGTTGAAAGATCAATATTCACCCACGGGAGTTTTCGAATTTACTGATATCAGGCCGAAACCGGGAGCAACATACAAGATGGTGGCCAAATCGCTCGGCAAACAACTGGAAGCCGAAACAATAATCCCAGAAAAGGCTGAGGTCATTTCAATCGATACAATGGTTGTTAAAGACCAGTTTCTGAATAAAAGACTTCAGGTAGATGTCAAAATAAAAGATGTTCCGGGAGATAATTATTACCGGATATTGGTGAAAAAGGAAGACCTGGTTTTAAATAAAAATGCTGATGGGAAGGGAACCCCAAAGTACTACCTGTATATAATGGAAGACTGGTTTTCTTCTGACAACCCGGTATTCAATAGTTTGTTCAACAACTATGGAGGAGAAGAATTTGATTTGGGACCCGAGAATGATTACCACATTTTTCCTGACGATTATTTTAAAGGAAAAGAATATTCCATCCGGTTTTTTATAAATAATTACAACATTGGCACCACTTCAACCACCGGCAGTTCTGGCGGGTATTCTCCTACCCGGGTAATTTACACGCGGCGAGTTGTTTACGTTCAGCATTTATCCAAAGACTTGTTTACTTACATGAAATACCTGAAACTGTATAATTTTTACCATGACAACCCCTTTGCAGAACCAGTACCAGTTTACTCGAACGTAAAAAACGGGGTTGGCCTTTTTGCCGGATTTAATGACGAGGCAAAATTCACCTACGAAAAAACCTATGTCCC
>Ga0172367_10005523_pt1 | contig 15226 bp, 9 predicted proteins | sample Lak10m_FD_114542 | JGI IMG/M metagenome (GOLD analysis project Ga0172367, IMG submission 114542) | Freshwater microbial communities from Kabuno Bay, South-Kivu, Congo - kab_022012_10m | ecosystem: Environmental > Aquatic > Freshwater > Lake | place: Democratic Republic of the Congo: South-Kivu... | reverse complement strand
TGGACCGGGACGATCCAGCGGCGCCGGGTGAGGTCGGGCGCCTGATGATCACAGGCTCACAACTAGCGCATGGCTACTGGCGCGCCGAGGACATCACCCGCCGGGCCTTCCGGCCCAACCCGTTCAAGCGCGACCTCGGCACCTTGATGTACGACACCGGCGATCTCGCGCTCGCTGATGCCGAGGGCGTTTTGACCTGGGTCGGCCGGGCCGACAGCCAGGTCAAGGTGCGCGGATACCGGATCGAGTTGGGCGAGATCGAGGTGGTGCTACGCTCGGCGCCGGAAATTCACGACGCCGTGGTGATGGTGTCGACCGCCGGCAACGAGATACTGGCGGCGGTGGTTCCGGAGCCGGGGCAGACCGAACCCGGTGAGGACGCACTGCGTGCCTTCCTGGGCCAGCGCCTGCCGAGCTACATGATTCCGGCCCGCTTCGTGACCATGGCGGATTTCCCGCGCAACGACAACGGCAAGGCCGACCGCCGCAAGCTGCGGGCGCTGATGAACGCCGGATAAAAAAAGGAGGGGGTTCCGGGGCCGGTCAGGCCCCGGATCAGGGGGCCTTTCGGGGGGCGGAAGCCCCCCGAAGATTGCGGCACACACACCGTCGGGGGGCTTTCGCCCCCCGAAGCCCCCAACTGGGGGGCCTGACCGGCCCCCCAGGCCCCCCCCCCTTTTTTTCGTACACTCTCGAAATTGGGTTACTCGGGCAGATACGGATGATGGCCAATTTCCACACCAGCCTCATTTTTTTCGCCGAAGTTCTGGCAATCGCTCTCGGTTATCGGATGCTGGCGCCTATGCTTGGCTCTGCGGCGCGTCATGCCGTGCTGGCCGCGATCAGCCTTGTGTTTCTGGCCCAGCTTGACGCCCACCCGGCGTTTTTGGCCGCCACCGGCCTCTATGCCGTCGTAGTCGCGGCCTTGGCACTGGCGCTCGGGCGGGTCCGGTGGCTCAACCGGTCGGCGGGCGTGGGAATCGGCGTGGTGGTCACGGCCACGATCGTACTGGTGGCGTTCAAGTATCGCTACTACGCGCACCTGCTGTCGGGCGGCTTTGCGGAGCTGCCGGGGTTGTCCGGGTTCGAGTGGCTGGGCCTTTCCTACATGACCTTCCGCACCATCGATTTGGTGGTGCAGGTCCGGCGCCGCCCGGAGCTTATGCCCAATCCTCTGGCCGCGCTTTCCTTTGTGCTGTTTTTCCCCGCCTATCTGTCGGGACCGATCAACCGCTTTCCCGCCTTTGTCACGGATGTCGCGGCTCCGCTGCCCGTGTTCACGGCGGTTGATCTGCGATCGCTCGCGAGCCGCATGGCGCTCGGCGTCATCAAAGTTCTGTTGCTGGCGGAGATATTTCGCGCCAACTCACCGATCGGTCTTGGCGCACCCGAGGGTATCGGCGCGGCCATGCTGATGGTGGGGCTGTTTGCCCAACTGGCATACATCTATTGCGACTTTTCCGGCTATTCCGACGTCGCCATCACGATCGCCCGCCTGTTCGGCATTCGTCTGCCGGAGAACTTCAATCGGCCCTTCCTCGCCCGCAATCTCCAGGACTTCTGGAACCGCTGGCACATCAGCTTCGTGCACTGGTGCCGGGACTATATCTACTTCATCTTGTTGCGCTGGCTGAGGTTGCGGGTACGCCGGCTGTCGGACCTCGCCGCCAACCTCACGGCGATCTTCGTCACCTTCTTCTTCATGGGGGCCTGGCACGGCGACGGACTGAACTGGCTGCTCTATGGCCTCTATCATGGAACCGGCATGGCCGTTTTGGTAACCGCGCGCCGGCTGCTGCCGTCCGAGACGGCTGCCGCATTAAGTGAGAGCCGGGTGTTCACGGTGGCGTCGGTGGCCTTTACCCTGACCTTCGTCGCGCTTGGGTTGCTATTGACCCATCCACTGCCATTCGCCGCCGCCGGCGCCGGAATACTTTTGGCTTATGAATAGTCGCCATCCTTCCCCCTTCCCCAATAAAATAAGAGGGAGTTCCGGGGCCGGTCAGGCCCCGGATCAGGGGGCCTTTCGGGGGGCGGAAGCCCCCCGACAACGGAGACCCAACCCGTCGGGGGGCTTTCGCCCCCCGATCCCCCCAACTGGGGGGCCTGACCGGCCCCCCAAGCCCCCCCTTTTTCTAAAAACACTTTCGCAACCAAGCGCCTGCCCCCACCCCCTCACCCGTTATCCTCAAACAAATTAATGGTCGGCCGAGCGGTGAACTCGCGTACAGTAACGCCCGAGCCGGAGTCCCGCTCGCGCAACACCACCGCGTACCCCCACAAATTGGCGATGTGGGTCAGTACCGAGCGGGCCTCGCCGCTGTCCAGCAGGACGCCGTCGGTCGCGGTATGAACCAGACTGAGCGTCCTGTCACCGTCGAGGTCGACATCGGCAACCTGGATGTCGGGTTCGAGGCGGGCGAGATCGTATTGGCGGGCCAGCAGACGCCGGATGTCACGGTAGCCGCGCTCGTTGTGAATGAGCCGGACCTGGAGATAGGGATCTTGGGCGTCGTCGCGGATTGCGAACAGGCGCAACCGGCGGATCAGGTGCGGGCTCAGGAATTGCAAAATAAAGCTCTCGTCCCGATAGTCCGACCACGCCGACCGCAGCACGGCAAAGGCATCACCGCACCCGGCAATCGCCGGGAACCAAGCGCGGTCTTCCTCGGTCGGCTCCTCACAGATACGGCGGATGTCCTGCATCATCGAAAATCCAAGCGTATAGGGGTTGAGACCCGAATAGCGCGGATCATCGAAATCGGGCTGGTAGACGACCGAAGTATGGGATTGCAAAAACTCGAGCAGGGCGCCATCGGTGATCCCGCCCTGTTCGTACAGACGGTTCATAATGTAATAATGACAGAAGGTAGCGCAGCCCTCATTCATTACCTTGGTCTGCTTTTGCGGATAGAAATACTGGGCGATATGACGGACGATCCGCAGCACCTCACGTTGCCAGGACAGCAGACGCGGCGCCCGCTTTTCAAAGAAATAAAGAATATTTTCCTCAGGCAGGCCAAGCAGGCGGCGGCGCTCGTCGGCGCTGCGCTGGGGGACGTGCTGCTTGTCCTTGCCCGGAATCGTACGCCAGAGATCGTTGTAAATGCTTTCCTGATAGGCGCGCCGCTCCTGTTCACGCCGCCGCTCCAGGACCAGATCGGTACGGCGCCTGGGCGTACGGTGTACGCTGTGATCCATCAAGGCATGGGCGGCGTCCAGCACCCGCTCGACCGCCGCCTGACCGTAGCGTTCCTCGCAATCGGCGACATAGGCTTTGGCGAACGCAATATAACCGAGAATGCCCTCGGCATCGGTCCACTGGCGGAACAACTGATTGTTGCGGAAGAAGTGATTATGGCCAAAGGCAGCATGGGCAATGACCAGCGTCTGCATGGTCATGGTGTTTTCTTCCATAATGTAGGCAATGCAGGGGCTGGCGTTGATCACGATCTCGTAGGCCAAGCCGCGCCTGCCGGCGCGGTAGAGCGTCTCGTCACGCAGGAAGTGCTTGCCGAATGACCAGTGCTTGTACATCTGCGGCATGCCGATGGCCGCGTAGGCATCGAGCATCTGCTCGGCGGTAATGACCTCAATCTGGCGCGGCCACGGCTCCAGGCCCAAGTCGCCGCGCGCAATCACCTCGATCGCATCATGAACACGGGCAACGGTTTCGAAGTCCCACTCCGCCCCTTCGTAGAGATACCCCGCCATCGCCCGCTTCCTTTCCAGGCCAGCCCGTTCAAGCTCGCCCCTCAAAGCGCCCCGCTACTCCGGAACCACTCCTATGAGATGGTGCTGCTGAGATGGTGCTGCGATGGAGCGTGGAAACGGTGACTGGGAGATGGTCCCGCACGCGACCGGAAGCCGCCGCTTTGTGACGGCCCAGGTACCTCACACCATATAAAAAAAGAGGGGGTTCCGGGGCCGGTCAGGCCCCGGATCAGGGGGCCTTTCGGGGGGGCGGAAGCCCCCCCGACAACGGACACCCAAACCGTCGGGGGGCTTTCGCCCCCCGATCCCCCCAACTGGGGAGCCTGACCGGCCCCCCAGGCCCCCTCTTTTTTCAATACCTGTCAGCTAATGATCTGGGCGGTTGCGAATTGGCGCCCGAGCGGCAGGCTGACTCGGATCGTCGCGCCGCCGCTCTCGTCCGCATGATCATGAACCTCGAGTCGCCCACCATGCGCCTCGGCAATCAAACGAGCGAGCGGCAAGCCCAGGCCCGTGGCACCGGATCGGCGATCAACGCCGCTCCCCGAAAATACAGCCCGTCCAAGCGCCCGGCGGATGGTATCCGCGGCCGTTCCCTCCCCCTCGACCGCGATTTCAATCCGGATCGCGGCATCGGCGATATCGGTGGCGTCAGCGCCATTCGGAGGAGCCTCGACGCCATCGATCGCCACACCCAGCCGGACCGCGTGTCCGCGTTCCGAGGCCTTGATCGCGTGCGATACCAGATTGAGCAGCATCTGCATGAGACGCCGTCCGTCGCCTTCAAGCGCCATTTCCGCGTCGGCGGGCGTTACCTCCAAGGCGACGCCGTTGGCGCGCGCGAGCGGTGTCATTACCCGGACCACCCGCTCGAACAGCGCGGCGGGTCGGACCACGCCACGTCTCAGTTCAAACACGCCGCCCTCGAACGAGGCCATGTCGAGGATACCCTCGACCACCTCCAGCAACTCGCGGCCGGCGCCGAGAATTTCGCGCACGAATTCGCGGTACTGATCGTTGCCGACCGGCCCATAAACTTCGCTGACCATAAGATCGGAAAAACCGATAATGGCATTGAGCGGGGTCCGCAGTTCATGGTTGACGTTGGCCAGAAACTCGCTCTTGGCTTGGCTCGCAATCAGCGCTGCCCGTTCGGCCTCGATCCGGGCGAGGATTTCACCATGGGCGCGCAAACCCGCGATCACCGAGGTAAACAGCGCCTGCGCGGTCAGGTCGGTCTTCAGGCGATAGTCGTTGATGTCGTAACGGACCACCACGTCGCGCTCCGGCGCCACCCCCGGCTGCCCGGTGCGCAGGATGATCCGGAGCGCGGTCAGGCCGAGCGCTTCGCGGATGTGACGGACGAGCCGGAGACCGGCGTCGTTGGTCTCCATGACCACGTCGATCAGGGCGAGCGCGACATCCGGATGGCGGTCGAGCGCCATTCGTGCTTCCGCGGCCGAGCCCGCACCAATCAGACTGACCGAACGGCCGAGAAAGCGAGTCCCCGTCAGCGTGGTACGGGTGATCCGGATCACGTCCGGCTGATCATCCACAATCAAAATTTTCCAAGGTGCTGCCGTGTCGGCCGGGAGACGCCTGACGGCGTCGGCCGGTTCATCCACCAGCACAAGCAATTCATCGCCGTCCGTGTCCGCCACTGCTTGCCACCATCCGCCGTTGCCGCGCCCGTCCCCCGGCTGCTCCCTTTGTCCGAGGATAGCGAAAACCGCGCGACTCTGCTATGCCGCTGGATGCCTGCGGTCGCCGCAGCACCGCAACGCGCGACCCGGGACTCAGAAGAAGCCAAAATGCCTGGGTCTCCAGGGGCGGGCAGGCCCCAGGCTGGGGACTCAAGGGGGGCATCGCCCCCTGACACGTCAGAAGCTTCCCCCGCTCTCCCGACACTGATACCAGTGTGCGATGAGCCTGACCCTGAGTGCCGCGCCAAGGAGGCGCGGCACTCAGGTTGCGCGCTCCGGCGAGCAAAGGATGCAATGGATGATTCATTCTGCTCGCCGGTATGACACTCCAACCGGCAGGAGGGCCGTAATGACCGCTGGGGCACTGGAACGGTTGGCGGAGGCGGCCGGTCTGGAACCGGGGTTCCATGACATCTGGGGCCGCTATCACCCGGTTGCCGACCAAACCCGGCGTGCGCTGCTGGCGGCGATGGGCTGGCCGGCGCAGAGCGAGGCCGAGGCGGCAGCCAGCCTGCGCCGGATGAAGGAGCGGCCGTGGCGGCGCCTGCTGCCGCCGGTTGCGGTGATCACCGAAGGCGAGCGGTGCCTGCTGGCGCTGACCGTACCGCTCAACGGTAGCGGCCCGAAGGGTGAGCCCGATCTCATTCACTGGCGCCTCACCCAGGAGGATGGGCCGGTGCAGGAAGGCACGCTGGCCTGGAGCACGCTGGCTACCACCGGCAGCAGGACACTTGATGGCGTTCCCTATCAACGGCGGATGCTGCCGGTGCCGATCGCCCTGCCCTGCGGCTATCACCGGCTGACGGTCACGCTCGGCAGCCCGGAGCCTCCCCCCCCGGACAACGCCCCGGACAACGCCCCGGACAACGCCCGCGCCGCCGGTCGGCGAAGGGGCGACACCACGCTGATCGTTGCCCCCGCTTGCGGCCTCGAATCCGCCGATGTGCTGGGGCCGGGCGGACGCTGCTGGGGCATCTCCGCCCAGCTCTACGGCCTGCGCAGCGGTGAGGAATGGGGCATCGGCGATTTCGGCACGCTCGGGCGGCTCGGCGAGATCGCCGCAGGCCTTGGCGCCGCCATGATCGGCCTTAACCCGCTCCATGCCCTGTTCAGCGTCGAACCCCGCCATTGCAGCCCCTATTCGCCCTCGCACCGCTGCTTCCTCAACCCGCTCTATCTCGACATTGAGGCAATTCCGGAGCTGGCCGACGCCCCCCATGTCCGCGACCGGATCGCCACCCCGGAGACGCTTGCCCGCCTGAACGAGGTGCGCGCCAGCGCCCAGGTGGAATACGCCGAGGTCGCCGCCCTCAAGCGGCCGATTCTTGAAGAGCTGTGGGCGGTATTCCGGCGCCGGCATCTGAACCTGGGACCGGAGGAGACGGGGGCGACGGGTCCGGACGCTGGACCGGTGAATGTCGAGTCTGTGAGCATAGGGACGGCAGGCACCGGGCCGGTGACGTCAGGAGACGATCCGCCGGCACCGAGCGAGCGCGGGCGGTCGTTCCAGGCGTTCTGCCGCGCCGGCGGCCGGTCCTTGTGGCGCCATGCCCTGTTCGAGGCGCTGCACGAACACTTCACCACCGTCCACGACCGCGGACACTGGTCATGGACGAGTTGGCCCCGCCCCTACCGAAACCCGGACAGCCCGGAGGTGACGGCGTTCGCAGCCGAGCATGGGATGCGGATCGGCTATTTTCTCTATCTCCAGTGGCTGGCCGACGAGCAACTCGGGATCGCCGCGGCAAAGAGCCGGACGGCGGGCTTGCGCCTTGGCTTCTACCGTGACCTCGCGGTTGCCGACGATCCCGCCGGGGCCGCCGCTTGGTCCGATCAGGCGGTTCTGGTGCCGGGGGCCCGGGTCGGCGCGCCGCCGGACCCGTTCAACCTGCTGGGGCAGGACTGGGGCTTGGCACCGATGGCGCCGGCAGCGTTGCGTGATACCGCATACGCGCCGTTTATCGCACTGGTCCGAGCCAACATGCGCCATGCCGGTGTGCTGCGCATCGACCACATCATGGGTCTCCAGCATCTCTTCTGGATTCCGGCCAGTGGCGGTCCGGGCGCCTATGTCACCTATCCGGCCGAGGACCTGATGCGGATCGTCGCCCTCGAGTCGCGCCGCAATCAGTGCCTGGTGGTGGGCGAGGATTTGGGCACGGTGCCGGAAGGGTTCCGGCCGCTAATGACCCGGCACGGCTTCCTTTCCTACAAGGTGCTGTATTTCGAGCGCGCGCCCGATGGCGGCTTCATGCCGCCGGCCATCTACCCGGCCCAGGCGCTGGCCACGGTCAGCACGCATGACCTGCCGTCGCTGGCCGGGTTCTGGTCCGGCCGCGACCTGGAATGGCGGCGCGCGCTCCAGCTTTATCCCGATGCCGACGCCGCGGATGGCGAAACCCGCGACCGGGTCCTCGACCGCCGACGGCTGATGGCCGCGGTGGCAGCCACCGGCGAATTGCCATGGGAGACGGCGGAGGCGCTGACCGGACCGGACGGGTTCGAACGCTTCCTGACCGAAGGACTGCCCGCCGTCCATCGCTATCTCGCCCGCTCGCCCTCACGCCTGATGATGGTACAGATGGAGGACCTGCTGGGCGAGACCGAACAGGCCAACCTGCCCGGCACGGTCGACGAACACCCGAACTGGCGACGCCGGCTGCCGACCACGCTCGACACCTTTGCCGCCGATCCCATGGTCGAGCGGCTGGCCCGCGACCTTACGCAGGCCAGGCCGTTCGCGCCCACCCAAGCCTGACCGGCGGAAGGGGCGGACCGGCATGGCACGCGGCGGCGACAACGACGACGAGGACTGGGACCGGGACCGGGACCTGAACCGGGACGACGGCAAGGCGCCGGCTGCCGGAGGGACCGGGAGCGGCGGCGGTCGCGGACGATCGGCCAAGGGCGGCGGCGGCACGGGCGCCAGGGGCGCGGCCAAGGCAAAATCAGCCGGCCCGGAGAGCGCGTCGGGCGGCGGCAGCGACGGCCGGTCAGCCCTGTCCCCGCGGGCCAACCCTGACCTTTTTGGCCACGAGGCGGCCGAACGCTGCTTGGCCGAGGCCTGTTGCGGCGGCCGTCTGCACCACGCCTGGCTGATCAGCGGCATCCCCGGCATCGGCAAGGCGACGCTGGCCTACCGTTTCGCCCGCTTCGTCCTCGCCGGCGGCGTTGACGGAAGGGACAACACCGGGACCGGTGCCACCGGCGGTGCCCTGGCGCTCGCCCCCGACCATCCGGTGTTCAAAAGGGTGCGCTCGGGCGGCCATGCGGACCTCTTGACCATCGAACGCCAGTTCGACGACAAGCGCAATCGCCTTAAGGTCGATATCGCGGTCGACGACGTGCGCCTGATTCCGCAGTTTCTGCACCAAACCACCGCCGGCGGCGGCTGGCGGGTGGTGGTGGTCGACGGGGTCGAGCGGATGAACTCGGCGGGCCTCAACGCTATCCTGAAAATCCTGGAAGAGCCGCCGGACCGGACCCTGCTGCTGCTGGTCACCACCGCCGCGGGCGCGCTGTTGCCAACCCTGCGGTCGCGCTGCCGCAAACTGAGGTTGGAACCGCTCGCCGACCCGGTGGTCGACACACTGCTCGCCCGCTACCGTCCGGGGCTGGGGGATGAGGAGCGCCACCTTTTAACCACCCTGGCCGAGGGCAGCATCGGCCAGGCGCTGGATCGCGCGGACGCCGGCGGTGTCGCCCTCTACAAACGGCTCGAGACGTTGCTGGCCCCGCTGCCGCAGCTCGACTGGCGCGCAACCCACGCCTTGATCGATGAGATGGTCGCCGGCGCCGACGAAGGCCGCTTCGAGGCCACCCGCGACCTCATCAGGAACTGGCTCGCCCGCCGCATCCGCCAGGGGGTGGCCGAGAACGAACCCGCAGCCCGGATGGAACGCCGGCTCGCCGGCTGGGACCGCATCACCCAACACTTTGCCCGGGTCGACGCCATCGCCCTCGACCGCCGCCAGACCTTGCTCACCGTCTTCGCCACCCTTGCCGGAGTGGAAGCGGGCGGATAAGCAAACCAATACGGAGCAAACTACCGACCGGGGGGCTTTCGCCCCCCGGAAGCCCCCCAACTGGGGGCCTGACCGGCCCCCAGCCCCCCCTTTTCTCAAAACCTCAACAGACCGAGCCACCTGTGCCGAAGGCGCCCTCCCCTTTGACTCCGCTCTCAGTCCGGTGAGCGCGGCCCGTCGAGATCCTCGGTCCACGCGGCGGGCGTTGCCGGAATCCGGTTAAGCCACTGGGTCAGCAGGTTGACGTGCCCAAGTTCCTCCTCGGCGAAGGTACGGGCGAGTTCAACCACCTGAGGGTCGGCCGATTCCTCGGCCACCCGGCGATAGTAGCCGTGGGCCCGGCGTTCGCAGGCAAGCGCGATCTCGAGCGCCTGCCGGGGGGTCATAAGATAGTGTACATCTTCAAGCGGGGCTGCCTCCGGGGCTTCGGCCTCGAACCAAACGTAGTCCCAAGCGGCGAGGTGGGGCAGGCCGCCGACCGTCTCGGCCCGCCGCTCGACCTCCTCCGCGTGCAGGCGCGAGTAGCGCTGCATGTCGCGGAAGAGCTGGGCGACCTCCGGGTTATTATGGGTATCAAGGATATCGGCAAGATCGCTGTAGCGCTTGGCCGCCTCGGTCTCCAGGGTCAGCGAGTGGGCAAGGAAGTAAGGCACGCTGGCGCCGCCGCCGGGGGGCTGCTCGGAAGTGACCAGAAACTCGCGGGCAGACGCCGCCAAGCTCTCGGTCTTCACCCCTTCGCTTACGTCGGCGGTGGTAGTGCCGAACGGACGACGCTGGCCCGCCAGGAACACGCCGGTCTGGAAGCCGGTGTCGTCGAGCAGCGCCCGGGTGGCGTCGACGGCGCTGGTGGCGGCTTCACCGGCCCACGGCTTGACCGCGGTCTTCCAGTTCCGCTGCTCGGGCCGGTAGGTGACGCAGGGCGACAGCGCGTGAATGACGGAAAAGCCAGGATGACGGATACCGTCCAGCATCATACGGGCAAGCTGGGGCGGCTGGCCGGAGAAACCGCGGGCGACGAAGTTGGCACCGCAGGCAAGCGCGAGTTGGACCGGCTGCACGGGGGTCACCCCGGGGCCTTCCGGAGTCAGCTTGCTGCCCGCCCAGTCAGGCTCTGTGGTCGGCGAGGCCTGGCCCTTGGTCATGCCGTAGACCTGGTTGTCCATGACCACGTAGGTGAGGTCGACGTTCCGCCGGCAGGCATGCATGAAGTGATTGCCGCCGATCGAGAAACCGTCGCCGTCGCCGCCGCAGACGATCACGGTCAGGTCCGGGCGCGCAAGCTTGAGGCCGGTGGCAACCGCCAGCGCCCGGCCGTGGACGCCGTGGAAGCCATAAAGGTTCGTGTACGCGGGCACGCGCGACGAGCAGCCAATGCCCGAGATTAGCGCCACCTTGTGGCGGGGCAGGCCCAGCTCGGCGAGCGCCATGGTCAGGGCGGAGAGGACCGCGTAGTGACCACAGCCCGGGCACCAGATCGGCTTCACCTCCGAGCGGAAATCGGCCGCCTTGAGTTGGGGAGTGTGCATGTCCATGGGTGCTGTACCACTTGTTCGGGGCTTCGAGGAGCCGTAGGTTTTTTTGCGCGGGCTGCCGCCCGCACCCGCCAGGGGCGTTGCACGCCCCTGACCCCTGCCTTTTTCATAAAGTAGCAGGGGCGAGGCGGGGGGGGGCATCACGCCCGGTCACAAACGCGTATCAGGCCAATTCGGCCAACTTACCCGCCACCTCCAGCGGCCGCATCGGCAGCGGCCCCGGCCGGTGATAGAGAGTCGCCTTCGGCAGATCATAATACGAGCGCAGGTAGCGATAGAACTGCTGCCCGTGGCTCATCTCCAGCACCAGCACTGCGCGCACTCCAACCAGCGCCGCGCGCATCCGCTCCGGCTGCGCCGGCATCAGCAACCGCGGCGCAATCAGGCGGATCGACAACCCGCGGCTGGCGGCGAGATTGCGGATCGCGGCACGGGCCGCGCCGGTGCAAGACCCCCAGGTAATGATTGCCAACTCGCCGTCGCCCTCGACATCCGCCCACTCGTCACCGAAGTCGTGGCCGGCCAGCTTGTTGGCCCGTTTGTCGAGCTGGTTCTGGTGGTCGCTGACCCGGGTTGAGGGCAGGCCAAGCTCGCTGTGCTCGAGCCCCTCGCCGATGAACTCGTATCCCGGCATGCCGGGCACCGATGCCGGAGAAACTCCCGACTCGGTGATGGCGTAACGGGCGAAGCGTGGCGTCTCGGCCTCATCCCCGTCGGCGCTGTCCGTAACCTCGGCACCCTTGGCCGGTGCCGGCTCCACCAGCCGGCGAGCGGCGTGATGGCTGAGTTCCGGCGGCGCGTCAACCACGGCGCGCGCCTGACCAAGCGTCTGGTCTGACAGCACAATAGCTGCCGTTTGCAGGGCCTCTGCCAGATGAACGGCCCACTGTGTTGTCCGCAGGCAATCGGCGGTCGAGGTCGGGGCCAGTACCAGGTGAGGGGCGTCGCCGTGCAGACCGTGGAGGGCGATGTCGAGATCGACCTGCTCGGACTTGGTCGGGATGCCGGTGGAGGGGCCGCCGCGCATGACATTGACAACCACCACCGGTGTCTCGGAGGCAACCGCAAGGCCAAGCGCCTCGGCCATCAGGGCAAGGCCGGGGCCGGAGGTGGAGGTGATGGAGGGCACGCCGCCGAACGAGGCGCCGATACACATGTTGATCGAGGCCAGTTCGTCCTCGGCCTGGACCAGCGTCCCGCCGACTCCGGCCAAACGTGGTGCCAGCCACTCGAGGATATCGGTGGCCGGGGTAATCGGATAGGCGGCACAGAACCGGACGCCGCCACGCAACGCGCCCAAGGCAGCCGCCTCGTTGCCGGAGATGGTCCAGCGCGCGGCGCCGGTGCCGCGGGCCGGCGCGGCCAGGGTAAGGTTGAGCGGCCAGCCGGCAATCGCAGACGCGCCGGTCTGGAACGAGGCGACAGCCGCCTGGACCACCTCAGCTTTTTTGCGTCCCAGCATAGCGACCGTGGCCGCCGTCAGCGCGCTGGTCGGCAGCCCGATCAACGCCGCCAAGGCGCCGACCGCCACCATGTTCGGCCGGCCATCGGTAACAGTCTGGGCAAGGGCGCGCAGCGCCAGCTCCCGCACCTGCGGCCCCTTGGCCGCCACCACCTCAGGGGCGCCGCCCTGGGAGGGGTCGGTGATGACCACGCTGCTCGCGTCCAGCGGCAACTCGTCGATAAAGCGGGTGATGTTCTGCCAGTCGATCGCCACCAGAAGATCGAGCCGGTCGCTCTGGCTTTCGAGCGGACGATCGGACAGGGTGACAAAGGCGGCCGCTTCGCCGCCCCTGATCTGCGGGCCAAAGGAGCGGGTCATAAGGCCGTACCAGCCGGCACGAGCCGCTGCTTCAAGCAGCAACTGGCCGCAGGTCATTACCCCGGCCCCACCGCTGCCGACAATGGCCAGGGAAACGGTATCGACGGTCATCGGGCGCTATTCCATACCTTGGAGCGATTGAACGAGTGGCTGCCGGTATGAACGAGAGCCCGGCAGCGGGTCAACTGCGCAAGCGGGGAAGCAAAGTGCGTGCCAGCCCCGGCGCGGCGGGATCGCCATCGCGGGCGTGGCATCTCCCTGATCGCACGGGGGTTTTCGCGGTCCTGGCGGCCGGGGGCCTCCTTGTCATATTTGCCACGCCCTGTCTCAAACCCGACAGCTTCGGCCGGCCGTAGAACGGGGGGGGCTGGGGACGGGGGGGCCGAAAGCCCGGGGACGGATCGTCGTGCCCAATTCTCGGGGGGCTTCCGCCCCCCGAAAGGCCCCCTGATCCAGGGCCTGACCGGCCCCGGAACCCCCTCTTTCCAATATCAGCGCAACCCTAACCCCGGAGGTGGTGCAGTTTCGGCCCAGGCCGGGAGAGCCTGGAGTTGGTCGAACCAGCGGCGGATGTGCGGGTACGGCGCAAGCGGCACGCTGGCCGCTTCGGCGTACATCAGGCTAGCGGCGTTGGTGATGTCGGCGATTGTCAGGGTGTCGCCGAGCAGCCAGGTCCGCCCGTCCAGATGAGCCTCGAGCACGCTGGCGTAGCTGTCAAAATCAGGCTGTGCCTTGGCGAGGGCGGCGGGATCGGGATCGCCCAGATTGAAGAAGCGCTTGAACATGTTTTCAAAAATAAAAGCGCTGAGCGCCGGCCCCAGGTGGTTGGCATGCCAAAACTGCCAGCGTGCGATGTCGGCCCGCGCCCGCAGATCGTCGGGATAGAGTGTCGACCCTGGCACTTTGCCGGCGAGGTAGAGAACGATGGCGTTGGACTCCCAGAGCACGAAGTCCTGGTCAATCAGGGTGGGGACCTTGCCGTTGGGATTGAGGCGGCGGAACTCGGCCGTACGCCCGGCGCCGGCGGTAACGTCAAGCTCCTCGGCGTCCAGCGTGATCCCGAGCAGCGACGCGACAATCCGGACCTTGCGCGAGGGCGCCGAAAGCGGTGAATAATAGAGCTTCATCAAAGCCAACTCCTTGATTCTCCAGGTTGATAAGGCCGCGCCCGGGGACGTGGGACTGGTGGCAAGTGACGGGAGCGCGGTGACCGACGCGCAGCAACGGGGGTCACCATAACCGTTGCCGCCGGTGCATGGACCATGGCATTCTCGAAACATATTCTTGCAGCCACCGGAAGAGTTCATGGACCGCCTTGATGAACTGGCCATTTTCCTCGCCATTCTGGAAGCCGGCAGCCTGGTAGAGGCCGGACGGCGGCTGCGACGCTCGGCCCCCGCGGTGACCCGGTGCCTCGCCGGCCTGGAGGACAGGCTGGGCGCGCGCTTGGTCGAGCGGACCACCCGCCGCCTGGCCCCGACCGACGCCGGCCGCCGGCTGGCCGAGCACGCAAGGCGGGTGCTGGCCGACTATGGGGAGGCCATACGCGGGGCCGGCGCCGATGAACCGCTGCGCGGCCGGCTCCGGATTACCGCACCGGTGATCTTCGGACGTAGCCACGTAATGGCAATCGTGGTCGATTTCCTCAAGGCCTACTCGCAGATCGGGATTGAGGTCATCTTCTCCGACGCCAACCTCGACCTGATCGAGGAGGAACTTGACGTGGCGATCCGCATCGGCCCCCTGGCCGACTCCACGCTGGTGGCCCGCCGCGTCGGCGAGGTGGGCCGGCTGCTGGTGGCCAGCCCCGCGTATCTCGCCGCCCGCGGCGTGCCGACCACGGTCGATGACCTCCCCGGGCACGACGTGATCTTCACCTCCGTCCGCCCCATCGCCACCGAATGGCGGCTGCGGGAGGGCGGCCAGGACCGGGTTGTCCGCCTGACCCCGCGGCTGATCGTAAGCCAGGTCGAGGCCGCGCTGACCGCCGCACGCGCGGACCTCGGCATCGCCACCGCCCTTTGCTATCAGGTGGCGGAGGACCTCGCCGCCGGCACGCTCGTCCGCCTGCTGCCGGACGCCGAAGTGCCCCGCCTTGCCGTGCATCTCGTCGTCTCCGGCACCCGCCACATGCCGGCCCGCACCCGCGCCTTTCTCGATTATGCCGCCATCCGGCTCAAGAATGCGTCGGCCGTCAAAGACGCGCCCCCGAGATGCAATACCGGCGAGTAGAATAATACCAGCGAGCGTAATGATTGATCCATTGCCTGCGGCGTCGCCGGCTCGCGCCGGCCGTCAGGGGACGCTGTCCCATATGCGCTAGGATAGGCTCTGGACCGACCCAATCGAAGTGTGATTCTTAGGGGAGATGACGCAGACATCTCTCACGATCACGGACTGGCCCGCGTTTGTCGCGTACCTGTCCCAGTT
>Ga0172367_10005522_pt1 | contig 15231 bp, 11 predicted proteins | sample Lak10m_FD_114542 | JGI IMG/M metagenome (GOLD analysis project Ga0172367, IMG submission 114542) | Freshwater microbial communities from Kabuno Bay, South-Kivu, Congo - kab_022012_10m | ecosystem: Environmental > Aquatic > Freshwater > Lake | place: Democratic Republic of the Congo: South-Kivu... | reverse complement strand
TATCGCGCTATCTGCGTTCATTTCCCGCGCCCCCCTGCATGCGGCCTATCGCCCATAGATTGCAACTGACCAAGTACCGGAGCATTATAAAAAAGAGGGGGTTCCGGGGCCGGTCAGGCCCCGGATCAGGGGGCCTTTCGGGGGGCGGAAGCCCCCCGACAACGGAGCACGACAAACAGTCAGGGGGCTTTCGCCCCCCGAACCCCCAACTGGGGGGCCTGACCGGCCCCCCAGGCCCCCCTTTATTCAAACACTCTCACAGCAGGTCACCTGGGCAGATACCAAATATCAGGTTTGCTGGTTTTACACATTTTCAGCCTCTCAGGTATCCAGCACCAGCCCGTCAGCCCCGACGCTCACCCGAACCGTTTGTCCGTCCAGGATGTCCCCCGCCAGCAGCCGGGTCGCCAGCGGGTTCTGGAGCGCGCGTTGGATCACGCGCTTGAGTGGGCGGGCGCCATAAACCGGATCATAACCGTGATCGCCAAGCCAGACCAGGGCGTCGGGGTCAACCGCCAGCGTCGTCCCGCCCCGCTCGGCTCCGCCCCGCTCGGCCCCGCCTCGATCGGCCCCGCCTCGATCGGCCAGGAGCGCGCGCAGGTGGCCGAGCTGGATGTCGACGATCTCAGCCATATGTCGGCGGGTCAACCGGTGGAACAGCAGAATCTCGTCGATCCGGTTGAGGAATTCCGGCCGGAATGCCTGGCGCACCACCTCCATCACCCGGGCGCGGGCGCCGCCGGTGTCCTCGCCCTCGGGGAGCGCGGCCAGGATATCGCTGCCAAGATTGGCGGTCATCACAATCAGCGTGTTGCGGAAATCGACCACCCGGCCCTGTCCGTCGGTCAGCCGGCCGTCGTCGAGCACCTGGAGCAACACGTTGAATACATCGTGGTGGGCCTTCTCGATCTCATCAAACAGCACCACCTGGTAGGGCCGGCGGCGGATCGCCTCGGTCAGCGCCCCGCCTTCCTCGTAACCGACGTAGCCGGGCGGCGCGCCGATCATGCGCGCCACCGCATGCTTCTCCATGTACTCCGACATGTCGAGCCGGACCATCGCCGCTTCGTCATCGAACAGGAAGTCCGCCAGCGCCTTGGTCAGCTCTGTCTTGCCGACGCCGGTAGGGCCAAGGAACAGGAACGAGCCGATCGGCCGGTGCGGGTCCTGGAGCCCGGCGCGGGCGCGACGGACGGCGTGGGAGATGGCCGAAATCGCCTCCTCCTGGCCGATCACCCGCGCGCCCAGGCGCTGCTCCATGCCAAGCAGCCGGTCGCGCTCGCCGGTCATCATGCGGTCGACCGGGATCCCCGTCCACCGGCTGATCACGGCAGCGATGTCGGTCTCGCGCACCTCTTCGTTGAGCATGCGATTGGTGGCGATGTCCTCCGCCTCGCGCAGGCTTTTCTCGAGATCGGGGATGGTGCCGTACGTAAGTTCGCCCGCGCGGGCCCAGTTGCCGGCCCGCTGGGCCTGCTCAAGGCCGGCCCGGGCCTGCTCAAGCTGTTCCTTCAGCTTTTGGGCGCTCGACAGCTTGTCCTTCTCGGCCTGCCATACCGCGGTCAGTTCGGCCGAGCGCCGCTCCAGCCCCACCAGATCCTCGCCCAGCCGACGCAGCCGCTCCTGCGAGGCGGGGTCGCTCTCCTTGCGCAAAGCCTCGCGCTCGATCTTGAATTGCATGATCCGGCGGTCGATCTCGTCGATCTCCTCCGGCTTGCTGTCGATCACCATCCGCAGCCGCGCCGATGCCTCGTCGATCAGATCGATCGCCTTGTCGGGCAGGAAGCGGTCCGAGATGTAGCGGTGAGAAAGCGTGGCGGCGGAGATGATGGCACCGTCGGTAATCCGGACGCCGTGGTGGACCTCGTACTTCTCCTTCAACCCGCGCAGGATGGAAACGGTCTCCTCGACCGATGGCTCGCACACGTACACCGGCTGGAAGCGCCTGGCCAGCGCGGCGTCCTTCTCCACGTGCTTGCGGTACTCGTCGAGCGTAGTGGCGCCGACACAGTGCAACTCCCCGCGTGACAGGGCGGGTTTCAGCATGTTGGAGGCATCCATCGCCCCCTCCGCCCGTCCGGCCCCGACCAGCGTGTGCATCTCATCGATAAACACGATAATCTCACCGGCAGCGGCCTGGATCTCTTGCAAGACCGCCTTGAGCCGCTCCTCGAACTCGCCCCGGAATTTGGCTCCCGCCACCATGGCGCCGAGATCGAGGCCGAGCAGCCGCTTGTTTTTGAGGCTTTCCGGCACATCGCCGTTGATGATCCGCTGGGCCAACCCCTCGACGATCGCGGTCTTGCCCACACCCGGCTCGCCGATCAGCACCGGGTTGTTCTTGGTTCGCCGGGCCAGTACCTGAATCGTACGCCGGATTTCCTCGTCGCGGCCGATCACCGGATCAAGCTTGCCCGAGCGGGCGATCTCGGTCAGGTCGCGGGCGTAGCGTTTGAGGGCGTCGTAGCGTTCGTCGGCGTTGGCGCTGTCGGCCGAGCGGCCCTGACGACGCTGGTCGATCGCCTGACGCAGCTTCTGGCCATTGACCTTAGCCCGTCGCAGCACATCGAACGCCTTGGTCCCCTCCGCGATCGCCAGGGCCAGCAGCAGAAACTCGACCGGCACGAACTTGTCGCCCGCCTTCTCGGCCAGCCGTTCGGCCTCCTGGAGCACCTTCAGCAATTCGCGTGAGACGTACACGCTGGTATTGTCGGCCACCACCCGCGCCAGCCGTCCGACCTCGGCTTCGGTGCTCGTCCGCGCCGCCTCTTCGTCGCCGCCGGCATCGCGCAAGAGCGCGGTGGCCACCCCCTCCTTGTCGTCAAGCAACACCTTCAACAGGTGTTCGGGGGTGAGATACTGATTGCCGCGCTGCTCGGCCAGGTTTTGCGTTGCTTGAATGAAGCCGCGGCTGCGCTCGGTGTATTTGTCAAAGTTTGGCATGGTGCATTCTTGTCCTCAGAACGTCCTGACCCCCGCCCGTCCGCCCGGCAGCCCGGGCAAGGGCCCTACCCGGCTTCCCATATGGGACGAGGGGGGGGACGCGCAAGGGTGACGAAGGCGTGAACCGGCGGAAACTCATTGGCGCATGTGCCGCGGCAGGCTGGTTTCTTTTGGTGACCGAAAGAGGGGGGGGGCTGGGGGGCCGGTCAGGCCCCCCGGTTGGGGGGAATCGGGGGGCGAAAGCCCCCCGACGGATCGTTGCGCCAAGGTCTCGGGGGGCTTCCGCCCCCCGAAAGGCCCCCTGATCCCGGGCCTGACCGGCCCCGGAACCCCCTCTTTTCTCGAACCCGCGGCGCCTCGGTGCTATACCGGCGCCACCGTCACCGAAAGCCATGGCCAGTCGATGTCCGAGCCCCCCGTTCTTCCGCCCCGGTCGCGTTTGGACCGAGCGCCGCGCTGGCTTTTGGTCGGGCTGTGCCTGGCGTTGTTCCTGCCCGGGTTGTTCAGCCTGCCGCCGTTCGACCGCGACGAGGCCCGCTACGCCCAGGCTTCGCGTCAGATGCTCGAGAGCGGTGATTTCGTCGATATTCGGTTTCAAGGGGAGGCCCGGCACAAGAAGCCGGTTGGGATTTATTGGTTGCAGGCCGGCGCGGTAGCGGTCGTGACTGCGATCAGCGATACCGCGGCCAACGAGATCTGGCCCTACCGGTTGCCTTCGGTGCTGGGAGCCATGGCGGCGGTACTTCTCACCGCCTGGACCGGAACGGCGCTGTTCGGACGGGGGGCTGCGTTTTTGGGCGCGGTGATGCTGGCCGGTTGCGTGGTACTTGGTGTTGAGGCGCGGATGGCCAAGACCGACGCCGTGCTGCTGGCGACCATCATCGCGGCGCAAGGCGCGCTGGCCCGCCTTTATCTCGAGCGCGCCCGCCCCCTTTCCAACCTGGCGCGTGCGGGCCGGCCGCTTCCGGGCGGGGACGGGGCCGGGGGCGGGGACGGGGACGGGGCCGGGCCGGGCCGGCTTGAGGCCTGGATGGCGGACTGGGCGTGGCCGTTGGTTTTTTGGGTGGCCACCGGACTTGCGGTGCTGATCAAGGGGCCGGTCGGGCCGTTGGTTTCGGTGACCACCGTGGTGGCGCTGATCGCGGTGGATCGGGAGGCGCGCTGGCTCTTGCGGCTGCGGCCGATGGTCGGGCTCATGATCGTCGCCGCGATCGTGGCGCCCTGGCTGGTGGCAATCACGCTAAAGAGCCATGGCGGCTTTTACGCCGAGTCGGTCGGCCATGACTGGCTTGGTAAGGTGTTTACAGGGCAGGAGGGCAAGGGGCTGCCGCCCGGCTATTACGTGGCCAGCTTCTGGCTTACCTTCGCGCCGTTTGCCGGCTTTGCGTTACTGGCGGTGCCGTGGGTGTGGCACCATCGGCGCGAACCGGCGGTGCGCTTCTGTCTGGCCTGGATCATCCCGACCTGGATCGTGTTTGAGCTGATCCGGACCAAGCTGCTCCATTACACGCTGCCCACCTTCCCGGCGATCGCGCTTTTGACCGCGCAGGCGACCATGGACCGGTTCGGGTGGGCCAACGACGACGATCGGCGGGAGCGCGATGTTGGTGGGGTGCGCGGGGCCGGGCGGCGCCTGGTGGCCCTGGCTGCGGTGCTGGGGGTGGTGGTGGCGATCGCGCTGCCGGTGGGGCTGGCGGTGATCGCCGCGCTGGTCGATCAACGCTTCCTGGGTTTGGCGGTGATCGTCGGCGCCATCGCCGGCGCCCTCACCGCGGCGGCGTACCAGCGTCTGCGCGCCAGCCCCGTGGTTGCCTCCGGCCGGGTGCTGGCGGCGATGGCGGTGGTTTATGGTCTGTGCTACCCGTTTGCGCTGCCGGCGATCGACGGCATCTGGGTCAGCCGCTCGGTCGCCGCTGCGGTCGCTGCCCATGAGCGCTGCCCGGATACGCCGGTCGCAGCGGCCGGCTACAGCGAACCAAGCCTGGTCTTCCTGCTCGGCACTGCCACCAAACTCGGCGACGGCGGTGCCGCCGCCGGACACTTGATCCAGCACCCCGCCTGCGGCCTTGCCGTGGTCGAGCGCCGGCACGAGGCGGATTTTGTGGCCGCGCTCGGCGGGCGAGCCACTGAGGTCCTTGCCACGGTGACGGGGTTCAACTACTCCAACGGCAAGCCGGTGATGATCACGCTTCACCGGCTGGCGACGGCGCCGTGAGGGACCTGGCGATTTAAGGTGGACCCGGTCACGCGGCGCGAACGCGTCCCGGTCACGCGGCGCGGGTGCCTCCGCTCTGTGTCGGTGTGGTGATACCGCGGGCGGCCACCGCCAATTCGTCGAGCTTGCCCATGACCGCCCGCGACAGGGACTCCAGTTCGTCCAGCCTGGCTTTTGCGGTATCGGTCTGCTCACGTTCCACGGCCACCAGCACTTCGCGCGCCTTGGCGTGAACCGCCCGGTGCGGCCCGGGCAATTCCTGGAACGGGGGCAGTTCTGCGATCAGATCGTCGGTCACGCTGTCGTACCAGCGGCCAAGCCGGCAGGTGTGGTGGGTGCTGAGGTCGGAGGAGGTGAAGCGCTCGCCGCGTCCGGCGACGGCGGTCGCCACCCGGTCAACGAACGCGCGGTGGTCGCTCTTGGCCAAGCCGACGATGCGGTCGATGCTGGCGCGGGCAATGGCGTCGACCCGTTCGGACGCAAGGCTGCTATCGACGAACCGGAGGTGGCAGAAACTCTCGACACAAGCCACCACTTGGCCCTCGATCCGTATACCGTCCTCGCTCAAGGCCAGGGCGACCCTGTTCCCCGGCTTGTGCTCACCCCGGCCGAACACCAGCGCTCCGTGCTCGGACAAATCGTAGACCGTCACCGGGGTGGTCCGTCCGTCGACGGTCGCCTCGCCATTGAGTAGAACAGCCCGGCGCCGATGCCGACGCCGGTTGGCGAGGTCGGAGGATGTCCGCACCGCCTTGGTCATCAGCCGGTTAAGGCTGGTCAGGGTCGCGTCCATATGCGCGGTGCTTTCATGAACCGCATAGGCCGCCTCGTTGGCCCGCTCGATGCTCTGGGTGACCTCATCCATCAGGCGGTCAACATTGTGAGCACTGTCGGCAGTATGGGTGACGCTGCGGGCGATTTCCTCGGTCGCCGAGGTTTGCTGGCCGATCGCCGTGGCAATGGTGGTGGCCGCGTGCTCCAGCCCGCCAATGGTGTCGGCCACCTCGTCGATGACCGTGATGGTCGAGCGGGTCGCCTCCTGAATTCCCTTGATTCGCTTGGTAATCTCGTCGGCCGACTGCGCTGACTGCGTGGCCAGGGATTTGACCTCCCCGGCGACCACCGCAAAGCCGCGCCCGACCTCTCCCGCCCGCGCCGCCTCGATGGTGGCGTTGAGGGCGAGCAGATTGGTCTGGGAGGCGATGCTGCCGATCAACTGCACCACCTTGCCGATCTCGTCCGCCGCCTGGCCCAGTTGATCGACCACCGTGCGGGCCCGGTGGGTCAAGGAGACCGCCTCACGGGCGCTCTGGGCGGTGTGGGTGACCTGGCGAGCGATTTCCCCGATTGAGGCGTGCAACTCGTCGGCGGACGACGCCACCTGTTGCGCCGAGGTCAGAGTATCCTTGGCCGAAAGGCTGACTTCGGCAGCGTGATGCTCGACCGCGAAGCTGACCGCCGCCACCTTCTCGGCATTGCCGACCAGATCCCGGGTGTAGCCGGACACGCTGTCCACCACGTCGACCACCTGGTGGTCGATGCGGTCGATCATGGTGTTGATGGCGTCCATCCGCTCGGCATTCAACACCTCCCAGTAGGTGGAGATTGCCAGCTCCATGTCGAGCAGCAGCGCCCGGGTGAGCGTCTGTTGCATCTCCAACGTGGCCTTCTGCCGCCCGGAAGCGCAGACCAAGCCGCACTGGTGATGGCTGATGATCCCCAGCAGCTCCCCCAGAATGAGGCTGTAGGCGCCGATATACCATTGTGGAGTCAAGCCGATCCGGTAGTGCGCAAGACCGATGCGGGCGACCGAATTCCGATAGGTGTCATCCAAATGGCCGTCGAACAGGGTTGCCCAGTGCTCGGCCTGGGCGCGTTTGGCCGCCGGCACGCTTCCCTCGCTGGTGAACTTGGCCGCCAGTTCCGGAACCTTCAGTGTGTGCTGATAGAATCGGTCCAGCACTTTGGGCAGATTTTCGAGTACCAATGGTCTGATCTGGCGCAGCAGAGCGCAGGCCCGCTCGTCAAGCTGGAGGTAATCGAGCCGTCGTTGCCATTCTGCTGTGTTATGATCAGAGTTCATGTATATCACTCCCGCCGTCGTGCTGGCGGGGCATATATAGCATTTGTCACATTGTTTGTAACTGCCCAGGTCCCCCCGCCTCAACAAAAAAAGAGGGGGTTCCGGGGCCGGTCAGGCCCTGGATCAGGAGGCCTTTCGGGGGGCGGAAGCCCCCCGCGAACGGGCATACGATCTCGTCAAGGGCCTTTTTCGCCCCCCGCCCCCCCAACTTGGAGCGCGGCGCGGACGGCGGCGATCACCGCGGCCCAGTCGCCCGGGCGGGGTTGGCGGAACAGGCGCAAGGAGGGGTACCACGGGCTGTCGGTGCGGCCGTCCAGCCAGCGCCAGTCACAGAACTGGGCCAGCAGCAGCCAGGTCGGCCGGCCAAGGGCGCCGGCCAGGTGGGCGGCTGCGGTATCGACCGTGATCAGCAGGTCCAGCCGCTCCAGTGCTGCCGCGGTGTCGGCGAAATCGCGCAGATAAGGGCCGAGATCGGCGATCGGCAGGTGATCGGTGATGTCCAGTATGGCTGCCGCGGCGTCGCCTTTTTGGAGGGACACCAGAGTCACCCCCGGCAGCTCGGCCAGCGGGGCCAGCAGCGCCGGCGGGGCAGAACGGTACCGGTCATCGCCGTGGCTGGGCCGGCCGGCCCAGACGATTCCAATCGTAAGCGGTCCGGGGCCGGCGCTTTTGTGATCGTTCCAGCTCTCGTTCCCCGTCTCGCCCCCGTCCCCGCCCCCGCCCCCGTCCCCGCCCCCGCCCACGGCCCCGTTTGCCGTTGCACCGGCGCGCGGCCCTTGGCGGTCCTTTTGCATATGGCGGGGTTCCGGCAGTCCGCAGCGGCGCCAGAGCGTTTGCCAGCGCGCGCGGCGTTCGGGCGGGATCGTCAACGGCACCGGCGGTGGGATGGTTGCGAGTCGGGTGCCGAACAGCCTTGGCAGGCTCATCAGCGGGCTGTGCAGCGCTCCGACCGGAGCCTCGTCCCAGCGGCCGATCACCCGGCTGATCCCGGGGAACCCCTCGAACAGAGGTCGCAGTTCGGGGCTGCACCCGAACACCACCGCGGCGCCGAGTGTCGCCACCAGAGGAATGTAGCGGCTGAACTGAATGGTGTCGCCGAAGCCCTGCTCGCCGTAAAGCACCACGGTTTGCCCTGCTACCGGCTCGCCGGCCCAGACTGGTCCGGGCAGGGCAGGGGCCTGATGACTGGTATGGGGCATGCGAAAGCGCCACTCGTACGCCTCCCAGCCGCCGGCAAAATCGCCCCGGCGCAGCAGCAATTCGGCCAGTTCGAACCTTGCATGGGCGTGCTGGGGATCAATCTCCAGCGCCCGCCGCAGGCTGGCTTCCGCGTCGTTCCACTGGCCCAGTTCGTGGAGCAAGAGTCCCAGGTTGTAGTGCATGGCGGCGTCGTGGGGCGCCAGCGCCGCCGCTTGGGTACAGTGCGTGAGCGCATCGTTCCGCTGGTCGAGCCGGCGCAGGCATTCGCCGAGATTGCCATGGGCCACCGCGTGGGTGGGGGCGAGTGCCAGCACCCGCCGGTAGGCCTCAACCGCGCCGGCAGTGGCTTCCGGGTTGCCAAGCAGGGTCAGTGCATTGCCGTATTCCAACCACCCTTGCGGGCGGGTGGGGTCAAGCTCCAGGGTCCGGCGAAACGCCTGGGCGGCCTCGGCGGCCCGGCCGGCGTCCCGCAGTGCAATGGCCAAATTCCACTGGAACGCGTGGGCCCGGGGCTGTCGCTTCACCGCCTGGGCAAGCAGGCCAATCGCCTCCTCTCGTCGGCACTGCTGGTGGGCGATCAAGCCCAGCACGTGCAGCGCCTCGGGATGATCGGGGCTGGCCGCCAGCAGCCGCCGCGCGCCCTCGCTTGCTTCCACCACGCGGCCGGCCTGCATGTGCGCATAGAGTGCCGGGACCAGAGCCTCCGCGGCGGCTTTCGGGCCGGCAACCTCATCCATCGTCCGGCCGCCCGTCGACGGGGCGTCCATCGTCCGGCCGCCCGTCGACGGGGCGTCCATCGTCCGGCCGCCCGTCGACGGGGCACCCGTCGTCCGGCCACTCGTCGACGGGGCGTCCGTCGTCCGGCCACTCGTCGACGGGGCGTCCGTCGTCCGGCCACTCGTCGACGGGGCGTCCGTCGTCCGGCCACTCGTCGACGGGGCGTCCATCGACCGGCCATTCGTCGACGGGGCACCCGTCGTCCGGTCACTCGTCGACGGGGCGTCCGTCGTCCGGCCACTCGTCGACGGGGCGTCCATCGACCGGCCATTCGTCGACCGGCCACTTGTCGACCGGCCGCCCGGTGGGCGGCAGCGTGTCATGGGTTCGTGACCGGTTCCGGGCGTCGTTCCGGGCTTCGTGCCGTGCACGGCCCCGCAACCGGAGTCGGGTTGGGCGCGGGCGCGGGTACCGGATGAAAGTGCCCGCCGGTCATCGGCCGCGGCACGCCGGTGGTGCCCGGCACCGATAGCGGCAGGCCAAGCCGGCTGCGGACGGCCAGGTAGGCGAAGGCCTGGGCTTCAAGCGCGTCGCCGTTCCAGCCGACCGCCTCGACCGGGTCGACCGGGACGCCGAGCGTAGCGGCCAGGCCGGCCATCAGGGTGCCGTTATGGCGGCCACCGCCGGTCACCAGCCAGCGCCGTGGCGGGGCCGGCAGCAGGCCGACCGCACGGCCGACCGCGGCGACGGTGAAGGCCGTCAGGGTCGCCGCACCGTCGGCGAGCGAGAGGCCGGCCACCGGTGCAGAGGAAAAATCCGTGCGGTCCAGCGATTTGGGCGCCGGCAGATCGAAATAGGGGTGGGCAAGCAGCCGCGCGAGCACCGCGGTGTCGACCGTGCCGGTGGCCGCGATGGCGCCGCCGGTATCGTAGGGCCGGCCGCAGCCGGCCAGCAGCCAGTCATCGATCAGCGCATTGCCGGGCCCGGTATCGAACGCCAGCAGTGTTCCGTTGGGGTTGCTCGGGGCGGCGCCATCCTGGCCGACGCCGTCCGGGCCGACGCCGCGCGCTCCGGCGCCCGCCGCTTCGGTGGCGTCCGCTTCGGTGGCGTCGGGACCGATCCAGGTTACGTTGGCGACACCGCCGATATTGAGCACCGCCAGCGGCAGCGGCAAGCCGGCCGCAGCGGCGAGGGCCCGATGATAGAGCGGCACCAGCGGGGCCCCTTGGCCGCCGGCAGCGACATCACGGGTGCGGAAATCGTCGACCACCGCGATTCCGGTGTCCTGAGCCAGGAGGGCACCGTCGCCGATCTGCCAGGTCCGCGGCCGGGGGCCGCCGGGGGCATGGTAGATCGTGTGGCCGTGGAAACCGGCAACCATCACCTGATCACCCGAAATACCGGCTTGCTCCAGCAGGGTGTGCACCGCCATACCGTGGGCGCGAGTCAATGCACGGGCAACGTCGGCGATCTCCGGCGTCATCGTTTCGGCACCGAGGCAGCCGCGCAGCCGGTCCCGGAACGCGGGTGGGTAAGGCACGGTGAGGAAAGCGCCCGGGCTCACGCGCGCGTAGCCATCGGTGAAGATCAGCGCGGCATCGATACCGTCCATCGAGGTTCCACTCATCAGGCCGAGAGCAAGCATGCTATCCGGCGCTTGCCCAGGGGCAAGCAAGGTATCCGGCGTCTGCCCAGGGGCAAACATGCTATCCGGCGCTTGCGCCGCGGGTGGCTCCGTCCGCGGCGCCGACGCCGCAGAGCGCGTTTGAGCGAAGTCTTGGCTTGGCATGGCCCCGTCCGGTTGGCATTGTCGGCGCACAGCGCTGCCGGTGGCCGATGTTTTACCCGATTCCGCCGTTCGCCGACAGCACCGTTGCATCAGAGACCCTCTCGGGCCTTCGGCCCAAGCCAGGGATTCCCCCGGGAAAAGGGATGGCCGGACAACAATGACCTACTGTGTTGGTATCAAGGTGCAAGAAGGGCTGGTTTGCCTGGCGGATGGCCGCATCACCAGTGGCAGCCAGCTCTCTTCGGCGCAGAAGGGAACGATGATCGACGCCGGCGAGCATTCGTTCCTGCTGATGAGTTCGGGCCTGCGGAGCGTGCGCGACAAGTCGCTCGCCTTGCTGCGGCGTGATCTTGCGGCGGGCGGCTGCCGGACAATGCTGGACGCCTGCTCCGCCTTCTGTCACTGCCTGCGCCGGGTGGAGGAGGAAGATCGTGAGGCGCTTGAGCGCTCCAAGCTGATGTTCAACCTGCACGCGCTGCTTTGTGGGCAGCTTAATGACGACCGGGAGCCGCAGATCTATCTGGTCTATCCGGAGGGCAACTGGATCGAGGTCGATCGCCGGACGCCGCATCTGGCCATTGGGGTCACCTCCTATGGCAAGCCGATTCTTGACCGCGCGCTCAAGCACGAGACCAGCCTGCGCGCCGCGCTTAAGATTGCTTATCTTTCCTTCGACTCGAGTCGGTTCAGCTCGAACGACGTTGGCTTTCCGTTCGATCTCTACACCTACACCTGCGCCGACCGGCGCTGGCGCGCCGCCTCGTTCGAATATGACGATCTGGTCGAACAGCGGCACTGGTGGAACGCCAATATCACCCGCTTGGCCGAGCGCTTTCCGGACGGCCCCTGGCAGGATCGGCTGCTGTCTTGATGCGGGGCGGGAAGCCTTCCGAAATTGGGTGCACGATCAACCGGGGGGCTTTCGCCCCCCGAAAGCCCCCAACCGGGGGGCCTGACCGGCCCCCCAGACCCCCCCTTTTTTCATTTTTTGACCGAGCCACCTGGGCAGATACTTCGGGATGGACTCTTAAGGGGCAAGTGAGGGCGTATTGATAGGGAGCCAGGGTGTCGTCGGGGCGAATTGTTGAAACCAGCGTCCCTGCCGGCAGCCACTGATGACCCAGCGAAAGCCGAACCCGCCGTCTTCTTTGCCGGTATCCGCAAGCGGCGTCGTCGGCGGCGGGTGGAAGATCGCCTGGCGTTCGAGTCGGTATTCGAGAACCGCCAAATGGCGGCGGTCGAGTGCCAGCCGGCGGGTGGCTTGGAACGAGGGGCTGGTGTCATCGGCGGGATGAAAGCGGTCGAGCTCGCTTTCGGCAACCCGCCGGCTGTCGACAAAGCCGGAGCCATCGAGCGGGCTGCGCCAGAGTTCGAAGACCTGATAGGTCGGCGAGTCGCCAGTGGGGGCGTGGAAGACCAGCCGGTAGAGGTCCGGGATCAGCGGCGAGCAACTCATCCGGATATCGCTGCCGGTGAAAAAGCCGAGCCAGAGGCGCCGGAATCGGGACGAGTCTTCGTCGGGATCCGGGGCGTCCCTTAAACCGGCGCATCCAGCCAGAAGTGCACACGTCATCCCGGCCAGGACGGCCTGTTTCGTTGTTCCTCGCATAATGCCTTTAACCGGTTTCCAAAGGCCGAAAGGCCTTTGGGAGCCGGTTATAAGGGCAAAGGATCAAATTTTAAGCTCGCTGGCATTATTTCCGCGCGGACCCTTCCTCCGCCCCTTCGGCCCGCCCCTTGAGGGCCCGGTTCATGGCCATGAAGCCGGCCCGGCTGATCTCGATCAGCCCCTCGCGCAGGAAGGGGGCGAGGACGCCGGTGGCGCGGTTGAGTTCCCGGATCCGGCAGCGTCCGGTTGCCAGCGGCTGGATTTCGATCACCAGTTCGCCGTCCAGTAGTCCCGGGGCCAGCACTTCGCCAGACCAGCGCAATTCGAACGGTCGCTGTGGTCGCCGCAGGCGCGGTCGCAGCGTGACCGCGGCCCGACCGGGCGGGGCCATATGCACGCGCAGCCGAGACCGCCAGCGCGACCGACCTTCGATTGCGGTAATGAAGGGGTTCCATTCGGGATAGGCGGCAAAATCGATCAGGATCCGCCATACCAGTTCGGGCGGGGCCGCGATCTCCTCGCTTGCCAGTTCGATCTCGGACGGGCAGGGGGCGCCGACCGCGCCTCCCTCGGTTCCCTCCTCAAGTCCCCGCGTGTGTCGACGGGTGCGACGCAGCAGGGCGCGGAAGACCCGGGTCATGGTGACAGCGACAGGAGGCGCCGGTAGATATCGGCGTTCTCACGATCGAAGCAGACGAATCGTACCTCGGCGAGTCCCTGGGCCGCCGCTTCGGTCCGCACCGTGGCTACCGCCACCCGCGCCGCGCGCTCCTTGGGGAAGCCGTAAACGCCGGTACTGATGCCGGGGAAGGCGATGCGGCGCAGCCCGTGCGCGGCGGCAACCCGGATGGCGTTGCGATAGCAGTCGGCGAGCAGGTCATCTTCGGCCGCGTTGCCGCCCTGCCAGACCGGGCCGACACAGTGAATGATGGCCTTCAGGGGAAGTTCGTGGCCGCCTGAAAGGCGGCACTCGCCGGTCGGGCAGCCGCCCAGCCCATCCAGCTCGCGCTGAAGGCCGGGGCCGGCGGCCCGATGAATGGCGCCGTCTACCCCGCCGCCGCGCTGAAGGGCGCTGTTGGCGGCGTTGACGATGGCATCGACATCGGCCACGCGGGTGATGTCCCCCTCGGCCATGGTCAGTCGCACCTTGGTTGGCACGTCCTGTTCGGCCTGTGTCATCTCTGGCCCTCCCAACGTCCCCTCACATTGCATTTGTGCAAGGTAGCAAAGCCGAAGCCTTACGGCAAAGCTCTCCGCGCGGCGCATTGTGTCACGTGCGTATAAACCCTGTCGGCCGGCGGCGTTCACGCCGTGTCGCCGCGGCTGCGGCCGCGAACCACAAACTCGGGATTGAGCAAACGGGAGTCGGTCTTGCCGTAACGGAGTGGGGCACCATCGAGCGTGGTGACGGTACCGCCGGCCGCCTCGACCACCGCCTGTCCGGCGCCGGTGTCCCACTCCGCGGTTGGTCCCAGTCGGGGGTAAATATCGGCCTCGCCGGTGGCGACGGCACAAAACTTAATGGAGCTGCCGCGCTTGAGGGTGGCCCCGACCGGTGCCCCCAGCCGGGCCAGGAACGCGGCAGTGGCCTCCGGCCGATCATGGGAGAGGCTGGAGACCACCCGCAAGCCGCCCTCCGGGGGGCTGACGGCGGAGATTGGCTGATCGGCGCCGGCGCCGCGGCAGCGGACCGCGGTGCCGGGCCCGGCCGCGGCGTAGAGCCAGTCGAGCGCCGGCGCGAAAACAACGCCCAACACCGGCCGCCCGGCCTCGATCAGGGCGATATTGACCGTGAACTCGTCGCGCTGGTGGATGAACTCCTTGGTTCCATCGAGGGGGTCGACCAGCCAGAATCGTCCCGCCGCCTGTTCGGCGGAGAGCGCGTCGGCATCGTAAGTCTCCTCGGTCACCACCAGCCAAGTGGGGGTGAGGGCGGCAAGGCCGGCGCGGATGATCTCGTCGGCGGCCTGATCGGCGGCGGTGACCGGTGAGCGATCCTCCTTCTCCCGCACCTCCAGCTTTGGGGTGCCGCGCCCGCCATCGGGCCGATACCAGCGCAGCGTGGCCGCCCCGGCCTCGCGGGCGAGGGCCCGCACCGCCGGCAGCAGGGCGCCAAGCGTGGCCGGTGAGGAGGGGAAGGCTGCCGGGATGTTCGCCGGGACGTCCGCCGGAATGTCAGCCGTGACGGCCGGGCGGGTTCGAGTAGTCATGCGCTGGATGTCCCGGTGTTGAGGGCAGGGGAGGGCGGGGGGCTGCGCGTTCCCAAGGGGCGAATTTCGGCCCCCAAGACGGTCACGGTTCGGAATTCGGCGCAACGTCCGGCTGATCGTACAGGGGAATGGCGCCGACTGCCATCTTGTCCCGGGCGTTCAGGACCTCCAGGCCGACGAGGCGATCCTCGTCGTCGAAGTCGAGAATAATTCCTGGGGCAACCTCATCCGAGTCCGTGATGCTCCGATCCGAGAAGCGTATGGTGAGGGCGTCGACCGCAGGATCGTAGCGTGATTTCATAGTCTGGCTCCTCGGTCAAAAATGGCCGCGACTATCAATATATCCGCACGGACCGGCCGCGGAACAACCCTCTTGATCCGATTGTCCGCCTTCGGCCGGCACCTCTCAGGTAACTGTCCAGAAAGAGGGGGGGACTGGGGGGCCGGTCAGGCCCCCCAGTTGGG
>Ga0172367_10005516_pt1 | contig 15258 bp, 9 predicted proteins | sample Lak10m_FD_114542 | JGI IMG/M metagenome (GOLD analysis project Ga0172367, IMG submission 114542) | Freshwater microbial communities from Kabuno Bay, South-Kivu, Congo - kab_022012_10m | ecosystem: Environmental > Aquatic > Freshwater > Lake | place: Democratic Republic of the Congo: South-Kivu... | reverse complement strand
TTCAAGTACTGGAACATTCGAGTTGAGGGAGATAATCAGAATCTTGATTTTGAATTGCGTTCACAATGGTCTTTGGGAAATTCCTCGTATGTACCGTGTAGTCAGATTGCCGAAAGTGGTTTGAATGGCGGATGTGCTGACTTTGATCATCCTTGTTCATCGAGCGTTCTTGAAAGTAGTGTTTCTCTTATTTCGCAACAATTGATTACAACGCCATGTAATGCAGGTCCCGGGCCTCATGGTGGAGTTTCTCGTGTATATTACAATATGAATGGTCCGGTTGCAGGAAGTAAGAATTATTATTTTTTGAGGGTATTTAATACGAATCCAACCGGTGCCGGTGTGAAAATATGTAATCTCAGCATGGAAGGACCTTTTTCATCAGCTTCAAAAGCAACTGCTGCGCTAACACCGGATGTTTCCTGCAACACTGCGCTACCACTTGAATTGATTTCGTTCAAAGGTTATAGGACGGAAAAGGGAACACAACTGAACTGGAAAACAGCCTCAGAACAAAACACATCCTCTTTTCGCGTGTTGAGAAGTGCGGATGGGCTTGCATTTGAGCCTGTTGCGGAAGTTGAAGCTGCGGGTTTTAGTACATCTATATTGTCGTATGATTATTTGGATGAATCTCAATTGTCTTCCATCCAGTATTATCAATTAGTAATAATTGATCGAGACGGACACACAAGATCTTCAGAGATCATTCAGGTGCGTTCCAATGAGGTTGAAAATGCCGTTTATCCCAATCCTGCGACGAATGTGCTTTTTGTTTCGGGAATTGTTGAGGATTCCTTTTTAATTACTTCGATGTCAGGACAAGCAATGCTTCAAGGTGTTTACGATAACCTGAACGGAATTTCACTGACAGATTTGAAACGTGGTTTATACTTGCTTACGATAGGGAATAAGCAGTATCGGTTCATTAAGGAATGATCAAACTATTTAATTTGCACCCCTCGAGATGAATACAACCCTGCTGATTGCTGTTTGCTTTTATCCAAACTAAATGCGAAAGTACTTCCAATACCTACTGTACTTCTGACTGAGATTGTTTGCCCGTGTGATTCTATGATGTGTCGGCAAATCGCTAATCCAAGTCCGGAACCTCCTTCGTTTCTGTTTCGACTTTTCTCTACACGATAGAAACGTTCAAAAAGTCTGGGAATATGTTTTTCATCTATTCCCGGCCCGTCATCGGATACCTCGATGGTCACGATATCGTCAACCACAAATATGCGAATGATGGTATTTCCTCCTTCATTGCCGTAGAAGATCGAGTTGTTGATCAGATTAGTGAGTACCTGACTGATTTTTGTTCTGTCTCCGTCAACAAATAAGCTGCTATAATCCTTAGCGAATGACAGTTGAATAGATCTTTCCTTTGCTCTTAATTCGAGCGCTTCAAAAACTTCCTTCACGAGTTCAATGATATCGAAAGCACGCATCTGCATTTTAAGTGTGTCGACCTCTAACTTGGTAATCTCATCCAGATCGTCGAGTATATTGGTCATTCGTTCGGCTGATTTTGAGGCTCGTTCAAGAAAATTTCGGTTAACGGTTTCATCTTCCAACCCACCGTCCAGAAGGGTGAGAATATAACCCTGAATGGAAAAGACGGGTGTTTTTAATTCATGTGCCAGATTCCCGAGAAATTCACGTCGGAATTCTTCTTGTTCTTTGAGGCGTTCAATTTCCTGGTTGCGTTCTTCAGTCCAGAGTTTGGTTTCTTCTTCAGCCTTGGCAATAACATCATCGGTGATTCGGAATTCCAGATCATTCTCTTTGGTGATCTTTCCTTTTCGGATGGACCGGTAAAGCACCTTGAGTCGGTCGTTGATGAACCGTTGAATAAAAAAGTAGAAGATGCCAAAGGAAATCAGTCCTGTGGCAAAGGGTAAGCCGATCATTACCCAAAACGGAAAATTCACTACCTGAAGATCGATAATGAATGTAATGAATAGGGTGAAAAGGAAGGTGACCGCGCTACCGCCGATAACTAAGTGGATGGGTCTGATGTTTTTCACGATTCGCTGAAGGTATATCCTACACCTTTAATAGTGCGAATATAATCATCTCCAAGCTTTTCTCTTAATTTTCGAATATGTACATCTATGGTACGTTCACCAACTACCGTATCATTTCCCCAAACGATAGTGAGGATCTGCTCTCTTGAATAGACTTTTCCTGGTCGGCTGGCAAGCAATTCAAGCAATTCAAATTCCTTTTTGGGAAGGAGCATACTTTTCCCTTTGATCTCTACCATAAATTTTTCCCGATCAATCTTGAGTGATGATGAAGGGGATTCAATTTGTTCCAGATGAGTACGTGTTAATCTTCGAAGAAGGGATTCTACTTTACTGATCAACAGTCTCGGTCGAACGGGTTTGGTAATGTAATCATCTGCACCTGCTTCAAATCCTGCAATCTGTGAATAATCTTCTGCTCTGGAAGTTAAAAAGGCGATGATCGGTTGGGTGATGTTCAGATCTTTTCGGATTACTTGACATGCTTCGATACCGTCCATTTTCGGCATCATAATGTCCATCAGGATCAAAGAAGGATGAATTTGCTGTACCATCTTTACTCCCTCTTCTCCATTCGAAGCAGTAAATACTTTATAACCTTCCTTCTTCAGATTGTATGATAGAAAGTTCAGTATGTCCTGTTCATCATCAACAAGTAAAATGGTATGTCCTTTCAATGTGTCCATAATTGTATAAAAAGGGCAGCGCAATTAATTACGCTGCCCAGTAGGTGAAAATTATTTCTTAATAACCAGCTTACGCGTGATTGCTCCGTTTTCTGTGTTCAGATTCACGAAGTAAAGTCCGTTTGCAAGTTCGCTTGTATTGATGTGCGAAACATTAGTTCCATTCACCAGTTCAAGTGTTTTTTCGATCACATGCTGTCCAAGTTGATTTGTTACAATCAGAGTAGCTTCCTGATCAACATTAGAATCAAATGCCAGTACTGTTTCAGCCACTGCAGGGTTAGGATAGAGATTAACTGACGACAGACCGCTCAATTCCTCCAGACTTACAGATATAACAACTGTCAAGGTTGTTTCATCTGAACAATTTCCATTGATTGCAGTCAAAGTAACATTGTACGAACCGTTCGCTGCATATGCATGCGTTGGATTAGCAGCTGAAGAGTTTGTTGCATCCCCAAAATCCCAAGAGTATTGCGTTGCGTTTGAAGAAGTATTCGTGAAAGTTACCACATTCCCTGATGTTGTAAATGAACCATTCGCAGTAGGTGTTGTACCATAGATAATGGTTACCGGTTGCGACGTACCTACGCCTGCGCATTCATCTGCATTTGTAGTAGTAACAGTAAAAACCCCACCTTGTGTAACCTGGATAGCTTGTGTTGTTGCGCCGTTGCTCCACAAATAAGTGTCTGCTGTTGAAGATGTCAAAGTGATCGTCTCACCTGAACAACCTTCAGTATCTGGTGCACTGATGGTTGGGATCGGCGCGTTACTTACATTCACAGTAACAGGAGCGGAAGTCGCTGAACAACTATTTGCATCCGTATAAGTTACTGAATAACTTCCTGAAGATGAAACCGTAATTGTAGATGTAGTCGCATTTGTTGACCAGGTGATACCTGTTGCTTGGCTTGAAACTAAATCTACTGAACCACCGGTACAGAATGTAGTTGGACCATTAGGGGTTACAGTTGGGGCAGCCGGAGAAGCGTTTACGGTTACCGTGATCGCTTTTCTAGTACTTTCGTCTCCTACTGTATTGTATTGACTTACGTAATATGTAAATGTTCCTGCTGCGGAAGTGGAAGGAATTGGCGCAGAAGTCGCCGCTGTTCCACCTGTTGCCTGAGTATACCAGTACAATGAGTTACCTGTTCCTGCGGTTGCTGTTAAAGCCGTAGCTGTTGCCCCTTGACAGTACGTGTAAGAAGTTGTTGCGTTAGGTGCAGCTAAGTTGTAGAATTTCGGGTGAACAAAATTTGCTCCGGTTGCAGCTACTGAACCAGTTGCCAAACGAGCGTCAGGTGTTGTTCCTAATGCTGGGAACATATTCACCCAGTTTACTTGTGCAAGGGTGGCTGTCGAATCATTGCCATCCGCAGACCAGAATGATCCGTAGAATGCTGCATTTGACGGCAGGGCAGAGTTCGCATTGAATACAGTACTGGTATTGGATGCTGACCAGGTTGGTGTTGCAAAATTGGTGGTGATATTCGAAACAAATACCAATGAGTCTCCATTTACGTTATTCACTACAGCATCCCCTTCAATGGATAATCCTTTTTCCCATCCTGTAACGATCGAATTCAATATAGATGTAGCGGTATTTCTTCTCAAGCGGAAAGCTTTTTCAAATTTTTCACCTGTAGGCAATGCGATTGTACCGTTACCTTTCGGCCCAACAATGGTTATATTGGAAAAGATAGGCATTGTCTTGGGCTGTGCTGTTGAACCAGTGGCATCATTGTCGCTTTCAAAAGCATTAGAATCTCCGGGTGCATCGGAAATGTCTTTGTCGCGAATGATCAGACCAAACTGAACGCGACCACGGTAGCCAAAGTCGGTGTCAAAATCATCATCCAAACCGCGATAAGCGATCAAATGTTTACAATTCACCGTCCCACCAAACCACTCGAATGAGTCATCTCCTGAAAAAGAAACCTGAACGTAATCAACCGTTGTTCCGGAACCAACCGACCCGAAGGTTATACCATTGATTTCTTTGTTTGGCTCGTATGCGATACCTGCAAATTCAATACGAACATAGCGTATTGTTCCAGAGTTATCTGTATCGAAATTTCCTCCAAACTGTGTGTCGGTGGTTGGGGCAATGCCCTCGATGTTTGCTACACCACTCGGTTGATTGTTACGAGCAAGACCCAAAATTACTAAGCCTCCCCAGTCACCTTCATTACGTGCTCCAACAGGTTCATCTGATGTGAAAACAATTGGTTGAGAAGCCGTTCCATTCGCATTTATCTTTGCTCCACGAGTAATGATCAATGTGCCTTGTGTCGCTTTGTCGCCACGGATTACCGTTCCCGGTTGAATGGTTAAGGTAGCATTATTCTTAACGTATACTTTATTTTGAAGCAGAACGGTTCCACTCCATGTTGTATTCGTTGTAATGTCCGCGGATACAGTTGTCGTTGTTGCGGAATAATTCGTGTTTTCAGGGTCAAAATTAGACCATCCGTTAGTCCAATCCGTAGCAGCTGTTCCATCGGTTACAGGAAAAGCTCCTTTGTAGTCCACAACGTCCCAAAATGCTTCTTGAGCTGTTGCTAAGCTGCAAATAGAAAGTGCAGCAATAAATGTGTACATTTTTTTCATGATTCTTTTTATTTTTTATCGGTGCAAAGTAACGGAGGAAGAACACCGGGTATAGTTAGCTTACTTTTATACTTAAATTATCATTGTATTAATGACAGAACACAATTCCTTAACATTCAAAGGGCAACCATCAATAAACAGATCTCAAGATTCAATTCAATAAAAAAGGCACACCAACTGGTGTACCTTGATAAATTTAAATTGAAGGGTGTTTAGAAGTTGTATTTCGCTGAAAGACTAATGGTTTGACCGAATCTGATTTCTTGCCAGTTGTTATCTGTCTCTGCATCAAATTTTCGATTGCCGTTAAGATCTTGAAAATAAACCAATCGCTGGGCAAGAAGATCACGCGCATTCAGTTTTATTTCCCATTTATCTCCAAAAGTCTTAGCGATTTGCATGTCGATCACAATTCTTCCATTTTCCCACACGCTAGGTTCCTGAACGTTTCCTACTATGTATATACGCTGACCGATAACATTATAAGATAGATTGAAACTCCACGTGCTTTTGAATGGAGCAAAACTTAATCCGGCATTTACAATGTATGGCGATTGACCCTGAAGTGGACGATCACCACCAGAACCCAATACTTCAGATACGTCAACAACAGATCTGATGAGGGCTAAATTTGTATAGATAGTAGTTGCATCGAGGAAAGAAGAGTCACTTTTCTTGTCGAAGACACCTAGTTTCAATCGGTATTCAAGTTCAGAACCGTAGTTGGTAGCGCTAGCCACATTCGAATAATATAATTCAGGTGCACCTGATGTACCGGGCCTGTTGATCAACTCGATGGGGTCAGTAAATGTTTTATAGAATCCGCTGATACTAAATACTTGTCCTGCTCCCGGGAACCATTCAAATCGGAGATCGGTATTGTTTATTAGGGCTCTTTTCAACTGTGGATTTCCTGAGAGAATATTGTCCTGAACGAAATTGTAGAACGCAAATGGCGCCAATTCTCTGAATTCAGGTCTTGATACAGTTTTGTAATATGACGCCCGGATGTTTACTTTCGGACTTAGTGACCAGATCACATTTATGGAAGGAAGCAGATCGTTCACTGTTGAATCGATGTTTTTCTGAAGGTTGGATCCAAACTCGATGTAACTGAATTTTTGATTGTATGATTCAAACCGTGCACCACCGACAAATCGCAGCTTTTCGCCAAACTTGAGATCGAACATTCCAAATCCGGCGTTCAAGAAAGCGGATGCCTGGTAGCTGTCATCCACATTAGAAGCTTCGTCCAGTTTGAATCCTCCCTGACCATTTTCAAGAAGTCCCAGATTTTCAGCTGCAAATAACTCATCAGCAGGCAGAAGCAATAAGGAGCTGTTGAATGAACTTCCGGTCGGTTTGTATTGTGAGAATCCAAAGTTTCTTGATTGGAAATCGCGATCCCTGAATTGATGCATACCTCCGATCTTCCATTCTGTTTTTACTTTCTCAAAATTCCATGGAATACTGTAATCATATTTGAAACTAACGGTTTGTTCGCTTGAATTAGCCCAGAACATATTACCGGCAGCGGTAGGAATCGTTCCGTTATTTTGTATGACCGCCGCATAAGCAGTGTCACCAAAGTTAATGTCCGTATTGTTCTCTTCAAGAGCGTACTTTCTGTAGACGATTCTTCTCAGGTTAGGGATTTGCCGCTCGACACTGCTCAATCCGGTATTCCAGTTCAATTTTCCTTTCTTTAATTCGTGATTGCCGATAAATTGGGTGCTGAACAAGTTGTTCTGAGTATACCAGAAATTTGTTGATTTTTCCCATTGGCGCGGATCATTATCCAATTCACGTGCACCACTTCGTTTATTGATCTTGTCTTCAGAGTTTACAGAGTATAAGGTCTTAATGGAAATTTTATTCTTGGAATTGATCTTCCAGAGTGTGTTCAGCATGGCACTGTTCAGAATGGATCGGTTGAACACGGAGTCCATTAACTCCATCTTCTTTATTACACCAGCCGCTTGTTCTTCAAAGTCTCTTCGGAAATAGATGTTTGTATTCTGTGTGTTCTGATAATTATAAGCGAAAATAAAACCAAATTCTTGTTCCTCTTTTTTGAAATTCCTTCCGAATGAATACTGTAGACTTCCGTTGGGTAAGGCTTTACTGCTTTGAGGACTCCATTGAAATTGCATGTCCCTGGCAAGGGCAGCTTTTTCATCTTTTCCCATAGAGGAGAAATCTATCGTATTTGGAACTTGAGCTGGTAAAGCTCTTGAATTTGAACCAAATCCAAGTACGTCCAATAAATTTCCATTGGAACTTCTGTAATCCTGGAAGGTGGTCAGCGTATTGAAACCACCTCCGACTTGTAAGGAATGAATAGGTTTGTTTTTTGGTTCGGTGGTGTTTATATCGATAACGCCACCAGCAAATTCACCCGGCACATCTGGTGTAGCTGATTTCATGATCACGAGGTTGTCAAGCATGTTCGAAGGAAAGATGTCGAATGAGAATGCTTTTTTGTCACTTTCCGAACTTGGAAGAGAGGCACCGTTGATTAGGGCATAATTGTATCTGTCACTCAAACCCCTTACAACCACAAATTTATTATCTTGTACACTCGCACCACTGACACGTTTGAGAACATCACTCGCTTTACTGTCAGGTGATTTTTTGATCGATTCCTGAGAAATTCCATCTACAACGGTAGCACTGTTGCGTTGCATTTTGATGATATTCTCATTTGATTCTTTATTTACCTGACCCTTTACGGTTACGGAGCTAACTTCTTTCACCTCTTTTTCAAGCTTGATATCCAACCTGGTTGTATCCCCCGGTTTTATTACAACTTCACTGATCTTTTGAGTTTGATAAGAGGGGTATGCTACTGTAAGGCTGTAAGTCCCTGCTTTAAGTGCTATGCTAAAAATTCCATCAAGATCAGTCATTGCACCTTTATTTAGGCTGTCTACAATGATCTTGGCACCCGGAATGGATTCACTGTTCACCAGATCTGTAATTCGACCTTTAATGAAACCAGTTTGTGCATTGGAAAACAGCGCGAAAATTAAAGTTGTGCAGCTAAGTAGTAATTTTTGGAACGTCATGTCGTCATTTTTGCTGCAAAGAAACAGCATAACAAACAGGATGTATTTAAGCTATGATTAAACTTGGTTAACGATAATTTAATATTGAATTAAAGAAGAATTTACTTATTCCTCGGTAATGAACTTATAACCGATGCCTTTGATGGTTTTTATCCTCTTTTCACCGATCTTTTCGCGAAGTTTTCGGATGTGCACATCGATTGTACGATCGCCCACCACAATGTCGGTACCCCAGACTTTTTCCAGGATCAGATCGCGTTCAAAAACGTCTCCCGGTTTAGAGGCTAGGAGGGCAAGTAATTCAAATTCTTTTCTCGGCAGCTGCAGGATCTTACCATCTTTTTCGACCAGGTATTTCTCACGATTGATGACCAACCCTTTCGTCTCTTTTCTGTCAGCTTCGATCATTCCCTTTCTACGCAACATGGCGTTGATTCTGCTGATAAGTACTTTGGGTTTGATCGGCTTGGCTACATAATCGTCTGCACCTGCATCAAGCCCCGCAATCTGACTGTAATCTTCGCCGCGTGCGGTAAGAAAACATACAAGTGTTTGACTGTAACCAGGTGTTTGACGGATCACTTCGCATACTTCGATACCATCCATACCAGGCATCATTACATCAAGCAGAATGAGATCAGGTTTTGTTTGCCTCATTTCAGCTAAACCTTTCTCACCATTTTCTGCACTGATAACAGTATATCCTTCCTTTTTCAGATTGTAACTAAGAAGTTCTCTAATATCTTCTTCGTCGTCAATGATCAGTATCGTTACCATCTGTTATAATTTCATGACAAAGTTAGCTAAAACACATTGAGCGAATATTAACAAAAGGTTAAGTGTGAAAGCAACGTTAAAAATTGAAAAAATCTTAGAATAGTTGTGCAGAATAATTATTTTTGTCACAGTAGTAGTAGGTTAGGTTGATTAGTGTAATGAGAGCCTCGGACTCCCGTCTGGGGCTCTTGTTCGTTTAACACGATCGATAATTGATTAATTTAGGAACGAATGAAGATCAATATATTACTTGTTGAAGATGATACCAGTCTGGGTTTTGTGATCTCAGATCAGTTGCGTTCGGATGGATACATGGTTACACTATGTACAGATGGTGCGGAAGGATTCCAGAAATTCAATGAGAATCTTTTTCATTTATGCATCTTTGATGTGATGATGCCAAAGAAGGACGGATTCTCCCTGGCCAAAGATATACGCAAGATTGATGAACGCGTTCCGATACTTTTTCTTACAGCCAAATCCATGACAGAAGACAAGGTGGAAGGTTTCAAATCTGGGGGCGATGATTACCTCACTAAACCGTTCAGTATTGAAGAACTGCAATTGAGAGTTGCGGCATTACTGAAGCGCATAAATATCCATGTTCCCACAGAAGAAAATGTTTTGATCCAGCTGGGTATGTATACGTTTGATACACTTAATTACACATTGGTTCACCCAAACTTTAAAAAGACACTGACCAAAAAAGAAGCTCAGATACTCAAGATCTTGTGTAAATTTCTCGATCAGGTGGTGCCTCGTGATGTAGTTCTGAATGCCGTTTGGGGTCAAGATGATTATTTTGTGGGACGTAGTCTGGATGTGTTCATTACCAAATTACGAAAGTATTTCAAGGAAGATCCATCGATCACCATTTCCAATATCCATGGTATTGGTTTCAAGCTGGAAGTGAAATGATTTATATTCTTCATCTGGAAACTGCTACCAGAGCCTGTTCTGTTGCGTTGTCTCGTGATGGTCATCTGATAGCGTTGAAAGAGATCCTCACCGAACAATTTTCGCATGCCGAAAACCTTACGCTCTTTGTTCAAGACGTGCTGGATCAAGCAAAGGTGACTCTGGCCGAAATTTCAGCAGTTTCAGTTTCATCCGGTCCGGGTTCATATACTGGCTTACGTATTGGTGTGTCCACGGCGAAAGGATTTTGCTATGCGCTCGGAATTCCATTGATTGCTGTAGACTCATTGTTTTCTCTGGCCAGTATTGCAGCTACCAAATATGCTGGAAAAAACCTTTGTCCTGTGATTGACGCTCGTAGAATGGAAGTTTACAATGCTTTTTATGATGAGTCACTTCATCAGATAAAGGATATTTCTGCTGATATCGTTGATTCAGAATCCTATAAACACTACGAACCATTTGTTTGCTTTGGTGACGGACAGGAAAAATTACAAGCCATCTGGTCTCACAGGAATATTGAGTTTGATTCGGAAATTCATTCTTCAGCGGTTGGACAGGTGGCTGAAGCCTTCCGTAAATACAATGAAGGACTTTTCGAAGATGTTGCTTATTTCGAGCCTTTTTATTTGAAGGACTTCGTCACAAAATAGGTTAGAGTTTCACAAGTTTTCGTTCCTCCATTTGACCGTCATCTAACGTGATCTGAACGATATACACTCCTTTTTTGAGTGAAACGATATTCAGTGTGGTATTGCCTGATGGGTTGAGTACTCCTTCAAGTTGAGTCCGCCCATTCAAATCCAAAATCCTGAATGAACAATCCGCATGCGCTGCATCATCCATTCGTTTAAGTTCAACTGTTTCTGTCGCCGGATTCGGAAAGAGCTCAAAGAGTTTTACATGATCAAGTTCCTCTATTCCCAGGTCGTACACATCAAAATAGGCGTTAAATGTGACGGAATAAAGATCTAGAGTATCTAAAAAAACAGGGTCAATACCATTGGTAATGAGAGCGTTTGGCCCCCAATGCGAGAAGTGATATCCTGGATTCGGTATGGCTTCGATTTTCACAGGAACACCATTGAAATAGTATCCTTGCCAGGGATAAGTTTCCGGCTCGATTGTACTGATATGGATTTTACCGGCACCTTCCGGATGCACATCCAGATGAAGATCAACGATATTCGGTAGGTTGAAATTGTTTTTGATGTGTTGCCTGACAAAAGAGGAACGCACACTTAGTTCATCCTGAAAGGTCTGATGATTCAAATAGAAATCATTCATTTGCTGTGGCACATTCGAAGGGTCGCCCCATCGGGCATATTCATGTTGCATTTCCACGACGGTCTGATCGAAGAAGTATTGTTCAAGAGGTAAGATCCTGTTCGTGTGATATTCCGTATTCATCAGGTCGGCAAATCGATTGATGAAATAATCATGAAATCGATGATTTTGCATGCTTTTTAGCCAGATATTGATAAAGGGATTATCAGGGCTCTGTCCGAGCATGTATGCAATATGGTCGTCCTGCGCGCTCGTCCATCCATTAGGCTGAAGACATAGTTCCATGTCGATCGTACAAAAACGGTATCTGTTTCCTGTTTTGTTGGATCGCATGATCTTGATGTTGTTTCCGGGCCAGTCATGATTACCCATCCAGGATTCAGCAATGATATAGTCAGTATAGTATTCCAGATCAAATACCTGATCAGCGATGTCCCAATAATTCAGCGCTTGTTCGTTCAATTGATAGAATTGGATGTAACGATCAATAAACGTTTGAACAGGTGCTCCATGAACAGATCTCAATACAAATCCTTGAAATGCGCTTAATGAAAGGATATCGAGTGAATCAGGATCTGCACCGTCATGAATTTCAAAGAATTCAGCATCAAACTTTTCGCGTAATTCATACAACCCGAAGTATCCACCATTGATGTAAACACTAACAGGACGCCAGGCAGAATAATAGTTTTTCGTAGTTCCAGACATGGCTTGATTCTGAAAAGCATCTTTGTAGGGCAGTACGAGGTATTGATTACTCCCGTTCCGGAGGTAAAAATTGCTGTATTTCGTTCTGTTTTTCCGGAAGGGAATGATCGAGTCATGAATGGCACCGTCTCCTAAATTGCTATTGTCAAACTCCAATCTGAATGAATGTTGGGGTTGATACCGGCTTCCTCCCCAACCTCCGTCAACCTGGATTCCTGAATGGGTTGAAAATTTATGCGTTCGTAAGGAATCAAAATAGTCGACATAAGCTGCTCGTTGCCAGTCTCGGTCCCAGTGATCAAAGATGCCGATGTCGCCGTACAAGTTTGAATTTGCCGTTGTAATACCCAGAATTGGAGTTACATGATTCGCGCCTAAAAGATACGACGCAACGGCTGATTCACTGGGCAATACCCCCGGATAAAATACGCGCGCTTTGAGTGAAGTCGAATAGAAAATGTCGATTGGCGTTCCGTTGTAGAGTAACGACGTATCCACGGGCTCGGAGCCATCCAGCGTATAACGGATTTGCGAACTGTTGCCATTGGGATTATCGATAGAAACCTGCAAGCTTGTATTATATATACCGGATGGCACTGAGATTACCGGACTCAGCATGAAATTTTCAAAAGTAGGGGACGAATTATTACTTGAACCGGGTGTTGATGTCGCGAAAAGCTTGCAGTTTGACGAGGCATCGGGACTTCTTCCCCGGCTGATATCCAGTGATTGACAATCGACATAAAGACTGCTGATCAAGTTGCCTGAAGGATTGGACAAATAAACGAATTCACCCGAAGCCGAAAGCTTAAAATTGGTATGTTGCCAATTATTAGGGTTAACGGTTTCGAAGGTATTGGCAAGTGAACTTAATGTCACCAAGCTCATATCAATAGAAATGAAATCGTATACCGTTGAAGGTTCAGTACTTGCCACATCAAAAGCCAGGGAGGAGATCAATCCTGCTGATAAGCCTGCCGCTGAAAGCTCTGATCCTAAAATCAGGATCTGATGTCGGGCTCCCCAGTACCAGTTTCCGTAAGGCGCGGGGTAATCCGTTGGACTATTTTGTATGGTTTCTGAGCCAATGGTCACGCCATTGATTTGTAAATTAGGCCTTTGATTGACAGGTGTATTGTAGATGTGAGAACAGGCGGCATCAGATCCGTCCTGAAAAGAAAAGGACGTAGAGGCAAAACTGGTTGATGACTGATTGAAAACCGAGTTAACGGTGTAACCTGCGGAACTGTAAGAGCAAATATTGATCATAATGTTCGATGAGCCATCCCAATAAAACATAGTGTCAAAGACATGCGTATTCCACCCGACAACAGGATTGTATGCGGATGCCGTTACGACATGAGAAAATCCACTGATCGGTTTTCTGTTCTTGCCGCTACAAAAGACAGGCTTAAATCCACCCGGTGCTAGTTTGATATCCGGGAAAGACCATTTTGAAAGGTTAGCTTGATCATCGGATAATTTAAAGTTCAATAAATGGATGGTATCACTTCCTGTATTCATAAGTTCTATCCAGTCAGGATAATCGCCATTTTCATCGGCCAGCGTCAGGTAGTTTCGATTACTTCCTTCATTGATGACCAATTGACTAAATCCGTAAAAACAGAATCCAACTAAGAATGTAGCTAATGTGAATGAGTTTTTCATTTAAGGAACGATTTAATTGCTGCAACGAATTCTTCATTGCGCTCAAAATAGTCATGCGTCTGACCTTTCAGTGTTACGAATTTACTGTTGTCATTGAGTAATTCAGAAAGATCGGAAGAACATTGATAGGGGATCATCTGGTCTTTGTCGCCATGCACCAGGAGAATGGGTGTGCTTTTGATCTTTCGTACGTATTTTTCTGTTTCAAAACGGTATTTCACTAATAGCGATGGGATCCAGGGGTAATTGCGCGCGGTCATGTCAACCAGCGAGTAGTAAGGTGCAATTAATACAAGTCCTGCAGGTTTCTGTTCAGAAGTGATCATAGCCGCAGAGGCTGTGCCAAGAGAATACCCGATAACAACCATGTTTTCTTTTCCATAGCGATCCGTCATCAGTTTAAAAGCAGTTCGTATATCCTCGAAAAAGGTTGCTTCATTTGTTAGTTCACCAACACTTTTTCCATAAGACCGGTAATCCATGCAAAAGAAGTCGTAACCAAGTGACGTGTAGAGGGTGGCTGCTTCTTTCTGGTCCAGCAAATTTCCAGTGTTTCCATGAAGAAAAAATACGAGTTTATTCTTCCCGGATTCCACACTTGATTGACAGATCAAGCCGGAAAGCTTAATTCCCTCTTTCGTTTGTATAGTCAATTCCTCGGTTGCTTTTGTGAGCTCAATCTTTACGGAAGAATCGATACGTCGCGGATGAAAGATAAAGCTCTCCTGAAAAAAATACATGTAAGAACAAGCTCCAACATACAGGATTCCAGCAAGGAACAAGACACGGAAAAAGAAACGTTTCATCAGATAAGACATTCGTTTAGGTACCCTAAAAGTACGAAAACTAATGTTCTACCGAGCGCTTAATTTGAAGATTTTCAAGGAAAATCGCTTCTCTATTTTCATCGATCGAACGGATAAATGCACTTCCGATAATGGCTCCATCGCAATAAGTGTTCACTCGTTCAATGTCTTCCCGGGATTTTATACCAAACCCCATAAAAAGCGGAGTTTTTCCGCATAGATCACGGATTTCACCATACCGCTCTAGTTCCGTACTCGCATCGATGTCCTGACCTGTTGTGGCATTTTGACTGACCAGGTAAATAAAGCCATCCTTACAGTCCTCTGCAACTTTTACAATGTGCTGATCTTTGCTTTGAGGCGTGATCAATGGAATGTATGGCATATCATTTTCTTGAAAAAGAACCTTGCAATTTCGTGTATAAATAGCGTAAGGAAGGTCCGGAAGAATCAATCCTCTGACACCAGCATTCTTCGCTTTTTTAAGGAAGTTTTCCATCCCAAAGCGCAGGATCGGATTGATATAACCCATAAGAACTATAGGAACATGCAGCTCTTCCTTGATCTCCTCAAGTTGTTCAAAAAGCAACTCGAGATGCATGCCATTTTCCAGTGCTTTCGTGCTGCTTGCCTGTATGACGGGCCCGTCTGCAAGAGGATCCGAAAATGGAATGCCCACTTCGATAAAGTCAAT
>Ga0172367_10005515_pt1 | contig 15258 bp, 21 predicted proteins | sample Lak10m_FD_114542 | JGI IMG/M metagenome (GOLD analysis project Ga0172367, IMG submission 114542) | Freshwater microbial communities from Kabuno Bay, South-Kivu, Congo - kab_022012_10m | ecosystem: Environmental > Aquatic > Freshwater > Lake | place: Democratic Republic of the Congo: South-Kivu... | reverse complement strand
TCGATTTTGATTATTATTTAAACAAATAACCCAACTTTTTTTAATGCCATCTTCCCAAAGCTTAAACTTTGGAACATATCCAAACGTCCTCTGATACTCAATCTTCTTCAGAAATGACCAATCACCTCTTATTTTTTCGAGATTTTTTACATCTTCATGGTCGATAAACACATCATAGTGCTTACAACATTTGGCAGTACAACTAAAACATGGAGTTTTCATTCAAGATTATATATCTTTCTATTTTTTTAATTTTTTTAAAAAATATATAATCTAAAAAATTAGTGTTATGAAATTATTAGATTTTTTCGGACAAAAAGAAGACTTTAAAAATGTTGATAGTAAACAACGATTTAATTATCTACTTCAACAAATGCAATCCAATAGATGGAAAATTACTTTACTTGTAATGTTTACATTCTTTTTTATCATCTTTGGTATTGTTGTGGCAATTATGTTTAAAGCCACAATCGCTGAAGCTTGGAAAGAATTACTTCTAATACTCTTAGGAGCATTCGTTGGTAACTTAAATAAAGTAATTGACTACTGGTTCTCTAATGAAGATAGAGATAAAATGTTAGTTCAAAAGATGGATGAAGAAGATGGTGTTTATACAAAATCAGATGGTTCAGATACTAAATAATAACAAATACTGAAAATGAGTTTTCACCATCATATCCAATCATACGATGAAAACCATCAACTATTTTGAATTGATTTCCAATCTTTCTAACAACACCTCTTGGTAAATGATAAGAAGAAGAATTGTAATGGCTTAAACCATTCAGTTCTTTTTCTTCATTTACAAGCCTAATATGATTTTGATTTAAGGATTTAAAATCAATATCTGACTTATTAATATTGATTATTTCAAAATCTGATTTTTCTATATCAGGAAGTAAATAACCATACTCTAAATTTAAAACAAGTTTAATCTTTTCAGAGAGAGTTTCAAGTTCCATCAACTTTTGACACTCAGAGCTAATTAAATCAAAAACTATTCCATTCATAGTTACATCACCTATTTCATCACCATAATATCCACCAGTAACATCAACATTCCAGTTTCCAATATTGTGCAATTTGTAATGAGAAAGAATTCTATTGATGCAATATTTATCTACAACTTCTCCACCATAGAAAAGTTGATTTAATTTTTGTTGACGTTTGCCTGCCTTTGATTTATCTACTAAAGATTCATAAATAGAATTTGTTAATTTTGTAATATCAACAGTGTTAATAGAAATATTAGAGATATGACCACATCGACAGATACCTTCTTCATTACAACCAGAATCTTCACAAGAATATTCTGTGTCGTAATCGTAATCTACAATATAATTAAATCTGTTTTCTAACATTTTTTCCTTTAGGTCTGGTTTTGTAATATCTACCTTCTACATCTTTTAAAACAAAAAACTTATTTGTTTTTATTTGTTCTACGGCTTTAAGTAAAATTTTACCATCAATTGAGCCCCAATCAATGGGAAGAACCTGTTCACTGAAGAAGAAACTACCTTTACCAAATCTATTTATTTTGTAAAAAGAAGTTTGTATAGGTTCATCGAAATAAATAAAAGCATTTTCAGGCACTTGACAAATCTTTTTCTTTTCAGAGGATCTCTGAAAGATTTCTTTTATCAAGTGCATTCTGATAAAGTTAGATTTCTTTTTGATAGATACTACCATAATTTATTATTTTTCAAATATAAATAAATTTGTTTAACAAATCAATAGCCGCGATTCTGTTTTATGACATCATTTATCTCACCTTACAGTGGTTCTTTCGAACTGCCTCTACCCGTCTTCATCGGCTGCATGACCCGGCCTCTGACTGTTTGAGTTGCAATCCATGTTGCAGAAGTGCTAACGAATTTTTGGTTCTCCTTCTTCATGCTTGAATTGTCGCGAACTTCCTCTAGCTTTTTCAAACCAGCGATGTCTCGATTTTATTAAACAAATTTACCATTTACCCTTCCTCGATGAAAATATCTGAAATCAGAAGTATCTACACTATCAACTTTTTTTATATAGTTGAGAATCAATCCCAAGATGTTTTCTCTACCACAAGTATTATCAGTGTGAACATACCAATCTGGAAATTTACGTCCAGTTTCCAAACACTTATCAATCAAATATTCACAAGCTGTTTTACCAGTGAACTCATCACCATCTTTGAAAGAGGCAAGATCGTGATCAAACGAAACAAGTGTTATATCATTGATATTTTCATCTACTAACTTAATGAAATCTTTATCATCACGAGCAATAACAAAATCAGTTACAACCCCAAGTCCTTTATTAGGATTGTGGCTCATATCAACTGATCTCAAATCATCCAAATATAATTTCATTATTACAAATATAGTTTATTTTTCTGAATCTACCAAATAATATATAGTATTAAATTAAACAAAAGATTATGAAGATTCAAAGGTACGAGGAATTCGTTAATGAGGAAATAAGCAAAAAAGGATTAGTAGGAGGCATGTTAGCCGGAACTTTAGCACTTGGTGGACTTGCTACTGGTGGTGCTTATATGAGAGATAAAAGTTCAGCTCCCACTGAAGAAGTTTCACAAATGAAAAAAGAAATTCCAAACTCTTTTATGATTAATGAGAAGTTATTAACCATTGGTAAGGATTTTTGGATTACAAATGAATCGAGAGAAAATTTCGGAAAAATCGAACAAAGAGTAGTTTCTTTTGGCAAAAAATTTGAATTATTTGACAACACCGGAAAATTAGATGCGACAGCACAAGAAGAAGTTCTTTCTTTATATTCCATAGTTCATGTAAAAGATGCTAGCGGTCAAGATATTGGTAGAATCGAACAAGAAGTTTTAGAAAGCTTAGGTAATATTTTAGAAGGTCAAAACATCTACTCAGTTTATGATGCTAATAATAATCTGATTGGCAAATCAAAATCTGATATGATAATTAAAAACAATGTCGAGATTTATGATAATAACGACAAATTGGTAGCTAGATTCCATAAACCAGCTATTCAATTTAGTGATAGATGGAAGTGTGAAATAATACCTTCAAATATCGACAATAGACTATTAGTATTCATTCCAGCTTACATATCTTCAGCTAGTGGTTCTAATTCTTCTGATAAATCAAAAAAATAATATGAAACACCTAAAACTGAAACACTTAAAACTATTTGAAAATTTTGATTCGGCAACCGAAGAACAAATCGAAGAACATTTCACTTCTAGAGAATTAGAGGATAGTATGGCTTATTACAATAAGTTAGTAGAGTCCGGAGATTTATCAGAGATTATGTTCATTGTTGAAAATAGTGACATATTAGATGAATTTCCCCAGTTATCAATGTGTAATTATGCTTCAATTAGAAGTGAATGTTTAGATAGAGCTCAAGATAGTAAAACCATTCGTGAAGAAGAAGCTGATTTTTTAAGATATAACTCAATCACCGTTGAACTATATCAAGAAGGAGAAAATATAACAAAAGAACCAATTCATTTTGTTGAACCTAAAATTTGGAAAATCATTCAAGATATCAATGTTATGTTAAGCAGCATCGGATATCAAATAGTTTATAACGAATTTGGTTTCGTTGATTTAAGTTATGAACTTATCATCACTGATAGTAGTTATTAAAAAAGAGTGAGTTTATCTAACCCACTCTTCTTTCAAACTTACCGTTCTGTTAAAAGAATTACCATCTAAATTAATCACATAGTAACTCTTACGCATCATTTGAACAGGAGCTCTTACTTTACAGTTCTTAACCTCTGGTTCAAATCAAAAGTATGGACTTTGGTATACTAAGGATTTCTTAACAATGATGCTTAATGGTATTGAAGATTTAGGAGATGAATATTTCGACTCACCAACATTAACGAAATAAAAATCCTAAAATTATTTTTCAAGTAATAGATTTAAATTTCAAAACGAAAATACAATCTTAATTTCATTAACTTTTCATCTACAGCTCTATGTCTGATATAATGTTTAAACATATCCATATCAAGTAAATGATCGAAGTGAGATTTATGTCTATCCATACCTACTCTAATAAATTGCATATATTCGTATTCGGTTCCGATTAAATCGACATCTGAAAAGTTTGATAAGAATCTTAATTGATGATTTAGTGTATTATAAAGTTCTAGAGTATAGTCAAATGCTTGACCACCTATCCATTCTTTTTTTTCTATTTCTAAAACTAAATCTGGCATTTCTTCACCTGAGAAATAAGCATGTTTATAACTATCATAAGGTTTGATTTCAACTTCAAAGTTTTTATTATTGAGTTCTTCAATAACATCATCAAATACGCCAATTAAATAGGTTCTTTCTTCGGTTTCATTTATTTTGAATTTACTGAAAGATTCTAAATGTTGGAATTTACCTATTTTTAGATCATCTTGTCCTTTTTGAACATCATCAAATAGAGCTACAAAGTTATCTAAGACTTGATAGGTTCTTTGCATATCTTCTGGATGAAAAAGTAAACCATATCTCTTTTTTTGGTCATTAGCTATTCCAGCGATTGTATCATCAATTTTAGCAATAACTTTGAATCCATCCGGACATTCGGTTATTATATCATTAAAAGCAAATGAAAATCTTGTGTTATCTAATCGTACACCTTTGAATAGTCTATGTCCTTCATCATATTCAGTAAGAAGTAAATTGTCTAAGGTAAGTTTATCATTTGATGAAAGGTTTGAACCGTGAAATTTAGCCAGAGTTTGAAATCCATAACAGATTCCGAGTATTGGACATCCAAGTATTTCGAGTGATTTTCTACTTCCTTCTCCTTCACTTTGATTCATCGGATTGGTAATTCTAAAATCAGAACCGGTTAGTATGGCACCGACTATATTTTCATTTTGACAAACTCGTTCAACATCTCTATCAGAGATGGCCATGACATAATCTATTCCTCTGTTTTGACACCATTTTTGTATATTTTTTAAGTATCGGTTTTCCTGTGGTTTAGAGTTATTGACTATTAACAATTTTTTACCAAAACTAAGTGGTGTAAGTCTTAGATTTTCATGAACATAGGTTTCAGGATATTTATCAATAAATGTGAAGTCTTTTTTATGAAGTCTGAATCCGAATCTATTGAAGAAGTGTACCCATTCTTCTATTGATTCATCTGTTAATCCAAAGTGTGTTTCTGAATCAATATGAGATCCAAGTCCAGTATAATGATTAACACTTATTTTATTTGGATGTTCAATTGAAAAAGCTGAAACCATATTATCACCATAAGAAACATCTACTATAATTTTCAAGTGACCTTCTTTTCTAAAGAAGTGTAAATCAAATTCGAGTATATTTGGCTCTCCATCAGCGGTTATATCATAATCTACATCTTGTAGTGTATTATGTGAGTAAGGAACTCTTAAAATATCAACCTCTCTTGTAACAGCATCTAATTCTAATTCGTAACTTCCACCACTTTCTCCTCCTCCACCCATAGTATAGATTTCCATTTTCTTAGGAAGATATTTTTCAATATCTGAGTCTAGTATAGAAACATAATTAGAACCGTAAGATCCTTCAAAGTATTTTAGATATTTCATTATTTATATATAAAAAAAGACTAATTAAATTTATGAAATATCTTAATAGTTGGAAATTATTCGAGGATATAGGACAAATTGATACTATCGATTCTTTTCTAAATCAATTAGGAATTGATAATAGAAAAAAACCGCAAGTTGAAGAGTGGTGGAATCAAAATCGTAAAGATTTTAAAATTAGGTATTTTCCTTTCAATACGACTAAACCAATAGCTGGTGTTTTCTTAGGATTTGATGAAATTGCAATTAATCAAACTATGTTTATGCCTCCTGTGATAAAATTATTTTTAGCTCTTCATGAATCGAGACACTGTGACCAACACAGACAAGGTATCTTAATGAAAGGTTATTATGATACAGTTGTAAGAGGTGATAAAGATTCTTTTTTAGAATCTTATATTGAGTTAGAAAGGGATGCTAATGATTTTGCTATTCAATCAATGAGAGAATGTGGATTTGAAAGGGATATAAATATGGCAGAAAGTGGACTCAGAATGAATGAAAGAGCTGGTGAAATGGTTTATCCAATGATGAGATCAGATATACAAAAATATCAACCAAAAGACTTTATTGATTTATTGAAAAAACAAATCGGTTTATAATCTTTGAGCTTGTCTTTTAGAGATTTGGTCTTTCCATTTAGGCAATTGTGATTTTTTCTGGTTTGATATGTTTAGATAGAATATTTGAATATCTTTTAAGAAGAAGTTTGATCTTTGGATCTTTGGAATCATAAGTATCTAAGATTTCTAGAAGTAATTTCTCTTTTTTATCATCTGGTGTAGAATCAATTTTTTCTTTCAAGAGTGAAATAGCTTCATCAGAAGTCCAGATTTCATCTGGTTTAACGTAACCTTCAATAACTAATTTAAGGAATTTGATTCTAAGATCAGTTTTGTTACCGAATCTTTCTTCGCCTATCATTGAGATTCTGGTGAAAGCTTTTTCTCCAAATTTTTCGATTACTTGGTTAGTTAGTGTTTGTAGTTTTTCTTGTTTAGTCATTTATGATTTGATTTAATTTTTCTTCACGGTTTTGTTGGATAAAGAACTTTTCGTCTTTTATAAAGTAAAGTGAGTTTAGAGTTATAAATAAATTTGGTGTTATAATTTCTTCTACAATAGAAGTTTTTCTGAAGGATGAAAAACTTGAACAAATAGAGAAAACCTCACCTACTTTTAAATCTGAAACAGTTCTACCAATAGTCATTTTTTCTTCTCCTGGCAGGTAAGTTCCTAACTGATTTTTTTCATTACAAATTTTGAGGAATTCAGAATAAACAAAGTTGTCATGTTCTGGTAACATAACAGGATTAAATATCCTATCACCAGTTATCGGATTAGTTTCGACTTTGGCAATTTTTATTAAAATATTTTGCATTTATACTAAATATTGTTTTATCATTTCATCACCACCAAACTCTTTCAATTTACGAATGGCTGAAGATGAAATATGTTCATATTCTTTATCACAAACAATAAAAGTAGTTTTAACTCCTTTCTTAAAGTCATTGATAAAACGAAGTTGGTTTACTTCATAGTCCAAATCATCACCATTTCTTAACCCACGAACAATAACTACATTGTTGCCTTCACTTTCTAGTTCAGTAACAAAGTCATGAAGAAATCCTTTATAAACTTCAACTTGACGACCTATTCTTTTTTCAAGTTCAAAGCATTTGTCAGCTACTTCTTGAAGATAGTCAATGCGTTTATCAGGATCTATTTTCTCTGGATTAACACCAAAGGCAACAATGACATTGCCTTTACCAAAAATATCTTCGGCTTTTTGAACTATATTCAAATGACCTATATGGAAGGGGCTAAAACTTCCACAGAATACCGCTATTGTTTTCATATAATTATTTTTTACCAATCACCAACATACTCGTCATTATATCCGTAAGTTTTATTTAACTTGGTATCAAGTCTTTCTTTATCTTGTTGCTCAATGACCTTACCTAAATCCAACTGTGGAATATACTCAATCAAATCGTTACGAGTTGCATCAGTAGTTCTACCATCATCGTAAGTTACCACCAACTTGACACCATTCCAAGTTATACTTTTGTAATCAATTTCGATCTGGCTTAAGAAGTCATAGATATCTTCACGCTCATCATCTAACCTTAGATTATGTATATCAACTGAGGTGTATTCACCTGTTTTGTAATCGGTTGTATAGGAACTCACATAATTGTACTTAGTATCATGAAAGTGAGTTTTATTTTCTTTTGGTTTTGGTGTATAAGAACTACCATAGTAATCATCCCAATCATCATGTGTTGAGTAACGATTGCTACTACGTGCATAAGAACCCCATCCGTAACCATAACTATCGTATTCAACTTTAGATGGGTCACGTTCAACTGGAAGAGAGTTCCAATCAACTTTAGTAACAGCTTCGGCCAATTTAGTTAAGTGTTCAATATCTTGACATTCACTAAAAGTATGTTCAGAATAGTAACCAACAGAAATATTTGTACACTCTGGATAAATGCTTACAAACTGAGCTGAGTCAGTATAAACACCAGTTGGATCTTTTTCATATTTGAAAGAAGTATCCGCCTTGTTCAATTCTTGAGCCAGAGCTTGTGCAAAAGTATCTGAGCAACAACGTTGAGAAGCTTGAAAGCTGATAACTGAGTCAGTACCACGTCTATCAAAACTAACTACTTTATTAATATAAGGAAGTTTTTTTGATTTGTGTTTTTCGGCAACTTTTTTAGAACCCACACAACCAACTTCTTCACCTAAGAAAAAGTAATAAAGTCCTGGTATCTCTTTTTTAATCATATTCATCATAATAGTAACACCAGCTTTATCATCAGCGCCAAGTATAGATTTACCATCAGTTTTAATTAAGTTACCTTCGAAAACGTGATTAACAGAAGTATTAGCTGAAGTAGCGGTATCTAAGTGTGAAGTGAACATTGTGTCACTTTCTCCGATTTTGATGAAGAGATTGCCAAATTCATCCATTTCAAGATTTTGTGGTAAAAGGTCAAACAAACCATATTCCCATCCGTGAGGATAAGTATGTCTTGTTAGATTAAGGAATGTTTCTTTGATATTCATAATTTGATTTTTCATATATACACTAATTCCGAATACAAATATACAACAAATATTTTAATTACCAAATTAATATTAACAATTGTTTAAAATTGAGTTAATTTTTTTATCTCGTCTTTCATCTATCATTTCAAAATGATGTTGAATAAAATCCCAGTCATAAGTTGGTAATTCGTTTACTACAAAATCAGATTCAACTATCCAAAGTTCATCATCATCTGGGTAAGCTTGCCAAGCTTTATAAACCTTGCTATCAGTAAATATTTGATGTCCTAAATGGCCAAAAATGTTATGTTTTGCAACAATTTTGATTTCTTTCATACTAACTATATAGTTTGAGTGAATCTTTGTTTTAATATATAATGATATGTCAAATATAGTAAATAATTTTACAACTGGTCAAATTAACATTTCAGAGCAATATAATCTTGAATCGGCTCCACCTGCATTAGATTCAACTCCTTACTTTTCAACAATAGGACAAGAATGGATAGTTTCATTTATTCAATTAGAAAGAGTTCAAAAATTTACTAAATTTGAAATTCAAACGATTGGAATTCTTCAAACAAGATACTTAGAAGTTTCATATCGTATTTCAAGAAATGGTGTTTCTTGGTCTAACTTTTTTTTATTTGATGAATCATCTTCGACACAACTAACTTCTGGAGCATATACAATAACCAAAACACAATATACTTTACCGGATTTTCCAGCATTCGATCCACTCGATCCAATGTATATAGAATTGAAATTTGTTAGATTGGGTTCTAAAACCGATGGTGATATTCGACTTTTTGCTTATGAATTAGAAGGTGAACTGCTTAGAAATGAATCAGATGGCACTGTATTTATTGGACCAGGGAAAGAAGCAGTTATTCGACCACCTTATGTATTTAAGGTATTTAGAATTGATAATGTTGAAATTGTTACTAATAGTAATTTAACTGGAGTTGAATTTCTTTATCGTTATTCACAAGATAGCACCAGAACTTGGTCTAATTGGGAGCCTCTAACTAAACAAAACATTTCAACTAAAAGAATTAATTCAATTAGATTTTTTCAGATTGAATACTTAATTAAAAATAACTCTCAATCGACTATTAAAATACAAGATATTAATTTGATTGGTGATTTTCAGAATGTGACTTTAGATGCTCAAAAAACCAATCTTTATGGTATTAGAGAATGTTGTCAATCTTATCTTATAGCAAATTCAGCTAATAGTTCTAATGCTGGTTCATTTGATGAAAATGGAAATTTCATAGCTAACTCAAGTGGAGTTTTGAGTGGACAAGTATGTTCTTCTGATAATCAATTTAAGCCCTTGACTTCTCAAGAAAAGTCAACACTTTATAATCCATATCAACAAACTGCTGCTGTCAATTTACTTAATAAATTGAGTAATGATGCTATGGAAGTATTTGGTCATAAAGTTCAGTATTTTGTAACTGATCCAGATGGTAAAGGAATTGATTATTCACTTCATGAGTTTGGACTTTTCAATATCTCTTGTGAAGGTGAGTTAAAAGTTGCAGTTGAAGGTAATCAATTTCCAGATAACCAAATTATGATGAATCAATTTGACTTAAACTTATTTGATTCATTTGAGATTCATATAACTAAAGAGTCATTCAAAGCCTTGTTTGGAGTTCAAAGAAGGCCATCAAAAGAAGATTTAGTTTATTTCTGTGATATAAATCGTTTATTTATTGTTGACCATGCTCAGCAATTTAGAAATTTCAATAATTATGCTATTTATTATAAAGTAGTGCTTCGTAAATACAACAAAGCTGCGAATGTTCAAGCTGGTAATCAATCTATCAAAGATAGAATTGATCAACTTACTAATAATTCTACGATTGACCAACTTATGGGTATCGAAAATAATCAAGATAAAGCAGCTGTAGCTAATAAACCACAATTACAACCCCTAACCAGAGATCCAATCAGAGTCGCAATTAGTAACACTATTAATACAAATCAGTTAATTGTCAAAGAGTTAATTGAAAATTCAACAAATATTATATCCAAGCAACATTATGATTTCTCTGATGCTTTAATAGGTGGTGCAAATAATTTGACTGGTCCGATTGTTAGATATAAAAATCTTGATGCAAGGCTAAAGGTATCTGATAATATTGGATTTTTCTTATGGTTTAATTTGAATAATTATTTAGAAGATGAAACTCATAACTTTTTTACTTATTATGATAATGATAATAGCTTAGGGTGGAAAATAGATTTACTTGGAGATGTTATTACAACTACTTTAAATTCAGCAACTTATAGTTGGAATTTAGATTCAACTCCTGGAAATGCAAATGCTCTTTATGAGAATGTTTGGTATTGTTATTTAGTTAATATAGATCAAAGGCAAAGAAAAATGCAACAATATATTTGGAAACGTAATGTTGATGAAGATGCTGAAGATGATGCTAAGTATTTGAGTTCAACACAATTGAAAAAAGTTTACTTTGATGAGCAAGTGATAACACCAGTAGAATATGAATTAGAAGGTGTGGATGCCGAGATTATGATATCTGATATGAAAGTAACTAATGTAAGATTATTTGTTGATGTTATACCAGAAGAAACTCAAAGTAAATTACTTAATCAATATGTAATTGCTGATGATTCTAAATATTTGGTATTCGCAGATAACTGTAGCATGAAGTTGACGCTTCCAAATTTTCCTTATAACGGCACATCTTATGATCCGGCTTAAGGTATTAGATCATTAAGATTCTTTTCACGGTTTCGCATTTCATCTTGTTTTTTCAATTCTTCTTCTGAAAATTTACAGATAGCAGCTGAAATATAATCTCCTTTATATCTTAAACGACCATTTCGATATCCTTCTTCTATACAAGGATCACAAATGCCTATATAAAAGTAATCACCATCTAAAGAAGATCCATAACCAGCTGAAATTTGTTGAACTACTCCATTATTCCACATTTGATTATTTGCTTGCCAATCAGAACTATCAAATATTTGTTCGTCTGTTAATCCTTGAACTTTATCTAATAGTTCAATTTTCTTACCACAACAAATACAATTAATAAAAGTGAACTTACTTAGATTTTTCATAACATGAAACAAACATGATAAGTTAATATATAAATAAAAAATAAGATTGTTTATGGCATCAATGAAAGAAATAGCAATCAGAGAATACATCTCTCAAATTGACTTTAAAAGAGATGATTGGAAATTGTCTGAAATAAAAGAACATATGAGAAGATTCTTAGGTGAAGAACCAGGAGTTGATATAATCTATAAAAAAGATGTTATGATTAATGAATTAAGAGGAGAAGCTGAAGAAATTAAAGCTGTAGAGAAAGTTTCAATTGTTTTCACCGACCTTGATGAAAAGTTTAAAAAGGTTGAATTCTTGGTTGATTAAAAATGGTGGTTTATGAATGACGAAAATCGATAATTATTATTTAGATCTTGTTAAGATTAATCAATTAGAAAAAGAAGAAAGAAATAGAATTTATGAAATGTACCGTGATATGGTATTTTCATTTGAAGAAAATAGATTAAAAGTTGCTAACTCTTTTTTTATCACTCTTTACCACTCTGGATATTTAATTGATGTTAGAGATGAAAAAATTGAAGAACTATTAAATGATAACAGCATCAATTCTTGATTATCTTGGTAAATATGAAAGTGGTGTTTTAGTATCCATCGGTTTGATGTCAGAAGGTACATTTTACAATGGTATTTTCTATTATACATCAGATAAAATGATTATTACGGTGGATGATAATTTTAGGGAATCTTTTGGTAATATAGAAGAATTAGATTCTTACTTACCTCTAATGGAATCGATAATAAATATGGTAGAACCATATGAAAACATAATTGATGATTTAAAAGATTATGAACCAGATTGGAATTCTTTATAAAGAAGACGGTAAATGGATTATCTGTAATTCAATTATTGAAATTGAATCAGAACTATTCATCTCACATAATGTAAGAATCAATCGTGAACAGATATTCGATCTTTCGGCTTATGGATCAGAAGCTGAAAAAGTAATAACTCAATATTTGAAATCCACAGATTACCGTAAAATGACTGTCAAGGAAATTTATGAAGCTTCTCAACACTCTACAAGTTTACAACATCTCGTTAAATATTTGAGGAATGAAAAAATAAATCAGATTTTAAAATAAACTTAGCTATCACTTTTTTAGAATGGATCTAATATAATTTGGATTTATTGGTATATCGACTATATTATTGTCAGTCAGATATTTCCTAAATTCACTTCTGGAATTAAATTTCATAGAGCGTATAAATTCTCTTGCTAAAATAAAAGGTTTGTACTTTTTCACCGAAACAAGTATTCATTTTAATAATATACATTAAAAGGAAAAAATGAAAAATGGTAATAAGTGAAATAAATATTAAAAATTTTAAATCTTTCGGAAACTCAACACAAACGATAAAATTTAATCCAGAAAAAGGTGAGTTTATATTACTAGTTGGACTAAATGGTGCTGGTAAATCCAGCGTTTTAAATGCCTTTGACTTTTCATTATATGGTAAATGTAGAGGTTCAAAAAAGAAGTGGTCATCACTATCCACACTACCGAATAGAATTAATGGTGGAGATATGCTCATAGATATCAAATTCCGAGCAAAAGGCACCGAAGTTGAAGTTAAACGAGGAATTAATCCAAATACTTTAGAATTAATTGAAAATGGTGTTGTTAATGAAAGAGCTGGCAAAGCTAACATTGATGAAAAGATTGAAGATTATATTGGAATGGATATTGAAACCTTCAAATCCTTTATCTCTATGAGTGTAGATTCATTCAAAAACTTTATCTCTCTTACTAATGAAGAGAAACAATTATTACTTGATAAACTTTTTAACTTAGAAGTAATCAACATTCTCAACTCAATTCTAAAAGAATTAGTTAAGAATAATAAAATTCGTATGGCTTCTCTTGATTCTGAGATTAATACCTTAAATGAATCTATTCAATCAATTCAAAGAAGTATTGACAAGGCTATTGAAAAAGAGAAAGAAAATACTCAAGTTGAAATTGATAAGATTAGAGCGGATATGGATTCTAAAAAAGAAGAATATGCGACTTTAAAAGAAAAAGTTCAGAAGGTTAAAGATAAAGAAAAAGAATTATCAGATGAACTTGATACTGAAAAACGCCAGTATATAATTCTACAAACCGATATTAAATCGGTTCAAAGAGATATTGATCTTTATGATTCGGGTAAATGTCCTACTTGTGCCACACCATTCGATTCAGATCATTTTATTTCTTTGAGACAAACCTTAGTTGATAAAAAGAGTGGACTAGAATCTCTAAAAGGAGAGCTAGAATCAAATATCAAACTAATAAAGGAAAAACAAATTAAATTATCTGGCATTTCTGATAATGTAAATAAAGCTTTTAATGATATTAACTATTTTTTGAAGAACTGTAAAGCTCAAATTGATAAGTTAGAACAAAAGAAAACTAAAGAAGATGGTAAAGCATCTGAAAATATAACTGAATTCTATAAAACAATTGAAGGCTTAGAAGATAAGAAAATACTTTCATCTGATAATATGTCAGTATCTAAAGAAAAAGAACTTTATTATAAAGAGTTAAATAAAATCTTTGGCGAAGATGGTGTTAAGAAATCAATCATTACTGGAATTATTAAACCGATTAATCACTTTATAACTGAGAATGTTAAGAAAATGGGTTTAAAGTTTGAAGTTCAGTTAGATGAAACTTTCACAGCTCAAGTAAAACATTTAGGATCGGTGATTGATTCTGATACACTTTCGCTCGGAGAAACCAAAAAAGTAAACATTGCTATACTCGTTTCGTACTTAAAGTTAATTAGAACTAAGAAATTCATTAATATTCTTTTTTTGGATGAGGTATTTTCATCAATTGACTTAGAAGGTATAGAAAGTATTTTGATTCTGTTAAAATCATTTGCTAATGATTACAATGTGAATATATTTGTGGTTCATCACGCACTTTTAAATCAAGAAAACTTTGATAGGATTCTTCGTATAAACAAGGAAGTTTTCTCAAATATTGAAGAGGTCACTTTTGAAGGAATTTTAGAATGAAAGTAGATACACTTATTATTAAATGTCAATTCGATGGTGATTTCATAGAAGATAAAATCTATGAAATAGAAATTGATTACGCTAAGTGTGTTCAAATTATATCAGTAGAACAAGGAGTTTTACATGAAGATTGTGATGAATTCTTAAAATCAATAGATGGGAAAAAGGTTCAAGCTGTTTGTAGAGGAAAATCTAGAATTGATGATATGACTATATTTCTAATCTCACCTATTCAAATAAATCGACAAATTAAATTAAATCAAATATTATGAAATCTTATCTTTGATATGAAACTGAACAGCGTGAAATAAAAATAGTTCCAGTAAATGTTTTAGAACTTGAATTAAATGTAAAAACTCATGGTTGGCGACGTAATTTCTCTAATTTTTTTAGAATATCATTTCTAATTGATACTGATACTTTTCTTTAGTCCAGAAGTTTCTTGGATTTTGCGGTGATATCATATGTTCACATATTTCATCTAGCCATTTTTTTCTTGAGGCAGTAAG
>Ga0172367_10005511_pt1 | contig 15259 bp, 12 predicted proteins | sample Lak10m_FD_114542 | JGI IMG/M metagenome (GOLD analysis project Ga0172367, IMG submission 114542) | Freshwater microbial communities from Kabuno Bay, South-Kivu, Congo - kab_022012_10m | ecosystem: Environmental > Aquatic > Freshwater > Lake | place: Democratic Republic of the Congo: South-Kivu... | reverse complement strand
TGCTTTGATTTGTCAGGCTAAATTCCACAATGCTGCCCAAGCCAGACGCTGGTTCGCCGCGCACCTCACCGAAGCTTTTGCCTTACTCACTACCCCTTTTTCCTGACTTTGGAAAAGCCATGGGTCAAGTTGTCGGAAACCTTGACAGAATCCGCCATCCGTATAAAATCAGCCCCAATGTCAACAGCCAATCGACACAAACTCCCCCCGCATCCACAAGTTCTTGGGACGAGTGTTTTTATTTTTTTGAAATCGGAGAGTCGCTTTTAGCGGCTCTCTTTTTTTATATTTTTGTTCCAAAGGAGTAATCATGTCCGCAGAAAAAAAGTCCGCAGTTATCGGCTTCCTGCCTGATGACACCCCGCCTCTCGGAGCCATGCTTAGTCTCGGCTTCCAGCAATTTTTGACCATGTTCCCCGCCACCATATTGGTCGCCATCCTGACCAAGTTCGACGTGGGAATCACCCTGCTTGCCTCGGGTCTCGGCACCATTATCGCCCTGCTGGTTTCGAAGCGCAAAATTCCCATGTACTACGGCTCTTCATTTTCGTACATGGCGGTCATTATCACTGTCATGGGCAAATTTGCGCCGGACTGCTTCAACGATCCCGCGCAGGTCTATTGCCCGGAGGGTGTGCAAATCGTGCAGGTCGGAATCATCCTGACTGCCGTTTTCGAAATCCTTATCGGCTTCCTCATCATGCGGGCCGGCAAGGCGGCGCTGGATAAAATCCTGCCGCCGATTGTAACAGGCTCGATGGCGATGGTCATCGGTGTGGCGCTGGCGAATGCCGCCCTCGGCAATGCCGGCAACTGGGCGAAGCCAGAAATTGCCGCGACCAGTTGGACGGTGGCATTCATCACGCTGATTGCGACCGTTCTCTTCTCGGTATATTTGCAGGGCAAAGGCTTGATTGGAATGCTGCCCATTTTGCTCGGCGCGATTTTCGGCTACGTGGTATCCATCCCCTTCGGATTGGTTCACTTCGAAAATGTTGCGAATGCCGCATGGCTCGAAATGCCCAAGTTTACCTTTCCCGCCTTTACCAGCGGCGAAGCCTGGGGCATGGCGCTCAGCATCGCGCTGATCTTCATCGCCACCGTACCCGAATCGACAGCACACCTCTACCAGATGAGCCTCTACATTGACGAACTTGCCTCCGAGATGGGACGCAAGCCTTACAACATCAAGGAACTCATCGGCTTGAACCTCGTCGCCGACGGCTCGGATGATCTGGTGGTTGGATTCCTCGGCGGCTGCGCGGGAACGAATTACGGCGAAAACAATTCACTGATGGCGATTACCCGCAACTACTCGACAGCCGTACTCATGGCTGCCGGCGGCATGGCTATCGTATTCGGCTTCTTTGGGAAACTGGTGGCGCTGGTCAATACCATGCCCGCGGCTGTGGTCGGCGGATTGAGCATTTACCTCTTCGGCGTAATCGGAATGCAGGGCGTCGCGCTCATTCAATCGGAGAAGGTCAATCTCTTCGACCCGAAGCAATTGGCGATTGGTTCCATTATTCTTATTTTGGGCATCGGCGGCAACCTGGCGCTGTCAAACGGCGTATTCCCCTTTCCTATCCACTTTCTTTTCCCCAATGGCATTCCTGCAATTGTCTTTGCCGCCATCGTGGGAATCTTCCTCAATCTGATTTTCCTCGTCGTAAAAACTCCTGAGGCGCGCGGGAGTTAGGTCGGGCAAAACAAGAACAGGCACACAAGGATGGGCATTCCGCCTCCTGTGTGCCTGTTCTCTTTTTTTACCTGTGTACGTTTCTACCTGTCTACCTTTTTACTTGTGTACTCCCCTATCCGCTAAACGCCTGCAACCCCGTCTGCGCCCTGCCCAAAATCAACGCGTGGATGTCGTTCGTGCCTTCGTAGGTGTTGACCGATTCCAAATTCATCACGTGGCGGATGACGTGATACTCGTCCGAGACGCCGTTCGCGCCGTGCATATCGCGGGCGTGGCGGGCAATCTCCAAAGCCTTGCCGCATGAGTTGCGTTTGACCAGCGAGATCATCTCAGGGGTGACTTTGTCCTCGTCCATCAAACGTCCCACCCGCAGGACGGCTTGCAGCCCAATCGTAATCTCCGTCATCATATTTGCCAGTTTCAATTGGATAATCTGATTCGCCGCCAGCGGACGACCAAACTGTGGGCGGTCAAGCGTGTACTGCCGCGCCGCGTGCCAGCAAAACTCCGCAGCGCCCAACACGCCCCAGGCGATTCCATAGCGGGCTTTGTTCAAACATCCAAACGGGCCCTTCAAGCCTGACACATTCGGCAGTAGATTCTCGTCAGGGACAAAGACTTCGTTCATCACGATCTCGCCTGTTGAGCTGGCTCGCAGACTAAATTTCCCTTCGATTTTCGGGGCGCTCAAACCCCTCATCCCTTTTTCGAGGATGAAGCCGCGAATCTCGCCATCTGCCTTCGCCCAAACGACGAACACATCCGCAATCGGCGAGTTGGTGATCCACATCTTGTTGCCTTGCAAAATCCAGCCGCCATCCACTTTTTTGGCGCAGGTTTCCATGCTGCCCGGGTCGCTGCCGTGATTCGGTTCGGTCAAGCCAAAGCAGCCCACCCATTCTCCGCTGGCGAGTTTCGGCAGGTATTTTTGTTTCTGTTCCTCCGAGCCGTAGGCGTTGATGGGATGCATCACCAGCGAACTTTGGACGCTCATCGCGCTGCGGTAACCACTGTCCACCCGCTCCACTTCACGGGCAATCAAACCATAGGCGACGTAGTTCAGCCCCGCGCCGCCATATTCCTCTGGGATGGTCGAGCCGAGAAATCCCATCGCGCCCATTTCGTCCATAATGGCGCGGTCGAAGGTCTCGCTGCGATTCGCTTCGAGGATGCGCGGCATCAACTTATCCTGACAAAAGCGCCGCGCCGTGTCACGGATCATGCGCTCCTCATCGGTCAACTGGTCGTTGAACAAAAAAGGGTCGTCCCACTTGAAAGTTTGCTTCGCCATGCAGTCCTCCGGGGTAATTGGTAATTGCTGATACGGCGATTGTATCAAAAAAGAGGATGCGCCTCTCAGCACATCCTCTTTTACTTACGAATTACAATTTACCAAATTACAACCAGCCGCGGAGTTCCATCGCCTTCACCACACGGTCAATGGCAACCATGTAGGCGGCATCGCGCATGTAGACCTTTTCCTTCTGGCTGCGGTCGAGCACACCGTGGAAGGCGGAGGTCATCTTCTGGTCGAGCCTTTGGAGGACTTCGTCCTTGCTCCAGTAGAAGTTCATGTCGTTCTGAACCGACTCGAAGTAGGAACAAGTCACGCCACCGGAATTACAAAGGAAGTCGGGGATGACAAAGGTGTTGTTCTTCTTGAATACTTCGTCGGCTTCGGGAGTAGTCGGGCCATTCGCGCCTTCCGCCACAAGCTTGACTCCCTTGGAAATCTTGCCGACCGTATCCGCGTTGACCTGTCCTTCGATGGCGGCAGGGATCAACACATTAGCTTCCTTGGTGATCCAGAGATCGCCGTCTTCGACGACATAGCCAGCATCCTGAGCCTTCGCCTTGTCGATCGTCCCGTACTGGTCCACGATGGAGAGCAGGAAGCGCGGGTCGATGCCGCCCTTCTTGCTGTAGGTGTAAGACTTCTTGTCGTGACGGTCATAGCAGGAAACACAGGCAACCTGTCCGCCAAGAATTTCGACAAAGCCAATGGAGGCATACTGCGAGACATTGCCAAATCCCTGAATCGCCGCAACAGACTTCTTGGGATCCATGCCGAGGTGCTTCATCGCTTCGCGGACGGTGTAGATGACGCCGTAGCCGGTGGCTTCGGTGCGTCCGAGGGAACCGCCGCCGCCAAGGGGTTTGCCGGTGAACACACCGGGGGTGTATTGACCGACGAGTTTGGAGTATTCGTCCATCATCCAGCCCATCATCTGGGGGGTGGTGCCAACATCGGGAGCGGGCACGTCGTTGCGAGGTCCAATATTCTTCCACATCACACGCACCCAACCACGGCACAGTTCTTCCTTCTCGCGGACAGACAGGGTGGAGGGGTCAACAATGATGCCGCCCTTGCCGCCGCCAAGCGGGATATCCGCCACGGCGCATTTCCAGGTCATCCATGTGGCGAGCGCGCGGACGGTGTCCATCGTCTCAGCCGGATGGAAGCGAATACCGCCCTTGTTGGGGCCGCGTGCGTCGCTATGTTGGACGCGGTATCCCTGAAAGATGCGCAGACTCCCATCGTCCATGCGGACCGGAATGCGAAATGAATATTCGCGCGCGGGCCAGCGCAAAATTTCGGAGACGCTGGAATCCAGTTTGAGCTGTTTTGCAACATGATCAAACTGTTTCTGCGCCATTTCAAAAGCATTGAGTTGTCCTGACATATTGTTCTCCTGGTAAAGAGGTTTATGAAAATATAAGCGGGCACCCCAGACAGGGCGCCCGCTTTTAGACACGAGTTATGTCAACAGAGTGAGGCATGGGATGAAATCCGTTAATCTTTACCCTCAAACTTTACACGAAAAGGAAGGTCAAGTCAATATGACATAAATCCGATTATTTCTGACGGAATGTGATGTTTTTCACGCTTCTGCAAGCAAAAACCCTCAAATTTGATCAAAAATTACGAACTAGACAAACCTGGGCTGACGCTTTGCAAGAAAAGCCGCCACACCCTCGCGATGCTCATCTGCTTTCCCCGCTTCATTCTGCAAAATGCCTTCGTAATTCAGCGCATCGTCGAGGTTGGGCAAAACCGCGCGATTGAACGCCTGCTTTCCAAGCGCAAACGCGCCCATGGGACCCGCAGCCAGTCCGACGGCAGTCTTTGTCACGAGTAAATCGAAATCAGCATCGCCCACCTGGTTGACCATGCCCCAAGCCAAAGCCTGTTGGGCGCTGATGGGCTTGTTCGAGTAGAAATATTCCTGGGCGCGCCCCAAGCCGATATACGCCGGCAAAAACAGGGACACCCCCGAATCGGGGGCAAGCGCAATGCCGCCGAACCCAACCACAAAATAGGCGGAGGATTTGGCAATCCGCAGGTCGCAAGCCAGCGCCACGCCAAAAGCCGCTCCCGCGCAGGGACCGTTTACCGCCGCAACGACAGGTTTGCCCATGCCGCGAATTTGCCGCACCAGCGGGTTATAAGTCTGCTCCAAATGCTCGCGGTATGAAATCCCCCCGCCCTGCTCCATCTCGGAAATATCCTGCCCGGCGCTAAAAACATCGCCTGCGCCCGTCAACACAACGCAACGCACCTGCGGATTATCCTCGGCTTCGGCAAGGGCGGCGCGTAATTCTTTCAGCATGTCGAAGTTGAAGGCATTGGCGCGTTCGGGACGATTAAGCGTCAGGATCACGGAACCAGGCTGGGGCGCGATAAGAATTGAAGTCATTCATCCTCCTAAAAAAGTGACAGCCACCTAAAGGTGACTGTCGTTATCGTCGTCAAAGTGATCTTCGCCGGCATCCATCTCATATTCCACACCCTCACTGTCGAGATAGACCCAAAGCAGCAACATGTGTCCATCGGGAGTATCCACCGTGCGGGCGGCAAGGATGGGGGCGGTCTCTTCCGAGCCATTCTCGGCGCGATAATGCAGGTGGATGGAGGAACGGTTGTTCCAGGCGGCATAACAGCGCTGGACAAGCGCAGGTCCGTTGAATGTTCGCAGGCGGGTCAGCGCAGGGACAGAGAGGCGCGGACCTTCGTTCAAGCCCATTGCCCAGCCGTCGTTGACATGCTCAAACACCGGCGTGGGACCTTCTATGATTGTAATTTTATCTTCCATAATTTTTACCTATTTGTAGTTCGAAAATATACCACAATCAGGGTCTGAATTCCTTTCAGAATCTGCTTAAAATTCTTAGGGGAATGAAAACTACAGCGCCCGCGCAATTTCACGCGCCAGTCCGGGTCCGCGATAAATCAGCCCCGTGTAGATTTGGATCAGGGTCGCGCCCAGGTCGAGCCGTTTCCTGGCATCATCAGGATGCATGATTCCGCCAACGCTGACGATTGGAACCGCCCCATTGACCTTTTTGACCGTCTGATACAGAACCGCTTCGCTCCTCGCCTTGAGCGGAGCGCCGCTCAACCCGCCTGTTTCGCCCCGCAGGCTTGATCTGATTCCTTCACGCGCCAGGGTGGTATTGGTCACAATAATGCCATCCATGTTGGAACGCAAAATCGCTTCAATTGCGTCGTCCAGTTCGGCTTCGTTCAAATCGGGGGAGAGTTTGACCAGAATGGGAAGGGGCTTTTCGTGATAATTTTGTTCGAGGACGCGCTGCTGGTGGAGATGCCCCAGCAAGGTTTCCAGCGCGGCGCGGTTTTGCAGATCACGCAGTCCCGCCGTGTTGGGAGAACTGACGTTGATGGTCAGGTAATCGGCATAACGTCCGAAGTTTTGCACCAGAGCCAGGTAATCGAAAACAGCCTCTTCGTTGGGCGTATCCTTGTTTTTACCGAGGTTGATTCCGAGCATGGCGTCGGACATCCTTGAAAATCCGCGCGGACGCGGGTCGAAGCCGAGGATGCGTTCTGCAAAACTGGGGCGCAGGGCGGGATTCAATTGCATCTGCATAAACTCGGCGCCACGGGATGGAAATCCCATGCGGTTGATAATGGCTTCATCTTCCACCAGCCGAAACACGCGCGGAGGCGGATTCCCAGGCTGGGGGCGGGGCGTGATCGTGCCAATTTCCACATGACCAAATCCCAGCGCAGAGAGTCCTTTAATGGCAACGCCATCCTTGTCGTACCCAGCCGCGATTCCGACGGGATTTTTGAAGGTCAAGCCAAACGCCTGCACCGGTTTGGACGGAGCGGCATAGATGAGTTTGAGCAGCCAGAGCGCCGGCGGAATCTGCTGGGCAAGTCGCAGCGCTTGAAGCGTTCGCTCGTGAGCGGTTTCAGGGTCGAGACGAAAGAGGTAGGGGCGAAGGGTGTTATACATTAATTTTCTTTATTATCTGGATTGCGCTAAAAACTTCCGCGTCTCTTCGATTTTATCCTTCGCCACCATTACAGTGGCTTCGTAATAATCGAGAAGCTGGGTAATGGTCAGCACGGCGTGCATGGCATAGCCTGCCTGTTCGAGGGATTCCTTTGCGCCAGACTGGCGGTCAACCAAGACGACAATATCCTTCACCTTCAAGTTAACCGCAGTCAGTTTTTCGATGGCTTCGAATTTACTGCCGCCGTTGGTGGCGAGGTCGTCGATCACGACGATGGTCTCGCCCGCATTGAAGTCGCCTTCGATTTCGGCTTTGGTGCCGTAAGCCTTGACCTCTTTGCGCGGATAAATCATCGGGTAGCCGCCTTGCAATGAAACGGCAGTGGCGATGGGGATGGCAGCGTAAGGCAGTCCAGCGATACGGTCGAATTTCAGGGCGGCAAGAATTGGCAAATATGCCGCGCCAATCTGTTCCAGTAGTTTGGGATAGGTGATGATGCGGCGCAGGTCGATGTAAATGGGAGATTTCAAACCTGACTTCAAGGTGAATTCGCCAAATTTGATGCAGCCTGCGGAGAGAAGCCCATCGGCAAGCGCTGGGAATTGGGGATTGGGGATTGGGAATTGGTTTGGCATGGTGGGTTCCAGTTTATCTGTGATGCAACGACAGTTTGATGTTCACAATTTGATCGCGCAATTCGGCGGCGGCTTTGGCTGGATTTTCGGCGCGGGAGATGCCGCGCGAGACGGGGAGCAAAATTCCCTTGCCGTCTTTGCGGAGTCCGGCGCTGAGCGCTGCTTCCAACTCACCGCCCTGGGCGCCAACACCGGGAGCGAGGAACCACAAATCGGGAGCGGCAGCGCGGACTTTTGCCATTGCTTCGGTGTGGGTGGCGCCGACGACGAGTCCGACATTATTTTTGACATTCCACGATTGGGCGAGAAGGGCAACGTGTTCATACAGCGGCATGGGGCGCGACTCACCGTCCGCCGTCCATCGTCTGCCGTCCACCATCACATCCTGTAAATCGCCGCTGCCTTTGTTGGAAGTTTTGCAAAGCAGGAAGACGCCCTGCTCGGAATTTTGAATGAACGGGTCAATCGAATCTTTTCCAAGGTAGGGGTTGAGGGTGATGCAATGCGCGCCGAGATGCTCGAATGCTGATTTGGCGTATGCCTCGGCTGTGGAGGCAATATCGCCGCGTTTGGCGTCGAGAATGACGGGAATCAGGGAGCCAAGCCGCACCGATTGTGCTTGAACCGCTTCGATGACCTGCTTGAGCGCCTCCCAGCCTTCCGCGCCGAATATCTCGAAGAAGGCGGCATTGGGTTTGAATGCCGCAGCGTAGGGCGCGGTCTGTCGGACAAGATTCAGGCAGAAGTCGAGGGCAGCGGCGGCGGTCGGCTCTTTCAGGTCAGGCAGGTGCGGGTCGAGTCCCACGCACAGCAGGGAGGAACAATCATCCACCCGCTTTTCGAGAAATGTGAAAAAGGATTCCATGGGGATAGTATACAAGGGGAAGGGAAACAAGTAAACAGGGAAACCGGCGGGGCTATTCGACGAACGACTGCTGCTTGCCCATATTTTCGGAGACGGGTTGTTCGCCCATCCAACCGAATTCATCCCAGAAGAACGCGCGCCAGATGTCTGCCCCGTACCCTCGGCACTCGGCAAAGAGAAAATCGGCGGGCAGGGTGTCGGGCAGTTCGCAGACGGGGGATTCGAAATCTGCTCCCTGCGGCATGGATGGGACTTCCCCCTCGCGCGAGTTGAGCAGGTTGGGGGTGGGGACACAATCCTCATACCACGAACCGTTTCCATCGGGCAGGCGGCAAACGGACTGGTCTTCGACTTTTGCAATGGCGTAGGTGTAGGCGTCGTAAATCTTGTTGCTGGCGTTGAGCAGGCGCACCGTATCTCCGCCGTCGCTGAGCAGGATATTGGTTTGCCGTCCGTAGAAAATGGCGTGTTCACCCGGCTTCAAAACCAGGGAAGGCAGGACGAAGGGCGTGGAGCCTTGATCCGCTTCGTCGTCCAGTTTCCAGCCGCTCATGTCGATATCCACCACGCCGATGTTCTTGATTTCGATGAACTCGTCGAAAACGTCCACATCACCATCCTGATTCCAGTCGAAACCAGGGCGGGCGAGGAACTCATTGATGATGGGACGCCCGACAAGGGGGATGGCGGTCGGCGCGGGATAAGTGGCGGTGGGGGTGGCGGTAATGCCCCTCGAATTGGCTTTTTTGGGCGTGCCGTAGATCAACCCGCCTTTGGCGTCCTTGCCATTTTTGGGCGTACCGACGTTTGTCACCCAGGTATCATCCGATTCGGCGGACGTTCCCTGTCTTTCCATCGACCCGTGATTGGTCGATGCGCTGCCGCGGGGCCACGCTCCACCGTTGCCGTTGGCGGTATCGACAAATTTTCCCGATTCGTCCCTCAGGGTCAGGATTTCACCCGAATCAGAAAGCGCGCCGGTATAAACCTGGCTGGCAGAGACATCCGAAATGGTGGCGTTGCTGTCGCGTTCGAGAAGGAAATATCCGCCGGCGCTGATCGAACCGGACAAGGTGATTTTGACCGAACCTGAGGATGTCCTTAAAACCCAGTCGGTGAGATCGATCGTGGCGTTGCTGGGGTTATAAAGTTCGATCCATTCATCGTCGGCGCTGGCTGCGGTTCCGCTCCAGGCGACTTCGTTGATGATGATTGCCCTATAGGTGGTAATTGTGGCGCTGGCGTCGTCATCTTCCAGTGTCGAATTATTGGCAGGCGTGGAATCCGGGTCGGATTCATCGGATTTCCATACCTCTGCCTTGTTGGTCTTGACGCCTTGTTTCGCCACCGTTGCCGTGATTCGCAAAGTCCTGCTGGCTCCGTTTGCCAGCGTTCCCACAGTCCAAATCCCAGACGTTTTATTGTACGCAGAACCCAGGTTATTGGAGACATACGTCAAACCAGAGGGCAGCAAACTTTTGACCTGCACATTGGCCGTCTCTGCAATGCCGGCATTATGCACCGTGATCGTAAAAATTATTGTGGCGCCGATGTCGGGATTCGCATTGCTGACAGATTGGGTGACAGACAGGTCGGCAGAGGGCGCGCCGGCATCGTCATCCTCTTTACACGAGAGCGTGGTGTCGAGACAATTTCCAGGCAGGGAGTCGGGGTCTACCTCATCGACGGCTGAGACCTGCGCCCAATTTACGATGAGCGCGCCTGAATAGGTGGTGGTCACCGTCAGGGTGGCGCTGTCTCCATCCAGCAGGGTTGGGATCACCCAGGCGCCGCTTGCGGAGGTGTAGGAAAATCCCGCCATGCTGCCGTCTGCTTCATAGCCATGCGAGACGTAGGTATAGTTCGCCGCCAGTTTCGGGTTTTGAATGGTGATGTTTGCCGCGTCATCCGGTCCGTTGTTTCTGACGGTGATCCTGAACACGGCATTCGAGCCTGCCACAGAGACGGTCTGGGTCAGGCTCAAATCAGCCACAGGTACTTCAAGGCTAAACTCGTCGTCCTCGCCTTGTCCGCCGTTCGCGGGCGTGGAATCAGGATCATACTGGTCAGACTGCCAGACCTCTGCAAAATTTTTCGTGGAAGTGCCGCTGGACGCCGCCAAGACCGTGATAGTCAGCGTAGCGGATGAATTCGCCGCAAGCGTGCTGATCGCCCAAATTCCCGCGCTGGCGCTGTATGTCCCAGCGGTACTGGTGTACGAGACATAATCCAAGCCATCGGGCAGAATGTCCTTGACCTGCACATTGGTTGCCGGGTTGGTCGTGTCCTGGTTGGTGAGCGTGATTTTCAGTTCGACCCTGCCCGCCGTCGTCGTGGATCTGGTATAGGTTTGGGAAAGGCTCAAGTCGGCTTTGCAGGCGGGGTCGGGAGTGACAACTGCATCGTCGCTGTCATCTTCATCGGTGGGCAAATTACCGGGCATCGAGTCTGGATCGGGCTGGTCGGACGCGGAGACTTCCGCCCAGTTTGTGAGGGAAACATTGGTAACCACCCTGGTTGTAATATTGATGCTCTGGCTTGTGCCGCCTGCCAGCGTGGCGATATTCCATGTGACGGTTCCGCTGCTGTGCGTTGCGCCGCGATCATCCGAAACATAGATCAACCCAGTGGGCAGGACGTCCCTGATTTCTACGTTGGTCGCGGCATCGGGTCCGTCGTTGAAAACCTGGATAGAAAAAACAATATTCGCGCCGCATTGAGGCGCGGCATTGTTGACCGATGTCTCGACGCGCAAGTCCGAGGAACCGACGGACAGAACTTCGCTATCGTCTTCAGCTACAGTGGCTGCATTTCCTGGGGTTGAGTCAGCATCGAGATAGTCCATGCTCCAGACTTCTGCTACATTGGTATGTGAGCCGCTTGCCTCTACCCTGACATCGATTGTAAGCGTCGCCGTCGACCCAACGGTTAATGAGCCAATTGTCCAGACGCCGTTGGAAAAATCATAGGATCCCACGCTGGGACTGCTAAACTGGTGCGATAAACCGGCGGGCAGCATGTCCATGACCTCGAGATTGGTCGCAGAACCATAGCCCGTGTTGTTGATGTTTGTCACTGAAATGGTAAATGTGATGACATCACCCATCGACGGCACGGGGTCGCTCACCGTCATCGTCAAGGACACATCCGCCTGTGAAGTGTGCGGCGTGCCATTGATGGGGTTTGTATTGTCCGCAGCAAGACCATTCCGTGTTGCGCCATCGTTGGATGCCCATACTGTCGCGTCGTCCGCAGTAACGCTGGTTCTTTCCATACTGTAGTAAGTACTTCCGCCATCCCACCCGCCGCCGCTAATATTGGCGGTATCGATGGTTGCCGCGCCTTCCCTCAAATATAGAGTTTCGCCGGCATTCGCTAAATTCCCCGAATACGTTTGGTCTGCGGCAATATCGAAAACAGTATCGTCATCATCTCTTTCGAGCAGGTAGTATCCGCCAGCGGGAATATCACCCGTCAGGCTAATATTGATATCCCCGCCATCGGAAAGCGTCCACCCCGCCAAACTTATATCGCCGGCGGTCGGGTTGTAAAGTTCGATCCATTCGTCGGATGTGTAAGCGGATGAAGTTCCCGCCCATGCGACCTCGTTGATAATCACTTCCAAGGTGCTTGCCTGCAATGGCGCTGCCTTGACGTCTTTCTCCCCTGTCACAGGCATCGAAACACCCGCCAGTAAACCAACCAGCAGGGTAAGGTAAAAAAATGCGCGCAGGGATTTTTTCCAGTTTTGCATGAGAATTGGAAAATAATGGGCGTGGATTTGCAGATCCATATCAAAACGAATTTGCAAAACTTCCACAGCGGTGATTATACGCCACCCTGCGCTCGATTGTCTATAAAACAAGGTGACAGTCGAAATTATCTGTCACCTGTCAATTGCTAGCGTTGTTCGATCACCATCTTGATGGCGGTGCGAACCTTGTCGTCGATGGTCACTTCCACAAACTCGGGAACACAGACGACTTCGACACCATCAAGTTTGAGGTAGCCCGTTGCCAGCGTCCAGGCTTTGACCGCCTGATTCACCGCGCCTGCCCCAATGGCTTGAACTTCTGCCCGTTTATATTCGCGGATGACGCCCGCGATTGCCCCGGCGACTGCTGAGGTACGGGAGTTGGCTGAAACTTTGATAATATCCATGGCAACCTCCCAAGGTTGGCTAAGATGGGTACGGACTTTCTTTATCCGATTGTACAAGATACCCATCTGAGATTCAAGTATATGTATATATTTACTATGGAATCGTAATAGTAGTAGGGGGTGTGGATACTGTGGATAAAAGCCGTAGCATCCCAGATATGGGGGGACAGGTCTGGATTCATCCACCCCTAAGGCTGATTTGCTTTCCCAGACTTTTCTCGTCTGTGGAAAGTTTTTGAATAACTTTCCACAGCGGGAAGGGGCGCGTTTTTGTACTTTCCAGACTTTTTCTATATTTTGGCTCTTGCTTCCCCCACCCCCCATATATGGGGGTGGGGGTTTTTCCTGGTATGAAAAATATTTCCCAAAAGAGTGACTATTGTCCACAGGCGGGGGGAGTTTTCCACAGTTTTGCCAGACTTATCCACAGTTTGGCGGGTTGTGGACGTTAGCTGTCTAAACAAATACCCCTAAATATGGGTAGTCGTTTCGGATAGTATTAAGACGCTTCCTATCGAATATTCCAGCCGTAGCCGGGCGGGACGAGGATTTTGCCGTCTTCGAAGGCGGTTTGACCGCGCAAAACCACCTTGCGGACTTTTCCCCTCACTTTCCAGCCTTCGAAGGGCGTCCAGCCGCAGCGGGTGAACTGGTCGGCGGCGCGGATTTCGTATATCACATCTTCATCCACCTCCACCCAGGTTTCGGGTTGGTCGGGCAGGTGGAAGATGCGCTTGGGGTTGGTGTGCATTTTTTCGATAAGAACGTTTAACGTTAAACGTTTCTCGTTTACGGCGGTCAATAACAAGGGGAGAATCGTCTCCAGTCCGGGGAAGCCCGGCGGCGGGTTGTCCGAGTCTTTTTCGGCGACGGTGTGCGGGGCGTGGTCGGTGGCAAAGCAGTCGATCACATCCAGATTTGTCCACAGGCTATCCACATCCTCCTGGGTCGCCAGTCGCGGGCGGACTTCGGCTCTGAGACCTGACGGGTTTTCAAAACCTGTCAGGTCTTTATCAAGAAACAAGTGATGCGGGCAGACCTCGCAGGTGACTTTGATGCCGCGTTCTTTGGCGGCTTTGATGAGCAGGACTTCCTCTTTGAGCGAGATGTGCGCAATGTGTACCGGGCGGTCGTAGATGGCGGCGAACAAAATGGCGGCTGCCATGCTGCGGCTTTCGCTATGCGCCACGATGGGCATGTCTTTTGGATAATTTTGGAAGTGCGGCATCCACAGGCTCATGTCGTCGAGCCGCAGTTCGCCGAAGGTCGAGTCGAGGTACATCTTCAAGCCCGCCGCGTGTTTGGGCAGGTCGTTGTCCCAAGTTCCGTTATTGGGTCCCGCGCCGAGGAACTGACCGTAGTCACAGCGGGCTTTGGCTTTCGCCGCGTTCAATGCCAGGTCGAGAGTCTCCGCGTCGAAGATGGGCGGCTTGGTGTTGGGCATGGCAAGCAGGGTCGTGATTCCGCCCGCCAGCGCGGCTTGCGTGACGCTGTCCCAGTCCTCTTTGTGAGTTTGTCCGGGTTCGCGGACATGGACGTGTGGGTCGATTAAGCCGGGGAGTTTGAGCATTTTGATTCCAATATCGATAGGGGCGAAGCATTGCTTCGCCCCTACGAAAAATTATGCAAAGAATCCAACGCCCAGCGTGCGCGGTCCAGCGTGGACGACGATGGCGGGCGGCAGTTCATAAATGGGGATTTGCGGAACGCTGATTTTAGATTTTAGGTCGGCGGCGAAGGCTTCGGCTTCCTTCTCCGCTGCGACTTGGATCACGCACAACCAGGCGGATTCGCCGCCCGGGCATTGTTCCACCGCCACTTCGGTCAGCCGTGCCAGGGCGCGTTTCTTCGTCCGCTGCTGCTCGAAGGCTTCGACCTGCCCGTTTCGGACTTGCAGAATTGGGCGGATTTCAAGCAGTTCCGCCAGCAATCGTTTTGCCCCGCCGATGCGCCCGCCTTTGGCGAGATATTCCAGCGTATCGACCAGAAAATACAGCCGTCCGCGTGGAATCAGGTCGTTGAGTTTTGCCACGATCTCGTCGGCGGATTCGCCTGCCTTCGCCATGTCATCTGCCAGCAGGACAAGAGAGCCGAGGTTGCAGGAGATGGTCTGGGTATCCACCACGCGGATGTCTGCGCCGGGGAAGTCTTGCGCGGCGGTCTGCGCCGAGCGCACGGTTCCACTGGCTTTGGCGGTGGGCGCAACGACGATGACGCTTTCTCCGCTTTCCTGCGCCTGTTTGAAAAATGGAAAATACAACGGCGGTTCGGGCGCGGCGGTCTTCGGCAGGTTCTTCGCAGCTTTGAGTTTTGCCAGGAAGGTGGCGGTGTCCATTTCCTTGTCGTCGTGGAAGGATTGCTCCTCGAACATGACGACTTGGGGAATCAGGGGAACGCCGCGCTTTTCGAGCAGGTCGCGGGGCAGTCCGCAGGTGGTATCGGCAAGAATCAGGGTCATAGGTTCCTCCAGAATTACATCGCCTTGGCGCGTTCCGCCATTTGGCTGCGGAGATCATGCGAGTCCTTGTCGATGGTGAAAATGGCGCCGAGGTAGAAGAAGAAGCACAGGAGCCACGCCGCCGTGCAGATGAGCAGGATGGCGGTTTTGAGGTCATAGGCGTCGGCGATCAACCC
>Ga0172367_10005508_pt1 | contig 15263 bp, 16 predicted proteins | sample Lak10m_FD_114542 | JGI IMG/M metagenome (GOLD analysis project Ga0172367, IMG submission 114542) | Freshwater microbial communities from Kabuno Bay, South-Kivu, Congo - kab_022012_10m | ecosystem: Environmental > Aquatic > Freshwater > Lake | place: Democratic Republic of the Congo: South-Kivu... | reverse complement strand
CAGAAGTATACTTCAACGGACTACTTGAACAGACTGATATTTCAAAGAACAAGGGGCATTCAACTGGGCTGAACCAAACTTAATTTCTTCACTTTTCTGTCTTGACAACCGTCAGTACCTTACGCTGCCGATGAATTTATTTCCTCGTTGCATACTTTGCAATCGTCCCTAAAATCTGCTGATAAAGAGTCTTCACCAGTTAACCTGGCAACTTTGCAACCGTTATTAATCACACTGCATGATCAGATTAAAAGAAATCTAGGCGGGGCGCTCCAGACATGTACAGCATTGAAATGGAGCAGTTCAGAAATTCCGAACATGGAAAAACTTGAGCGGGAAATCAAACGTTTTGATTTTAAAAACGCTGCTGCGACACTTCAGGAAATTGCAGATACTCTCAAACTGTCGCTTGAAGGAGAAAATCGTGAGTGATGAATACAGACCAGTTATGATGGCAGTGGATGACAATCCGGTTAATCTTCAACTGTTGGTTGAGGCTTTGGGTGGTAAGTATGAGATTGTATGCTGCACTGAAAGTCATGAAGTTATTAATCTGGTTGAAAAATGTCGACCTGAATTGATTTTGCTCGATATCCAGATGCCTGGAATGAGCGGATACGAGGTGTGTCAGAAGCTGAAGGAAAAGGAAGATCTGAAGGATATTCCGGTCATTTTTCTGACTGCAATGTCACAGCTTGAGGATGAAATCAAGGGGTTGGAATATGGCGCTGTTGATTACATAACAAAGCCGTTTGATATGAGGGTAGTAAAAATAAGGGTTAATACCCATCTTGAACTGCGCCTCAAGAGTCGAATGCTGCAAGAACGGACAAAACAGCTTGAAGAAGCTTTGGACGATATCCGCGCTTTAGAGGAGATTATCCCGATCTGTATGTACTGCAAGAAAATCAGAGATGATGAAGGGTATTGGAACCAATTGGAATCGTATATTTCCAAAAAAACCGGTTCAAACTTCAGCCATGGTATTTGTCCTGATTGTTTGCGACAGCATTTTGGAGATGAAATGGCGGATAAGATTGAAAAAAAGAAACGTATGAGGGAAGCATCGGGAGAAAACCATGAATAGTAAAATACTGCTGGTCGATGACGAGACAAATGTTCTTTCCGCACTCAAACGCGCACTTTTTGACGAACCTCTGGATATAAGTAGTGCCGGTGGCGGGGAAGAAGCGCTTTCTCTTATGGAAAAAACCCCATTCAAGCTGGTTGTATCTGACGAGCGAATGTTCGGAATGCAGGGGTCAGAGTTTCTGGCTCAAGTCAGGGAAAAGTATCCGGACACTATCCGAATCATGCTTACAGGTCATGCTACACTTGAAGCAGCCATGAAAGCTGTCAACGAAGGTGAAATATATCGTTTTTTTGCCAAGCCATGGAATGATCATGACCTTATTTTTGCCATACGTTCCGGGATAGAAAAATATGATCTGGAGGCTGAAAACAGACGGCTCCTGGCAACTATAAGGGAGCAGTCGCTAGAAATACGGGTTTTGGAAAAGCGTTACCCTGGAATCAGCAGGGTTGAAAAAGATAATCAAGGTAAATTTATTCTGCCGGATATTGATGGTGAAGAGCTGGAGAGAATTTTACTGGAGTGCGACAGCGATCTGCTTTGAATGTAACGTTCCGACCAGCCGGGTCTCCCCGACTGGTCGGAAAAGCAATTTAATTTAATTGTTTTTGGATTGGAAAGGAGGAATTTTTAGTTCTGACAAGGAAATCAAGAAATTACGCGGAGGCGTACATCGGTACGCCGCACAAGCAAGGTCGAAGATTGACACAGTCAGGGCTAAAAATAACCGTTTCCGACCTAAAACTATTTACCTACGGAAATAAGTTCCACATCAAACAGCAGTGTAGCATTTGGCGGGATATCAGGTCCTGCTCCACGCGCTCCGTAACCGAGCTGTGCCGGTATTGTCAGTTTACGTTTTCCACCGACTTTCATCCCCATAACCCCTTCATCCCATCCTGGTATAACCTGCCCCACACCGATAACAAACTGGAAAGGTTCTTTGCGATCAACGGAGCTGTCAAATTTTTTGCCGTTGGTCAATTTTCCGGTGTAATGAACAGTAACTGTTTTGCCGGCAACCGGTGAAGCGCCTTTGCCGACAACAACGTCAACATACTGTAGCCCTGATTTGGTAGTTACTGATTTTCCACCTTTTTTTGCATGTTCAGCTCCGAATGATGGAGCTGCAAAGGCAATCGCCAACATTCCGAGTAAAGCAAGTTTCACCATCTGTTTCACCATCTGTTTCATAATTCTTTCTACCTCCGTTTATGATTTTGTGCTGCACAAAATAGTTTTTTTTGGGACTGTTTGAAATCGGTTTAAGGTTAATCACCGTCTCCGTCAAAACCGAATTTAGCAAGGCGATAGCGGAATGAACGGAACGTCATCCCGAGTAGTTCGGCAGCTTTTTTCTTTGCCCCGCCGGTTTTTTCCAACGCTTTCAACAGATATTTTTTCTCCAGATCTTCCAGCAGCGGTTCCAACGGCAGTCCGTCATCGGGAATAGCTATATCCTCTGTCAGGCAATAGCGTTTGGCGTTGTCAATCACCTGTGCAGGAAGGTTATGTTCTGAAATCAGCTGGTTATCCAGAATAAGGCTACGCTCCACAATGTTTTCCAGCTCCCGGATATTCCCAGGAAACGGATAAGTCAGGAGCATTTTAAGTGCTTCAGGAGTTATAACCTCCACCTGTTTTTTCTCTCCGCCAAGTTTATGAAAAAAATGCTCAACCAGTAATGGAATATCTTCCGGTCGTTTTCGCAACGGTGGCATGGTGATCTGAACCACGTTTATGCGATAGTATAGGTCTTCGCGGAAGCTCCCATTTTTGACCTGTTCCTGAAGATCCCGGTTTGTGGCGGTAAGAAGACGAACATCAGCTTTTCTGGTAATGGTATCTCCAACACGCCTGAACTCTTTTTCCTGAAGAACCCGCAACAGTTTTGTTTGTAGTTGCAATGGGAGTTCGCCAATTTCATCGAGAAAAATAGTTCCACCCTCTGCCTGCTCAAACAGACCTGCTCTGTCTGAAACAGCTCCGGTAAACGAACCTTTCTTATGACCGAAAAGTTCGCTTTCAATAAGCGTTTCAGGTATTGCTCCGCAGTTTACAGCTACAAACTCTTTTGTTCTTCGTGCGCCGCTTTCATGAATTGCTACGGCTGCAAGCTCTTTGCCTGTGCCGCTTTCCCCCAATATCAATACGCTGCTGGAGCTTTTGGAAATTTTTTGCAACAGTAAGAACAATTCACGCATTGTGTGGCTGATGCCGAGTATGCCGCAAAAGCTCTCTCTCTGTTCCACATCACGTTTAAGAACAGTGATTTCTGTTTTCAGTTCTCGTTTTTCCAAGGCATTTTTTACAAGAAGTTTTACTTCGTCAATTTTGAACGGCTTTGGAATGTAATCGTAGGCGCCAAGTTTCATAGCCTCAACCGCCTGCTCTGCAGTTGAAAAGGCTGTAATCATGAGAACAATGGTGTCGGGAGATACGGTTTTGATGGAACTCAACAGCTCTATTCCTGAAAGTCCAGGCATACTGACATCAGAAATTACCAGATCAAAATCATCTGTTTTAATCAGATTCAAAGCATCTGCTGCATTTGAAGATGATTTTACGGTGTAACCTTCCCGCTCAAGCAGAATAGTTAAAAATTCCCGCATACTTAATTCATCGTCAACAATCAGGATGGATGTTTTCATAAAAGTCCAAAAGCGCCAGATTTTTTTTAAGCATAATGTAGCGTCATTTCAGTCGTAAGTCCATACGCTATAATGACCTGACCGTAAAATTATAACTGTTACAATGTTGCAAAAATGAGTCGAAACGTGTAAGGGTGATACAGTTGTCAACTTTATTAAGCTTGTATGGTTTACAATCAAAACATTAAGGGGTGATATGGAAACTATACGAGAATATCTTGAATCGTTACGAACCTCTGGAATGCATCGTACAACCCGAGTAATCAGCAGTATGCAAAGTTCTACGGTTGTTGTTGATGGTCACCCCGCAATTTTGCTCTGTTCAAATAATTATCTTGGATTGGCGGAACACCCTTCCTTGATTGAAGCATCAATCAAGGCGGTTGAACAATTCGGTACATCAAGCGGAGCGTCGCGTCTGGTCTCTGGAACCATGAGTCTGCATGAGGAGCTTGAAGATGCTCTTGCCGATTTTAAAGGGAGTGAGGGGGCGCTGCTGTTTAATAGTGGATATTCAGCTAACAGCGGCATTATTCCGACTCTTGTGGGGCGTGGAGATGTAATATTTTCTGATCGCCTCAATCATGCAAGTATAATAGATGGCGCTATATTGTCTGGTGCCCGTTTAGTGCGCTATCCACACAAAGATATGCAAAAGCTTGCGGATCTTATGAGAAAACATCGTGGCAGCGGGCGTGCTCTTATTGTCACAGATGCCGTGTTCAGTATGGATGGTGATTGTGCTTCTCTTCCGGAACTTGTTGAACTGAAAAAACAGTTTGATGCCTTTTTGATGACTGATGATGCTCATGGAAGCGGAGTGTTGGGGGAGGGGGGACGTGGTGTTGCCGAACTTCAGTCAGTGCAAGATTCCGTCGATATCCAGATGGGTACTCTTGGAAAGGCGTTTGGGAGTTTTGGCGCATACTGCGCTGTTTCTGAAGAGTTACGTCAGCTAATGATAAACAAGTCGAGGAGCTTTATTTTTTCAACATCTCTTCCACCGGCTGTATTGGCTGCTTCTCTCGCCGCTGTTAAAATAATCTCTTCACTGGAAGGGAAATTATTGAGAGAAAAACTGTTGAGTAACGCCCGTTATTTTCGGGAATCTTTATGTCGCAACGGTTTTAATCTCCCGGATGGAGATACCCAAATTGTGCCGATTGTGACTGGTGAAGCTCCGCTTACCATGGAGTTTTCCAGGCGTCTTCTTGAGGAAGGTCTTTTTGTGCAGGGGATTCGCCCTCCTACTGTTCCCGCTGGTGCATGCCGTCTCCGTTGTACTCTTATGGCGAACCACACGAAGGAGCAGCTTGATACAGCTTTGTCATCCATAATTTCAATCGGAAGAGAACTGGGAATAATCTGATGCCTTCTTTGATGCTGGAACAAGGTTGTTACATACATTATGAGGAGAGAGGGGAAGGGAGACCGTTGCTCCTTATTCATGGATGGTGTTTTTCGTCAGCGGTATGGCATTATCAACTGGACGGTTTGTGCCGTTCATACCGGGTTATTGCTGTTGATCTTCCGGGGCATGGCGCTTCTGAACCCTTCCCGACCGGTTTTACTCTTGAGAACATATCCTCGGCGCTGTCGCAAATGTGCGTTGAATTAAATTTGAATGATGCCATACTTTGCGGATGGTCTCTTGGGGCTTTTGTGGCGCTTCAGCTTGCATCTTTGCTACATAGCCGCATATCCGCTCTTGTGCTGGTGGGGGCGACGCCAAGATTCACCCGGTCGGACGATTGGGAATATGGTCTGACGGAAAAAGCTGTTTCCGGGCTTGGAATATCCTATAAACGCTCCCCCCGTAAAGCGATGGATTCATTCATATCTCAAATGTTTTCAAAATCTGAAATAGAACAGATTGAAAAAATTGATGAATGCCAGAAAATGTTCCATTCAATTCCTCTTCCGGCTCTTGATGTTGCCCTTCAGGGGCTTGAGCTCCTGATAAAAAGTGATGTTCGTTTCTCTTTAAGTTCGGTTGTGGTGCCAACCGTTGTTGTTTCTGGTGATTCTGATTCAATCTGCCTTCCACTTGCCTCTAACTATCTGGCAAATCATCTGAATGCGGAATTGGCAATTTTCCAGGATGCTGGTCATGCGCCGTTTCTGACACAATCGAACAAATTTAACCAATATATTGAAAATTTTATCAGGAGGATTCCACATAGTGCGGATTGACAAGCAAAAGGTAGCAGAATCTTTTCACCGGCAGGCGTTTGAATATGACCGTCATGCGACTGTTCAGGCTCGTATTACAAAGGAGCTTCTGGCAATGGTGCGTAATTATTCTGTTCACGCTCCTACCAGAATTCTTGACGTTGGATGTGGTACTGGTCGGCTTCTGGCAGAGTTGCATTATCAGTATCCTGATGCGATGCTGTATGGTGTTGATATTGCAGAAAACATGGTTGCTCAAACAGTTAAACGCCTTGGGGATAAAATCGATGCCATCGTGGGTGATGCGGAACAGCTTGACTTTCCAGATTGCTCTTTTGATCTGATTGTCTCTTCATCCACATTGCAATGGCTCGATACAATTGACCGTTTTTTGGATGAGGCACATCGGGTGCTGCAATACGGTGGACTGCTTTGCGCTGCTTTTTTTGGAGGTTCAACCTTGTGTGAAGTGCAGCGCTGTTACAGGGATGTGATTGCCAGGCGGTGCGGTGATAACGATGCAAGACTCGAACGGCTACATCGCTTCATTTCTTTGAATGAAGTGGAGCGGGCATTGGAAAACAATCCGTTTGAACAGGTTGTACTAATTTCTGCAAAAGAGGTTGAATATTACGATAACCTGAAAGAATTACTTCGTTCCATTCAGCATGTGGGGGCAGGTTCAACTCCTCACGTCGCTCTCCCATCGCGTGGAGGTTTGGGATGGCGAGGATTATTGCAGGAAATGAGTGAACAGTACCAGGAACAGTATGAAGAAGATGGAAAAATCCCGGCTAACTATGAGGTTTTTTATCTGATAGCGCGTAAAATCAACCGAGAGCGTCAATGATTTTCTGGGTAAGCGGATTTGTTACACTGTAGTGGACTTCAACGCCATCGCGTTTTCCGGTGATTATTCCCTTGTTTTTCAAAAGTGCAAGATGCTGGGATACGGTTGCCTGTGGCAAACCAAGGCACTCCCAGATATGTTTTACGTTGCACTCGCGTGTACAAAGTCCTGCAACAATCTTGAGACGAATCGGATGTCCTAGAACTTTCAGGATTTCCGCTTCGTTTGCAAATTCTCTCGATTTATTGAATTCCATCGCTTTTTCTCCATTTGATTTTCGAAAACTATATATATAGATTCCGTTGGAGTCAATGGAAATCTGGATATTGAGAACACTGTTTTATGTGAAAACGTCGGATAGATCAGCTGAAAATAGATTGGGAAAAATGACATGCTGAAAGATGGTTTTCAGAAACGGTTGCCAATTCAGGCTGTTTTAATCGGCAAATTTCCTGAACATATCTGCAGCGTGGGTGAAAACGGCAACCGCTTGGGATTGAAAGCGGTGATGGGAGGTCGTCAGTCAGTATAACCGATCTGTTTTTTTCGGTGGGGTTTATGGATGGTATGGCTGCAAGCAGCGCTTCTGTGTAGGGGTGGCGGCATCTTGAAAATATACTGTTCGCCGGAGCTTCCTCAACAATTATTCCAAGATACATTATAACGATACGGTCGCAGAGGTGATGTAATACTGAAAGGTTGTGAGAAATCAAAATAAGGGAAAGCTCAAAACTTTGTTTCATTTCCTGCAGTAGATTTATTATCTGCGCCTGAATTGAAATATCGAGTGCAGATACCGGTTCATCGGCAATCAGAAGTTTGGGCGAAGCTGCCAATGCTCGCGCTATGCCGATTCGCTGACGCTGACCACCTGAAAACTCATCAGGAAAACGTTCAGCCATCTCCATTGATAAACCGACTATTTTTATCAGTTCTGAAAGTTTTTTATCCTGTTCTGCAGCAGATTTTCCTGCAATAGCCAAAGGTTCTGTGATGATCTCGCCAATCCGCATTCTCGGATTCAGAGATGAAAACGGATCTTGAAAAATCATCTGCGTCGTCCGGCGAAATTCTCTGAAATTTTCTTTGTTAAAGCTCCTGATACTTTCTCCGCGAAACCTCACATCTCCTTCATCCGCTACCAGTAATCCGGCTAAAATTTTTCCAAGTGTTGATTTCCCGCATCCCGATTCTCCTGCAATACCGAGGGATTGCCCAGTGAACAGGTCAATGCTTACTCCGTCAAGGGCTGTCAAAATAGTATTGGATTTTGTAGAAGAAACGGTTTTAAAACGCTTCTTAACATTCTTTGCTGATAAAACAGGAGTGTTATTCATGGCATTTCCAGCATCGGACTAAATGTCCTGTTGTTATTTCTCGCAATTCCTGAACGGTTCCGGCACATTCAACAGATGCCACGGGGCATCTGTTATAAAAGTCACAACCAGCGGAACTTCCGGCACTGGCAGGATGCCCGGCTATGGATGCAAGTTGTTCTCCTGGTTTTGCATTTTGCGGAAGTGAAGCGAGTAAACCTTGTGTGTAGGGGTGATGTGGATTGTCAAGCAGTGAGCGGGTAGGGGCTGACTCTACAATGCGTCCGGCATACATGACACAGGTATGTTCAGCCCGTTCAGCAACAATTCCAAGATCATGGGTTATGAGCATAATTGCCATGTTGCTGCTTCTCCGCAGCGAGTCAAGCAGTTCCAGTATTTGAGCCTGAATGGTCACATCGAGAGCAGTGGTCGGTTCATCAGCAATCAGGAGTGAGGGTGAGCAAGCGAGAGCCATGGCGATCATAACCCTTTGTCGCATTCCTCCGCTCAACTGGTGTGGGTAGTCGTGCATACGCGAGGATGGAGATGAAATTCCTACTTTTCCCAAAAGAGCAATAGCTTCTGTTTCGGCATCCTTTTGAGAAAGGTTACGATGCAGAATCAAAGGTTCTGTAAGTTGAACCCCGATTTTCAAAACAGGATTCAGGGAAGTCATTGGTTCCTGAAATATCATGGAAATTCTGCTGCCACGGATTGTGCGCATCTGTTGTTCTGAAAGTTTTGTCAGCTCTTTTCCGTCAAATATGATACTTCCTGATGAAATTTTGCCTGATCCTGGAATAAGGCGGAGTACGGAAAGAGCAGTCATCGATTTGCCGGAACCGGATTCACCAACAATGGCAACTGTTTCTCCTGCTGATACAGATATGCTGACACCGTTGACAGCAGGTCTGACTGTTCCTTTTTCAAACGGAAAAACTGTGTGTAGATCGGTAATGGAGAGGAGTTTATCAGGCATTCTTATTCAGTCGTTCGGTCGATTCAATGGAGGTTGGTCGAAACTGGAAGCGGGAATTGAAAAAAGCCCCTTCTTCGATGAGGCCGGTAAAGATTGATACAATTTCAGGGTCAAACTGTGTGCCTGCATTATCCTGCAACTCCTGAATTGCTGCCTCAAGCGAAAGCCCTTTTCGGTACGGGCGGTCAGTTGTCATGGCATCAAAGGAATCTGCAACAGTTAAAATACGTGATTCGGTTAATTGCTCCTCCCTCTTGATCCGGTTCGGATATCCCATGCCATCATACCGTTCATGGTGCTGCCCTATACAGACCCGTACTTCCTGTAAAAAACTGATCGGCTCAAGAATGTGCATTCCTATGGCTGGATGCTGCTGCAATTCGCGAATATCCACAGCTGTCAATTTTCCTTCTTTATGCAATAGGCTAAGGTCAATACCTATTTTCCCTATATCATGCAGGATTGCAGCGCGTTCAAGAATCTGCAGGCGATCCTGTGATAAATTCATACGTTTTCCTAGCTCAAGACTGTAACGTGTGACCCGCTCTGAATGCCCCCGGGTGTAGCTGTCGCTAGCTTCAACGGCTGAAACGAGAGCTTGAATCGTGTTTAGATATGTCTGCTGCTGTTCATCATAAAGGGTGGCATTTTTTATAGCAATGGATGCCTGGGCTGCAATGGTGCATAGCATATCCATTTCATCATTTGTAAAACATGATTCGTCATTTTTATTTACGACGCTGATTGTGCCGATGATTTCATCTTTTAAAATCAGCGGCGCACAGATCAAAGTTTTTCTTTCATAACCAAGGTCGCTGAAACGATCAAAATGTGGAGTTTGATTGATGTCTGCAACCAGAACGGGTTTATGGTTGCGGATAACCCAGGCAGATACGCCTGAATCTTTCATCGGAATCGGTTTTTGTGGCGCAAGCATTTTTTTACCGTTGCCAATAAGATTTGTGACGTTTAGCAGCTGGTTTTTTGAATCGTACAGAATTATATAGCCAATTGACGCGTTGAGTGTTGTGGCGGTTGTGCGAACAATCAGGTTGAAAAGCCTGTCAATATCAATGGTTGAGTTGATTGCCAAACCGATTTTGTAGAGAGTAGAAAGCCGATCCACTGCTTTTTCAAGGTGCGTATTTTTTTGTTCAAGCTCGCTTGCAAGGTCGGCAATTGTGTAGTTTGCATGTTCGATTTCTTCTATGCGCTCTTCCAAAGAAAGGTTAAGATTTTCAATTTCTTTCAACTGACCTTCAAGCTGCTTGTTCATCATGTGTGTTTCATGGTGATGGGCAAGCTTTTCCTGTGCCCGGGCAAACTCTCGCTCATGATTAACAGTTGCAATCATCATCTCTTTGATTCTTCCGCCCATGATTCCAAAATGTTTTGATAACAGACTCATTTCATTGCTGCTTTCAATCTTGAGCGGTATGTCAAAATCACCTGACTCCATCTGATGCATTGAAGAGATTAATTGCCGGATCGGTTTGTCAACATAATGATTTAGAAATAGGAACAATGTTCCGATTATCAGTACAATAATCACAATGGTTGAAATCAGATGATTGTTCTGTTCCTGGAGAAAAAATTGAAGATAGTTGGAAAGAAAAAGCTCTGCTTCCAGAAATGCAATGGTATGAACGGAAGCTGGATGGCACCCCGTGCATTCCGGACGGTTTTTAATACGGGTATATGAATCAAAAAAATCATTTTTTTCTCCGGCAACAGTAAAGCTGTCACTGGTTTCAGAAGCGAGGGCATGACGCTCGGCAGGAGAGAGAAGTGCGCCAACCTGAGTAGGATCTGCCGAATGGAGTATCTTTCCGTTTGGATCAACTATGCGCAATGATTTGATGTAACTGTGAGATTTGGTCTTCTCCAGAATTGTGTCAATGTCCTTTGAATGACCAAGCTTCATGGAGGTTTCAATGCTGGAGAGTATGCTTTCGATAATAATAAGAGAGTTCTGGTGTGAAACTGTTTTCAGCATCTTCTTCTGATGAGAATAGTTGACCCATGCTGAAATCGAAATTATAGCGATCACTATGATGGATATAATCCCGACTATTTTAATTTTTAACGAATTAAACATTTGAAAATATGGCTCTCTTTGTTTGAACGCTCATGGTATATGGCGAAGCTTTTATCCAGCTTGACTGTGTAATGACAGATAGATGATTTACCCTGAACAAAACGAAAATAGTCCACAAATAGAGCTGTTTTAAAAAATAATTGAATTTTTGGTAAAGAATATCATTTGAGCCTCTTGCAAAAAGATTGTCATCCCCGAATGATTCTATCGGGGATCCATTAGTTACACTAGGTTATAAAACTGGATTCCCGATTACACCCTCGGGAATGACACGGCTTGAGACTTTTGCAAGAGCTTCATTTATAAACAGTTTTTTTTGTGGAATAAAATAAATAATATTCAGTAATTATGCCAAACAGTAATTTAAAATATAATTTAATGAGTGAGTTGCTACGGGGTTGTAATTTGCAGAGTCAGAATTTATGGTAAAAAGTCAGTCATCTTTTTTTATACGTACAACCTGGTTTACTCCAGGCATTGATTCAATAGCGTGATCGTCCAGAGTGTCTGTATTGCCAATGACACCGATAATAGTTCTGTTTGCGCCTGTTGATTGATGGATGTCAAAATCGTGGGTTATCAGATACTCCTTGATCGTATCGAGATTTTCTTCAGCACAGAACTTTCGCATAATAATCAACATGATATATAGTCTCCTTTAAAGCTCTTCCTGATGTGATGTGATCCGTTCAAGGCGTCTTGATTCGTCAACAACACGCTCAAACATTCTGACAATTGCCTCGTCATCCAATGGACCCGGGTTATCCTCTTTCATACGGGCAAAAATTCTTTTTTCTCGTGAAGGATCAAAAACAGGCAGACTTAATTTTTTCTTTGCATGACCTATTTCCAGCGCCAGACGGGCACGTTCATTGAAAATACGGAGTAGTACATCGTCCAGCAGATCAATCCGTTTTCGCAATTCGTTGATTTCCACATATACCTCCGGTCTTTTTTAAAGCGAGTGTCAGAATTTCTTTTTGATAAACGTATCCTTTTTCCCATTTACGTCATCACGTTCCGGATAATCAATGGTGTAGTGCAGTCCACGTGATTCTTTGCGCTGTTGGGCGCAGTTTATGATCAACTCTGCCACAGTCGCTATATTGCGGAGCTCAACCAGATCAGAGGTAAGATGAAAATTCCAGTAATATTCCTCAATCTCATCCTGTATCAGTTTAATGCGGCGCATGGCGCGAGCCAGTCGTTTGTCTGAACGGACTATTCCGACGTAATTCCACATTGTGCGACGGATTTCATCCCAGTTTTGCGATACAACCACCATTTCGTCACTGTTGGTCGCAGTGCCTGTATCCCATTGCGGAATTTTAAAACTTGTTTGTTGTATCGACTTTATCGCTTCGGTTGCGTGAGCATAAGCCTGACCTGCATAAACGGCTGCCTCAAGAAGGGAGTTGCTGGCAAGTCTGTTGCCACCATGCAGACCGGTGAACGCGGTTTCGCCTATGGCATACAATCCTGGAATATCGGTTTCCGCATTGCTGTTTACAGCGACACCACCACATAGATAATGTGCTGCCGGAACGACCGGCAACCCTTCCTTCGTCATATCAAGACCGAACTCCATGCAGGTCTGGTAAATGTTTGGAAAACGTTGGCGAACAAAATCAGCCGGCTCATGGGTTATATCCAGGTAAACGCAGTCATCGCCGCTCGTTTTCATTTCATTGTCAATGGCACGCGCCACAATGTCTCTTGGAGCAAGATCTTTGAGCTTGTGGTATTTTTCCATAAATGCCGTGCCGTCACGTCGACGCAGAATTGCACCTTCACCGCGAACAGCTTCCGAAATAAGAAATGATTTTGCCAGTGGGTGGAATAGGGTGGTTGGATGAAACTGCATGAATTCCATGTTTGCAATGGTTGCTCCGGCACGGTAAGCCATGGCGACACCGTCTCCTGAAGCCACATCCGGGTTGCATGTGTACAGATAAACTTTCCCCGCGCCACCACTTGCAAGGAGCGTTGTTTTTGATGAAAAAGTCACAACCTCACCACTGCTGCTATCCAGGGCGTAAGCCCCCAGGCATCGATTTTGATCATGAGAAGATAGTTCCAACTTTGCGGCTGTTATAAAGTCAACAGCAATATGATGTTCGTATACCTGAATATTCGGGTGCTGCCGTGCCGCTTCAACCAGTGCGCGTTCAATTTCACGACCGGTAATATCTTCTGCATGCAAAATTCGGCGGGCGCTGTGACCTCCTTCCCTTGTGAGATCGTATTTTGCACCGCTTGTGGTAAACTTGACACCCCATTCAATCAGATTACGAATGGTCTGTGGACCTTTTTCAACAACCATCCTGACAACATCTTCGTGGCATATTCCTGCGCCTGCAACCATGGTGTCGTCAATATGGGCGTCAAACGAGTCCTCGGCTGAAAAAACTGTTGCGATTCCACCTTGAGCATATTTTGTTGCGGATTCAGAAATTTCACGCTTTGTAACTATGGCGACGCTGCCATGGTTGGCTGCCTGAATGGCAAAAGAGAGACCGGCTATACCGCTCCCGATTACAAGAAAATCGCTTTCGATACGCATGACGAGAACTTCCTTCCAGCAAATAAGATGATAAAAATGTCTGGATTATTTACCCGGGATGAATGTTTGTCAAGTCTGGCAAAGCTGTTCTGAAATATTTACACTTCAAAAATAATGTAAAAATATGTCGGGTATATCTGATTTGTGGTATAAAATTAACTGTAAGGAATTAAATCAAAAAGGAGAGTCTATTATGGAAGAACGTGATAAAAACATTGCAGCAGCAGCATTATTATTGGTTGCCGGTGGAATTATAGGTGCAGGAGTGGCGCTTCTTTTTGCTCCACAATCAGGGGAACGGACAAGAAAAGATCTCGTCCGCTATGCAAAAAAAGCGAAACGTCGTGCTGATGATGCTGTGGATGACATTTCTGCGACAGTGGGTGAACTGGTTGAGCAGTTTGAAGAAAAAGCAAAGGACGTTGTTAAGACCGGTTTGGATTCAGGCGGTAAAACAAGAAAAGACCTGATTCAGCTGATTGAGGAAGGCGCTTCAAAACTTGAAAGATTAAGAACATTACTGCGCCGGGCATAATGACTGTCTGACTGGTGAGTCGATACAAACCTGCATTGAGCCGACCTCAGGGATCAGCTTGTTGAAAGTAATGATAGATGCAAATCTGTCAGATGGTTTTGGTTGAATTGATGAACTGTAATGGCTCACATATATCAGATATTTTATGCTGTATGATTCTGCCGTGGCAAGGTTGGTTTCGCTGTCTTCTCCCAGCAATGTTCTTGATGGATCATAATGTACATGTTTCTGAAGCTCATGCCAGAATCGGTTATCTTCTTTTGGTAATCCAACAGAATGGGCAGATATTATGCCGTCAAAACAAGGAGCAATCTTTGTTCTTTTCATTTTAAGAGTCAGTGTCTTGGAATGAGCGTTGGTGACAAGCCATGTTTTTTTGCCATGCTGTTTCAAAAAAAACAAGAATTCCATTACATGTGGGTGAACGGCAATAAGGTGTTGCACCTCTGTTTTCAAAACCGGAATATCCATGTCGAGGCGTTCAGACCAGTAATCAAGGTCTGTCCAGTTCAGGCTGTTTTCCTCTGATTTGAATAGTTCTGTTAACTGTTTTTGGGCATAATCAAAGCTTTTAGAGTTTTTTTCTCCCCACCGCCGGGGTACATGTACCAACCAGAAGTAGTCATCAAAGTTTCGATCCAGCAAGGTGCCGTCCATGTCGAGGAGGACTGTATCTATATCATTCCAATCAAGTTTCATGATGCTGATTTAAAAGCAGTCAGCTTACGATTGTCAATATGAAAATCAAATGCAGTCATAATTAACGGCAAAAATCAGCTTGACTTGCAATTCGTTTTTCTGTATTTATTTTCAGCTCTATGGTGGCCATGGTGAAGCGGTTAACACTTACGACTGTGACTCGTACATACGAGGGTTCGATCCCCTCTGGCCACCCCAATTAAATATAAATGAACATCATTTAAACCTGATGTTCATTATGGATAAAATAGGTTTTTCTGTGTGGTAGCGTTTCTCGGCACACGGGAAAACCTATTTATGTAAT
>Ga0172367_10005507_pt1 | contig 15265 bp, 18 predicted proteins | sample Lak10m_FD_114542 | JGI IMG/M metagenome (GOLD analysis project Ga0172367, IMG submission 114542) | Freshwater microbial communities from Kabuno Bay, South-Kivu, Congo - kab_022012_10m | ecosystem: Environmental > Aquatic > Freshwater > Lake | place: Democratic Republic of the Congo: South-Kivu... | reverse complement strand
ATTTTTATTAAATAATATTTTTTATTAGTAAATTTTAATAGAATAAAATTAAATTAATATTTTTATTTTTGATTACTAAATTTAAATTGAATATTTTAATTACAAAATTAAATTAATATTTTAGTTACAAATTTAAATTGAATATTTTAATTTCAAAATTAAATTAATATTTTTTATTAGTAAATTTTAATTGAATAACATTATATTTTATTATAAATTTAAATTAATATTTTTGATTAGAAAGTTAATATTATATTTTTATTAAATAATATTTTTTATTAGTAAATTTTAATAGAATAAAATTAAATTAATATTTTTGATTACTAGATTAAATTAATATTTAAATTTAATATTTTTATTATAAAATTAAATTAATATTTTAGTTACAAAATTAAATTAATATTTTATGATGAATCAAATTATTCATTATTAATATATTCAGTTAATATATTTCTTATTATTAAATTTAGATGTCCATTATATTTTATAAATATATTTATAATTTCTTTTTCATTATAATTTATATTTAAATCTGATAATATTTTTAATAATTCAATATAATTATTATTTTTTTTTGAAAAATTTGTCATTGGTATTAATAATGATTCATTTATAATATCACCATTTTCAATATATAAATATAATAAATTTAATAATTCTGGTTTTTTCATATAAATATTTATTAATTTTTTAAAATCTGAGTCTTGAAATAATTTTAATGTTTCTTTATTTATATTACTTATATTATTTTCATTTTCACTTTTATTATTATTATTATTATTATTTAAACCTAAATTAATTATTTTATTTTTTATATTATTATTATTAGTATATATATAACACATTAATGAATCTGTAATATTATATTCAAAATTAGAATTAGAATTAATTTCAGTGGTATTAATATAAAATTTAATATTATTAATTTCATCATTAGTAAAACTGATTTTATTTAAAATTACAGATAATGTATTATAATTAATATTTCCTTTAAAATTTAAAATTATTTGATTAACAGGAACAACATTATTATTTTGAAATGTTATATGTTGTAATATTAAAGTCATTAATATATTAAACATTATATTTTTAATTTATTTATAATATATATATATAATATATAATGAAAGGATTTATTAATTTAGGGAATACATGTTATTTAAATTCAGGTTTACATTTAATACTTCATAATAAAGAATTAACAAATTTAATATTATTATATACATCACAATCCGAATTATTAAATAAAATTGGTAATATAATTTTAGAATATAATAATTTATCAAATAATAATATTATTAATCCATATGAGATTAAGAATATTATTGAACAAAAACAGAAAATTTTTTTTGGTTCTGGACAACATGATGCAACAGAATTTGTAATTATTTTATTAAATATTATAAATGATGAAATTATTAAAATTAATAATTTAAATATATTAAAAAATTTATATAATATTGAAATTGAAACAAAAATTAAATGTAAATTATTAAGTTGTTTAAATATAAATAATAATTTAGAAAATAATTTTTTTTTATTTTTAGATATATTACCAAATTGTTCATTATTAGAATTATATAATAATTATCAAAATAAAGAAAAATTAGAAAATGAAAATGCATATAATTGTAATAAATGTAATCGTAAAACAATAGCATCAAAAAGAATTAAAATAAATAGTTTATCTAATCATTTATTAATTATATTAAAAAGATTTACAAATATTAATAATTATTTAACAAAAAACAATGATATAATAGAAATACCATTAAATTTAAATAATATGATGTTAATAGGTGCTATTATTCATTATGGTAGTTTACATTCTGGTCATTATATATATATAGGTAACTTTAATAATATATGGTATACATGTAATGATTCACAAATAACTGTTATTAAAAATTATACAGAATTAAAAAATATATTAAATAATGCATATTTATTATATTATTATAAAAATTAATTTGATTTTTTATTATATTTTATATTTGTTATATTATTTATATTTCTATTTTTAATATTATTTATATCACTTTTTTTTTCTTCAATATTATTTTCTTCATTTTTATTATTATTTTTATAATTATTAAAAATATTATAAAAAATATTTAAATCAAAATTATTTATATTTAAATTATTATAACATTCGTTAATAAAATTACTATCTAAACTTAAAGTTATAAAATCAATAATCATAACTTTAATATATTGTGCAATAATAGGATTTAAATAATTTATTATATAAAATATAATTATTATTGATAATAAAGATTTACCAAAATCTAAAAATTTATTATTAAATATTAATATAACTATACATATTACTAAAATTATATTTTTATTATACATTATTTTAACTTATAAAATATTTTTTTCTATTTATACTTAATGAATTATAATGATGATATATATAAAGTTAAATATTTAAAATATAAAAATAAATATTTTAACTTATTAAATGGTGGTAATACCGGTAAATGTGATTGTGGAAATAATAATAATTGTATATGTTTAATTGGTGGTAATAAATTAACTGTTAAAAATAACAAATTAGCAATTGAAAATGTTTCTATTAATAAATTAAATAATAATTCTATTATGTTATTTAAAGCTGATTGGTGTCCTCATTGTAGAAACTTTATGCCTGAATGGAAAAAATTAACTAATGATATTAGTAATGTTATTAATTGTATTACTTATGATTCTGAAAAAAATAAAGAAGAAATTGAAAATTATAATATTGATGGATTTCCTTCTATTAAAATTAAAATTCAAGAAGAAATAATTGAATATAATGGAAGACGAACAGCAAGTGATATAAAAGGTTTTTTAAAATCAAATGATATTATTTAACAATTTGTATAATATTCAATATAATCATTTTCATTAATTAAATTAATAATTTTATCAATATTATTAATTTTATTTTCTAATTTATTATATTCATCATAATAATTATTATTTTGTAAATTTTTATTTGTTGATAATTTACTTAATATTGATAATATATATGATAACTTTTTTTGTTCTATTCTTTTAGTTTTTTTACATTCTAATTTAATTTTTTCTGTTGATTTATTATTAATATTAATATTATTTTTATTAGATAAATCCATTATTTTTATTAATAAATTATTATTCATTTTATTAAATATAAGAATATATTATATTATATAATATTTTTTAAACTTATTTTTAAATTAATTTATTATACCTAAATTTTTTAAATTTTCAAATATGTTATCATATTTATTTGAATTATTATTTAATAAATAATCTAATGATTCTTTTTTTATTTCATTAAATGTTTTATTATTATTATTACTATTATTATCACAATTATTATTAATATTTATATTATTTTTATTTGATTTTAAATTTAAATCTTGTTGTTTTCTTTCTTGTTCTTTATCATGTATTAATTTACTTATATTAATATTATTATTAACATTAATATTTAATAATAAATCATTATTATTTTTTATTTCTTTTGGTATAATACCTGTTATAGGATTATAAATAGTATTTGTTAAAATAAAATTTGTATTATTACGTTCATCATTTTTTGTATTATATTTATTATTAATATCTGGATTAAATTTTTTGTTTTTAAAAAAAATATTATTTTCCATATATAATTATAAAGAATTATATTTAAATATTATTATTATGAATTACTATTATAATATACTTGAAATTGACCCCACCACTAATAAAGAAGATATTAAAAAAGCATATTTTAAATTAATTAAAAAATATCATCCAGATAGAAATAATAATAATAATGAAAATTATTTAAAAATAACTGAAGCATATAATAATTTAGTATATAATAATGATAAAATTATAAATATTGATGATATAATAAATAATTATATTTATATAACAGAATATTATTATAAAATACCAAATAATTATATAAAATCAATATTAGATATTAATATAATTTGTGAAATTAATATAAATGATATTATAAATAATAATATGAAAGATATAACAATAAAAAGAAATATAAATAATAATAATATAATATCAAATTATATATTAAATATAACACATCCAATAATTATAATATATAATAATGGTGATATAATTAATAATTCTAAAGGGAATTTAATTATAAAACTAAATTTACCATATAATTTTATATGGTTTGATAATGAACTTATTATTTATAAAAATATAAATTTATATGAATTTATTTATGGTATTGATATTAATATTAATCTAGATAATGATAATAATTTTATTTATAATAATTGGAAACCAATTGAAAATGGTTTAATAATAAATATTATTACAAATAATGATATTACCGTTAAAATTGAATTAGTTTTAAAATATAATTATACAACTGAAAATTTTAATATTATTAAAAAATATTTTTCTTAAATAAAATAATAATGTGGTGTAAATTTACTAGAGATAATATTAAACATTTTTTTAATTATAATATTAATAATAATAATATTCTTCTTAAACTTATTAAAAATGAAAGAGAAAAAATTAAAAATTTTATTATTAATAATAATAAAAATATTTTAATTAAAATTTTAGATTCTAATAATATTAATATTGATCCATTTATTAATCATTGGGTTGATAAAAATATTACTTATGAATTACCTAAATTAGTTCATAATTATAGTATATCTTGGGATGATAATATTATTATTATTAAAAGTTATAATAATATTAATGATATTTGTAAAAAATTCACCCTGATTATTCATATTTATGAATATCTTAAATATAATAATAATATTCATAAAAATGTTTCTATATATTTAATATTAAGTAATCTTATTAAAAAACTACCTGATAATAATAATATTATTAATATTCAACATGTTAATACTGGTTATACTGACTTTTCTAATAATACTATCTTTATATGGAGATTAGAAGAATTTGAAAAAGTTTTATTTCATGAATTTATACACTTTCTTAATCTTGATATTAAAAATAATACTCATTTTACTAATAATATTGTTAATTATAATGAAGCTGTTACTGATTTCTGGGGTATAATATATTATATTATATTTTTATCTTTAATGACAAATATTAAAATTAAAAAGTTATTAGAAATTGAACTTAATTTTATTAAAAATCAAGCTAATTTATTAAGTAATTATTTAAATATTAATTCTATTTCTAATATATCTCATATTAAACAAAAAACACATGCTTTTTCTTATTATATATTTAAATATCTGATTTTTGATTATTTTATTTGTTTAGATATTAATTATGATATTAATAATGTTAAAAATGAATTTAATGATTTTCATATTTTATATAATAATATTATTAATAAAAATTTTAAACCATCTAAATTTATATATTTAAATTCTACTCGTATGACACTATTACAATTAAATTAATTAAATGATACCATTATTTTATTATTTTTTATTTCTAATATATTATTATTATTATTATTATTATTATTATTATTATTATTATTATTATTATTATTATTATTATTTACATTTTTATTTAAATTTATATTGGTATTTATTGTTATATACTTTTTTTTATACTTATGTTCATTATTATTAAATTTTATTTTATCATGTTTCTTTTTCTTATTCATGTCATTTTCTATTGTTTCTTGATATGTTTTTATATATTGATATATATCTTTAGATATAAACCATTTAAAAAAATTTAATTGTCCAATAGTTGTAATAATACATGTATTACCAATAAAAAAAGGGATTCTTTCACCTCTACTAAATGGATCAAAATATTTTTTTTGATAAATTTTTAATTGTTGTTTATATGATGTATAAACATTAAATAAAGTAGAAATATTATTTTCAATAATTTTATAAATAATTTTATTATTTTTTGAATATTTAGTAACAAAATAATCAATTAAACGTATTGATATTTTTGATTCTGAATTTACAATCGGAATAAAATTATTTATAATATTTTTGTTCTCAAAAAAACTACTTAAAGATTTTAATATAATGTTTTCTTGTGATGACATTTTAATAGATAATAAAACTTCTTGATTTAATTTTTTTGTTTCAATTAATGTCATTTCAAAATGAATATATAAAATATATATTTATATAACTTTAAATTAATTAAAACTAGAATTATTAAAATCTTCTGTTAAATTATTTATCAAATTTGTTATATTATCATTCATATTTATAAATATATTATTTTCTGTTTCCGGAATATTTATTATTTCTTCATCTGTTTCATCATCTAGTAATTTATAATTATAATTATTATTATCTATATCAAATGATATTATTATTGGTCTTAAATATATTCCAATTTCATTTTTTGTATTTGTCCATATTGCATAAAACTCTAATAATATTTTTGTCCAACAATTTTCTATATTTATATTTATTTTTTTATCATTATTTATTATATATAAATTATTGTTATCTATATTTATCGGATCTATATTATTTAATAATAATATCGTTTTTAAACTAGTATTATTATAAGTTTTTAATTTTATTGTTCCATTCTCATAATTATCATTTTCATGTATTATTTTATGAAAATTTATTGATAAATTTTGTTTATTATTTAATATAAACCATTCATTATAATTTTTTATTATATCTGTTTTGATTTTCTGTTCGATCTTATTTATAAAAGAAATAAAGTTATTTATTTTATTATTTTTATCTTTTAATGCTATTTCAAATTCATTATAATTTTCATATATATCAGGTTCATATATATTATATAATGTTGGTGTTTGTATAACAAAATTATTTAATTTATTATTATTACTATATTTTAAATAAATAATTTTTTTATCATTTAATGTTTTTACTTTTGTGTAAATTATATTTTCTACATTTATATCATTGTATTTATATGGTTTTTGATAATTCATATAAATTTATTATATAAATATTTTTTAAATAGATTTTTACTTTTTACTTTTCAGTTTAGGTTTCGGTGTTACTACTTGTTTTATTTCTTGTTCCGATTCTGAATCTTCATTTTCTTCATCTGAACCATCTGAATCTTCTAATTTGATTTTTGACTCTTTTAATTCTACATGTTCTGAATTATCTACATCTGATTCTCCATCTGAACTATCTGATTCAACTTCCACTATTTTTTTTACTTTATTTTTATCTTCTTTTTTATTATCTTTTTTATTAGTATCATCTTTTTTATTAGTATCATCTTTTTTATTAGTATCATCTTTTTTAGTAATAACAGAAGATTTAGCGACACCATTTGTAGTAGATTTAGAATCTATAAAAGTATTATCATCATCCATATAAGTTTTATATATAGATGTATTTTCATTATTTGATTTAATAATATCTACTTTAGATGCTTTAATAGTAATACCATATTTAGGATCAGGAATTTTAGATTCTTGAGCCCAAAATTTTACAATTCTAAAAATTACTCTAATTTTTGATTTCCATTTAATTTTTAATGCACAATCTGAAATATTATTAATATTATTAACTTTTGTTCTTGAAATAATATTATATTCATTATCATTTGTATCATTTTCTTCTACTTCTGTTTCATATAAAATTGTTTTTATATTTCCTGTATTATAATCAGTATCTATTTTAACTTTAATATATGGTGGTCGTTGTGGTTGTGTTTCATCTTCTTCATCAATATCAGGGAATTTTAATAAAGGACTATAAATATATTTTGTATTTTTTTTACCAATTGATTTATTATTTCCTAAATAATTAGTTTTAAATTCTGTTGAACTAAAATGTTTATCCATTCTACTTAAAAAATCAATTAAATTTTTATGAACTTCAACATTTAAAGGTAATTTAATATGTAATCGTTGAGTATCATCTTTAATAAATTTACCAATAGAAGGAATACCATATGTAGTAATTTCAGTCCATGGTAACTGAATAAATAATGGAATATTACCTAAAGTAGGATGTAAATATCTTGGATATGCAATATATTGAGATGCTTGGGTACTTTTACTATTTTCTAATTCCGTAAATGTTAAATTTTCTATTGTAATATTTTCAATTGTTTGTGTATAATCTCGGGCAGCCATAATTATGTTTTATTTATATTATAAAAAATATTATCAATAAATATTTATATCAATTTTTTTTATATTAGTTAAAAAGATATTTTTTTATATTTAATATTATGGATATTAATTCTAGTTTTGAAAATTTAAATATAAATGAAAACTTGTTAAAAGGTATTTATTTATATGGTTTTAATAAACCTTCAACAATTCAAATTAAAGGAATAAATGCTATTAATACAAAAAAAGATTGTTTAATACAATCACAATCAGGTACAGGTAAAACAGCAACATATTTATTAGGTATTATTAATAGATTATCTAATGTAGAACACTGTCAAGGACTAATAATAACACCAACACGTGAATTAACAAATCAAGTTTATAATGTATCTATTGATTTAAGTAAATATTGTAATTATAAAATTACAAAATGTATTGGTGGTACTAATTTACATCAAAATAAAAATGAACTTAAAAATGTAAATTTAGTAATAGGTACATTAGGACGTATTTATCATTTAATTATTGAAAATAATATTAATATTAATAATCTTAAATTTATTGTTTTAGATGAAGCAGACGAATTATTATTAGATGGTATTAATGATAAAATTAATTATATTTTAAATAATATACCAAAAGAAACACAAAAAATATTTATTTCAGCAACAATTTCTAAAAATTTAATTAATATATCAAAAAAAATTTTAATAGATCCTATTAAAATTTTACTTAAAAATTCAGAATTAATTGTAGACTTAATTAGTCAATTTTATATTAATGTTGAAACAGAAGAATATAAATTGGATACTTTATTAGATTTATTTAATATTATTTCCACTTCTCAAAGTATAATTTTTTGTAATACTATAAAAAAAGTTGAATGGCTCGAACAAAACTTAAAAGAAAATAATTTTACTATTACTGTTATACATTCTAATATGGAACAACTTGAAAGAGATAATATTATTAAAGAATTTAGAGAAGGTAAAACTAGATTACTTATCACTACTGATTTATTAGCACGTGGTATTGATATACCCAAAATAAATATGGTTATTAATTATGATATTCCTAATGATAAAGATACTTATATTCATAGAATAGGTAGATGTGGTAGATTTAATAAAAAAGGTATTGCTATTACAATGGTAAAAATGGAAGAACCATTAGATTTAAAATTATATAATAAAATGATATATTTTTATAAATTAAGTATTAAAGAATTACCAGTAGATATAAATAAATATTTATAATGAAATCACTTATATTTACAGATCTAGAAACATATGAAGAATTTATTTATATTACTAATTTTAATATTATTTCATTAAAAGATTATCATAAAATAAAACTACATTTTATAATTTACACTATTAAATATAATTTAAATTCTGATATTATTAAAAATATATGGCATTATGTTGAAAATTAATAAAAAAATTGAAATTTTTAATTTTTGAATTCTCTATAGTCTAAAAATTATATAATACAATGATCTGTCCTATCATTAAAAATACCAGTCGGCCCCAGAAACTCACTCCCGTTCGTGTTTTCTACGTCAGAAATGATGTCGAGTACCTTGTTTGTATTGCACTCGCATCACGTATGCCAACAAAACATAACGGCGCTGTATTGTCAAACATCAGTTCGTGTGCCCTTTATGATGAGGATGACATAGTTACGGCCATTATCAATATGCCGAAACTGTTTTATACTCTCCCTAAGGGTCAGGATGGATGGAAAATACGGAAGAGAACCACGGCCAACTGCAAATTTATTGGATGAAAAAATCACAATCCTTCTCCAATAAAAAGGACATGTCAAAAGTTTTTATTTAATATATTTATATTAAATAAAAATTAAATTAAATTTATTAAATTTATTTTTAAATTCTAATATTAACTCATTATTATCATAATTATTATCTATATTTAGTTCATTAATAGAAAATATTAAAATATTAAAATGAATTTTTATATAATCTAATAAATATTCATTTTTATAAATAATATTATATTTTTTATTTTTTAATAAATAATCATATAAATTTTTTTTATTTTCATGTAAATGTAAAATATCATAATTTTCTTCTAAAAAATTATCGTTAAATATATTGTTTTCTTCTATATTATAATAATAATGTAAAAATTCATTGTTATATTTATATTTTTTATTAATTTTATAACAATTAATTAAAAATATTTTATTACTTTTTAACTTTTTTAATTCTTCTATTTCATCAAATAACTCAAATATATATTTATTCTTATAATTCTTTACTATTTTAAAAATAAAATTTAAATTATTTAATATTTCTTTTGATGCATATCTTATTATATTTATATCTGTTTTTAATGCTTTAAATACTATATTATAATTATTTTTTAATTCATTAGATACATATTTTAATGAATATCCATTATTTATAACAGCATGTAATACTATATTATAATTATTTTTTAAATTATCAGAAGCATATTCTAATGCAAAACCATTTTTTTTAACAGCTTCCAATACAATATTATAATTATTTTGTAAATTTTTTGATACATATTTTAATATACTATATTTTGAATATAATGAATCATTTTTAACTGCTTCATATACTATATTATAATTTTTTTTAAATTTATTTGATAAATGTTCTAATATTGTACCATTGTTTTTAACAGCTAATAAAACTATATTATAATTATTTTTAAATTTATTAGATGCATAATGTAAACTATAACCATCATTTTTTATAGCTTCTGTAACAATGTTATAATTTTGTTTTAATCTATTTGATGCATAATCTAATAATAAACCATTTTTTTTTATAACTTCATATATAATATTATAATTATTTTTAAGTTCATCTGAAACATAAATAATTAATGATTCATTTTTTTTAATAACTTCAAAAACAATATTATAATTATTTTTTAATTCATTAGAACAATATTTAAATGCTTCACAATTATTTTGAATAGCACATAATACTATATTATAATTGTTTTTTAATTCATTTGATGCATATTGTAATGATAAACCTTTATTAATAACAGCATTTAAAACAATCATATAATTATTTTGTAATTCATATGATGCATATTGTAATGCATAACCATTATTTATAACTGCATTTAATGTAATATTAAAATTTGATTTATATTTTAAAGATGTATATTCTAATGCTAAACCATTATTAATAACTGCATTTAATACAATATCATAATTATTTTTTAATTTTATTGATGAATAACGTAATGCTATACCATTATTTATTACTGATAATAATACTATATTATAATTATCTTTTAATTTATCAGATGTATAATATAAATTTAATCCATTTTTTTTCACTGCTGTTTTTATTATGTTATAATTATTTTTTAAATTTTCTGATGCACAATGTATTGATAAACTATTATTTTTTACTGCTTCTAATACAATATTATAATTATTTTTTAATTCATTAGATGCATAAAATAAACTCCATCCATCATTTTGTACTGCTTTTAAAACTATATTATAATTATTTTGTGAATAAGTAGCATATTTTAAAATTAATCCATTAATATTTACAGCGTCACTAATAAAATAGTAATTAAAAAATAAATATTTAAACATTTTTAAATAATATAAAATTATAAATTTATAAATTATAAAATTCAATTTTTAATAATGTATTGTAAAATCAGTAACAATATAATAATGAAAAATACTTAATAATAATACTAAATCATTATTATAAAAAATATGATTAGATATTTTTAAACTTTTTTTTAATAACTTTATATAATACTTTTTATTACGCAAAATATCTAAATATAAATCTATTATATAATCTATCCTATTTGTATTTATATATAAATATACTAAATTTTTAAAACATTTTATACTATCATTTTTTAATCCCATTATAAAATAGTCTCTTGCAATATTATAATTTTTTATTGATAAATAATAATTACCTAAATTATTTATTGCTAATATATTATTATATTTTATTGCTAAATTATAATACTTTATCATGTTTTCTTTATCATTTGTTATCTCATAATAATAACCTAAATTAAATGCACCTGTACTATCATTTAATTTTAATGTCATTAAATAATATTTTTTCATATTTTCTATATTGTTTATTTGTCTATAATAATTACCCAAATTTATCATAGAAGGTATATAATTATTTTTAACACCAATTAAATAATATTTAATCATTTGTTTATAATTTTTAATATTTTTATAATATATTGCTGTATTAAATATTTCTTGTTGTGTTTTATCTGTACTTGATAATGAAGAGAATATATTAACAACATTATATAAACGCATTTATATATTTAATTAAAATTATATAAATATAATAATTAATATTTTCAATTTTATTATAATATAAAATATGTCTAATGATCTATATTTATCTAATAATATTTTTAATGAAGATTTATATTGGATAAATCCCATACCTAATAAAGATATTAATGAAAAATTTATTAAATCTATTGAATGTATAAAATATTTTGATCAAAATGGATATGACTTAACACCTATTGAACAATTATATGCTACATATAATTGTGATATTAATTTAACATTGTATAAAGGTATAAAAAGTTGTATTTATAAAGAATGGTTTATACAAAATGATAAATATGAAGGATATATCCTAAATCATTCTATGTTATTAGAAAGAAAAGGATATTATAATAAAGCTCTCGAACAATTAAAAAGTTTTTCTTTAATGAATCCATTATTATATAAATTAATAAATTATAAAACAAAATGGGGTGTTGACTTATCTATTGATTATGTTGATAAAAAAAGTAATGTTATGGAATTATTACATTATGAATATGATAGTTTTAATATAAATAAAATTAAAAATATAAAAACTAATGTTGAAAATATAATATTAAACTCTAATTTAGATATTATATCTCAAGATTTATTACAAAAAAAAAATGAATGGTATAATTTAGAATTTTTTGAACAAAGTAAATATAAAACTGATTATTTTAAATTAGAACCTGAACGTTTTAAAGTTGTTGCATGGTATTAATAATAAATAACCAATTAAAAGAAATAAAAAATAAAATTTATGAAAATCAATAATTAAATAATAAATAACAATTTTTATATAATCCAATTATAAAAAATAACCAATTAAATTAAAAGAAATAAGTAACAAAAAATAAAATTTATGAAAATCAATAATTAAATATATTACTAATATAAATAATAAATAACAATTTTTATATAATCCAATTATAAAAGATATAATTAATAATAAAAATATTAATATTGATATATTATAATTATATATTTTAAATAATGGAATATTAAAAATAAATTTATAAGAAATATTATTGTTATCATAAATATTATTTAAATATTTATTTAATATTTTTGGATATATAACAGTATTATTTGAATTTATTTTCATATCTTGATATATTATTTTTGTTTTACTTGCATATATATTATATTTATTTACATTAAAAGCTATAAAACCATCTATTGGAATATTTATTTTTTTTTAATTTTTTAATATTTTATGACAACCATTATAACTTATTATATATCCATGAGTTGTTAATGGAAATTCAGGTATAAATATATGTTCTTTATTAATTTCTTTTTTTTTATTAAATATTGTAAATATTTTTAAAAATATATTTATGTCATTATATGTTTTATCATTACATAAACCACCACAACCTAAAAATATTATATCATAATCTTTTGGCACATCATTATATACGTTTTCTAATACTTTATAAAAATCATCTGTAAAATAAATATCATCCTCTAATATTAAAGCATTTTTATATTTTTTATTTATAATATCTTTATATATTTTTTTATGTGTTAAACTACAACCAATAGCACTTTTTGTTGCATATAATTGAAATATATTATTAATATTTTCGTTTTTTTCTTTTTTTGATAATTTATTTATATCTATACCTGTCATTTTCTCAAAATTTATATCCAATTTTTTACATTTTTTTATCATATTATTTAATCGTTCGGTATCCTTTTCCATATTAATTATATAAACATTATCCACATATTTTTCCATATAATATTAATTTATAAATTAATATTATTCTTTTTTTCTAATTTAAAATAATTTTCATTTTTTTTTTTTTTTTTCATTTGATATTACTTTAATTATATTATAAACATTTTTACCTGTTTTATCTTCAATACGGGAACATTTAGGACATATTTTTGAATTTTCAAACCATAATGAAATACATTTTATATGACATGTCATATTACAACAAGGCATTTTAATTGTGGGATATAATGATAATTCTGATAAACATAATTCACATTCTTTTTCTAATTCATTATTTGTATTTTCAATTTCAATTTCTTTTAATGACTTTTTATTTTTTTCTTCTAAAATATCTAAAAGTTCATTTAATTCAGTATCTTCTAAATATTCTATTTTTTTATTTACTATAATATGATTTTTTTTATTATAATCATCTGAATATATTTTATTTTCTGGTTCACTAATCCATAATAAATATATAGCCATTCTTAATTTTACTTCAACACAATAATTATATGCATTTTTAATTAATTCTTCATTTATAAACTCTATATTATTATAAATTATTTTTAAAAAATAATTTATAAAATCATCTAATGTTTCTATTATTGCTTCTAATCTTATTGAAGTATTATAAGTCATTATTATCTGTGTTTTTATATCAGATATATTTGAAATATAAAATGTATATTTGTTTTTATTAATATTTTCTAATTCAAATTTTAAATATTCACCATATATTTTATTTGGCATTCTGATTATCTTACATTTACCCGGTAATACTGATAATAAATACTTTATATTTGTTGATAATGAAAATAAACCATTATTTAAGTAACTTTTAATATCAACTGGTGTAAATGTTTCATAAGAGTTATATAATGTTTTTAACCTATTTATATATTTATCTTTTAAAATTATTAAAGGTGTTTTAATATATAATTCAGGATAATTAGGCATCCATGGTTCTTCTATCTCCATTTTAATTATATTTACCAGAAGATAAAAAATGCAGTTTAATACCTTCATTATGTAATAATATAAATAATACAAATAATAATAATATAAATAATAATAATATAAATAATAATATAAAAAAAATAGATTGTAAAGTAGGTGAATGGGGACAATGTAATGGAACTAATAGAACAAGAACTGTTACAGAAGGCACAAAT
>Ga0172367_10005506_pt1 | contig 15265 bp, 22 predicted proteins | sample Lak10m_FD_114542 | JGI IMG/M metagenome (GOLD analysis project Ga0172367, IMG submission 114542) | Freshwater microbial communities from Kabuno Bay, South-Kivu, Congo - kab_022012_10m | ecosystem: Environmental > Aquatic > Freshwater > Lake | place: Democratic Republic of the Congo: South-Kivu... | reverse complement strand
GCCCCTGTACCTGTACCCCCGCCCAAGCCTGTGCAACCCACGCCCGCGCCGGCACCCCCGCCCTCCCACCTGTCTGCCTGGCTCACGTCCGGTGGTGCTGTGGTGGCCCTGGGTGTGGGCGTGGGCTTGATGGCTGATGGTGCTGGTGGCACACAGAAGTACGCAGGAACGGATCGCACACGATTCGACTCATCCAGGACCGAGTGGTTCGTCGGTGCTGGACTGGCAGGTGCAGGTGCTGCCTTGGGCGGCTTGTCCGCGTACCTGTGGCTCCAGAGCCCAGTGACCGTGACCCCCATGCCCAAAGGTGTGGCTCTCAGTGTGGCATTCTAAGGATCGGGGCTCAATCGGTGAGATTCATCCGTAGTGACCAAGGACGGGAACCATAGCCCGTCAAAAAATGAGGGCCTGATGAAGACGCTTTTGACCACCCTGGTGCTGACCCTGACCACAGGCTGCATGGCCGACTGGACGGACATCCCGCAAGGCCAGGTTTCGGCGGATGCCTCGAACGGGCAAGATGCGGCCAGCGCCGACGCTGCCAAGGGTGATACCGCCGGGAGCCAGGACTCCAAGGGCGACACCGCCGGCCAGGACATCGCGGCGGACACGACCTCGACGGACGCGGCGGTGCAGCCCTCGTGCGGTATGCCCACGAAGGACCGGCTGGTTCAGAACACAACCTACGATGGCAACGTGTCCTGGCACGACAAGTTGCTGGACATCGACTGCGTGTTCTGGCCAACCGTGGGCTTCGGCAAGCGGTGCCTGCCACTGCACATTGACAAGTACGCGACCTGGGGCAACCCCAACTTTCCGGCCTCATACAACATGTTCCGGTACCTTTCCGAGAACTGCACGACCAATGAGGTTTTCGCCGCCAAGATGAATGACTCTGAACAGTGGCCCCGGTTTGGGTTCCACCTTGAAGGGACGACCTCGACGGCCCCCGTGACTGGAGCCTTCAACTTGGCGGAACCTCCGACGGCCAGCGTGGTTCACTACAGTGACCTCACGGGCAAAGCGGATCAGGTGACGGGGGCCTACACATTCAAGTCATTTGACTGTGTAGCGTACACCCAGCCTGTGGGCTTCGGTGCCATCGGGCCGGATGGCAAGACCGGCTGGGCCCTCATGGTCGCCACGGGCACGGCGGCCATCCCCGAGTGCCCCTACTTGACCGGCCTCACCCTGTTCGCCCCCATGCCGTAGTCGGAGACACCTGCAATGGTTGACAAGATCAAGCAAGTCATCGTGATGAGAACGGACCTTGCAACTATGACCCTCGGGTGCTAGGGTTGCGAGCATGTGCTACGGCGTCATCTACGAAATCCACTGTGACCCGTCTGGCAAGTCCTATGTAGGGCAGACAACCAAGGGGCTAAAGGCTCGCTGGGCCAAGCATGTGGAGTTCGCAACCAGGGGCGGTAAGACGCATCTGGCTGCCGCCATCCGGGCGTATGGCCCCGCTGCCTTTACGATGTGTGTCCTGGAGGAATGCTCGGACCGACAGCATCTCAACGACCGTGAAACCTACTGGATCAACCAGAGGGGCACATTGGGGCGTGGTTACAACTTGACCAATGGCGGGGACGCACGAGAGTGGTCCCCCGAATCCCGACAGCGGTTCTCGGAGAACCACCCTTTGCGGGGGAAGACCGGACCAGAACATCCTGCCTTTGGCTACCGGCATACTCCAGAGGCACTGGAGACGATTCGGCAGACATCGACAGGGCGAGGACACTCAGAGAAGACCCGCCAGCGGCTGGCTGATGTCAACAGGGGCGAGTTGAATCCCCACCACGGAACGACACAGCCGGCTGAAACCAAACGCAAGCGCCGGGCTACTGTGGAACGGCAAGGGCACCCCATGAAGGGGCGGTCATGGTCCCCGGAGGTGATTGAGCGGATGAGGGCAGGGCATCGAGCCCATCCTCTTGTGGTGTCCCAAGAACACAAGGACGCCATCTCAGCCAAGTTGAAGGGGAAGCCCAAGTCGGAAGAGCACCGCAGAAAGCTGTCCGAGGCAGCCAAACGGAGATGGTCCAAACCATGCCAGACATCAAGCAAGTGATTGTACTTCGGACCTCGTACCCAGATGGTCGAGGCGGCTTCTTCAAGCCCCGCAAGGGCAAGATGATTGCCCAGGGTGCCCACGCCAGCATGAAGGTCATTTTCGACCAGATGCAGGACTCCGGGGATGACCGCCTGGTCCTCGGGCCGACCGAGGACTGGGACTGGCACGGCGCGGTCAAGCCGTGGATCGAGGGCTTGTTCACCAAGGTCTGCCTCCAGATCCCGTCAGAGACTGACCTGCTCGCCCTGGTGGAACAAGCCAAGACCGCCAATCTGCCTGTGGCGCTCATTCAGGACGCAGGGCTGACCGAGTTCCACGGGGTGCCAACCGTCACCTGCTGCGCGATCGGGCCTGCCAAGGCGGACGACATCGACCTCATCACCGGCCATCTCTCACTGCTCTGATCCTTCGATAGCCTCATCCTGGGTACGGTGCAGATAGACCTGCCCCCAGGAGGACTCCAGATGCTACTCGCGCAAGGACGGACCAACGACAAGGACCTCGTCCTCACGATCCAGCAAGGCTTGGCTGCCTTTGGCTACCATCCAGGCGGCGCCGATGGCCTGTTTGGCCAGAAGACCGAGGATGCCCTGGAGGACTGGCAGAAATCGGTGGACCTCTACCCCGATGGCCGGTTCGGCAAGGGGTCTCTGGCCGCCTGGAACACCTACTGCACCGCACAGAACCATCCTGAGTTCCTGCTGCCCGTGGCAGCACCTGTCCCGGAACCTGCCAAGCTCGACCACCTGAACTGGGTTCGGGTTCCAGCGGACCCGCTCAAGGGTGGATACAGCAAGCTGACCTTGCGGGAGGACACGGCTGCGGCATACAAGGAGGTCCTTGCAGAGGTGCATCGCCTCGGCGGGCTGCTCACGACGGCGGGCGGTCAGCGGGATCTGCTGTCCAAGGCAGGGGCGGCCCGCTCCACCAAATCGTTCCACTACACGGGGCGGGCTCTGGACCTGGCGCTGCCAACAGGTATGAACAACATCCAGACGGATGCCTACATCGTGGTGCGGGAGAGCCCCGACAACCGTAAATGGACTGTCTGGGCCAAGGTCATGACACCGACGGCTCCCGGAGCCGCGTCGGTGCCCACGGTGACTTTGCAGGCTTGCACTGTGGCGACCAAGAAGAACACCCAGGGCAAGAACTACACCCAGGTGTCCTACACCCCCTGGACAGGCCAGGCGTTCAGCCTGACCGCGCTGTTTGCCGCCCACGGGTTCGACCGTATCTCGGGGCGCAAAGACTTCTTCAAGGGTGGCAGCTACGACGGTGCAGAATGGTGGCATTTTCAATGGGTTACGGGGCTGGCTGTGGGGTACACGACATTCGGCTCGGAGTTGCTGCGGGTCTACTCCCTTGCGGACTGCCAGAAGTTCATCTACTGGAACGACGTTCACGACTGTGTCTACGGGGATGAGTGGCTGTAGACGAGGTGAAGTGTGGCTCGACCTGTTGCTGTAGTCGTGTTCTCGGGGCAACCCGATGATGCTGCCCCTCTCCTGGAGCAACTGGGGGCCGGTTGCCATCGGGGCAAACCTTGCCGGGTGACCCTAGTAGCCACGGTGGTGGGCAAAAGGGAACGCCGCGTTCTTCGGGAGCATGGCTGGCCGCATCAGGTGGGTTCCCTCCAGGACGCCCAGGCACTTGGTGGGAGTCTACTCCAAGTCGGGGACTCGCTCCCGGATGATCTTCAACTACCGAAGACCCCCGCGGAGATAGTGAAAGCCCCGGAGGTGGCCCCACCCCCACCACCTCCCGGTTCCCCGGAGCACCTCTGCCAGGTGCAACCTATGGCTCCACAGCCACAGGTTCGCCCCAGGGTAGAGCCACCTCCTGTGTTTTCCATGCCGCAGGCAGGGGGAGGAAAAGCGGCTTTCCTGGTGGCTACGCATCATCGGCCCCATCTTCTGCGGGCCAGCCTCCAGTGTCTGGCAGACCAGCAGGTACCACCAGGCTGGACCGTGGAGATCCTGGTTGGCGGGGAAGCAAATGACCCCGGGGCTGCGGTTGCACGGGCAGTTCAGGGTGTCCGCTACATTGATGTGCCCTCAGCCAAAGTCACAGACAAGCTCAACCTCTTGGCCCGGTCCACGAACGCGGACCTCCTGCTCATGGCGGACGATGATGACCTCCAGCCGCCCAACAGACTTCAGGCTGCGGTGCAGGCGTATCAGCAGGGAGCCCAGTGGTCTGCCTCAGGGGTGCATCGGTTCGTGAAGCTGGAGACTGGCGAGGTCGCTCGCTGGGAAGGGAAGGCCCGCACGGGTCATGTGGGCACCTCGGTGTCTGTGGCCCGAGAAGCCTTCTTGCAGGTCAAGGGCTACCCCTCCGTCACCAGTGGCAAGGATGGGCACCTGGCGTACAGGCTGACGGCGATCAAGGCCCCGTTCAGGGACATCAGTGCCCAGATCGGCGACAACCTGATCTGCCTCCAACACGGCAAGAACCTCAACACGAGGCCCTTCCCTGCACGCGGCCGGACCACCGTGAAGGGCAAGTTCACGATCCTCGGCGAGGGCACGCTCACCGAGGCCCACCTGCCCTTGGCCGCCAAACGGGCCATCGAGGACTTGGTAGACCCTGGCACGCTGCGGATCAGCGTGGCTGTCACGACCTACAACCGGCCGGCTGGGTGCCTCCGGCTCTTGCAGGACATCGCCAGGGAGCGGATTGAAGGGCTTCTGGTCACGGTGTTCGATGACGCCTCCACGGAGGACTACCAGGCAGTCCAGCAGTTCGTGGCCGAGCAAGACTGGCAGTTCATCCGGGCCGCACAGAACCACGGCAAGAAGCAGTGGTGGAAGTGGATCGGGCAGGTCTTGGCCATGTGGGACGCCAACCCTGCAAGCTACTTCTACATCCTTCAGGACGACATCCGGCTCTGCCAGCGATTCTTCGCCCGGTCCCTGGAGTTGTGGGGGCAGATTGCGGACCCGAACAAGGCGAGCTTGTGCTTGCTGAGGGACGACTTGCGATCCAGGTTGGGCAGTTCCTGCTGGACGAGCTACGCATCGCATGTGGAAGGCGCTGTCGAGCGCACTCAGTGGGTCGATTGCAGCGCCGTCCTCTGTACGATGACCTTCGTGCAGACCCTGAAAGGGATGCAACCCCTGCGGGAGTCCCGCTGGGGACAAGACGCCCTGAAGTCATCCGGTGTGGGGGAGCAGTGGAGCAAACGGCTCCATGCAGCCGGGAAGGGAATGTTCTGGCCGAAGCAATCCTATGTGCTGCATCTCGACCAGAACATCTCGAAGATGAACCCGCGAGCCCGCAAAACCAATCAGTTGCGAGCGGTGAACTACATTGATGGCCCTGAGGCCGAAGCCCGCATCAGCAAGGAGCATGAGATGATCACGGCATCACTGGCTACGATCCCGTCCCGTCGGGCGTCTTTGCAGGACGTGGTGGCCAGGTTGCTGCCCCAGGTGGACCGGCTCAACGTCTACCTCAACGAGACGCCGGCACTTCCGGGTCCTTCGGAGTACCCGAAGCTCCCCAAGTTCCTGGACCACCCCAAGATCACCGCCGTCTGGTCCCAGGACACACCCTTCGGGGACCAAGGGGACGCGGGCAAGTTCTTCTGGGCGGCCGAGGTGCAGAACTTCCACGTCATTTGCGATGATGACATGCGCTACCCGCCTGATTTCATCGAGAAACTCCTGGAAGGTCTGCAACGGTACGACCTCAAGGCCGTTGTCGGCTTTCACGGGGCCGTGCTGACAGAGCCTTTCACCTCGTACTACGCCTCACGGCGGACGTTCCACTTCAGCCAAGCCCTGGCGGAGGACCGTGCCGTTCATGTCCTGGCCTCGAACTCGTTGGCGTACCATGCGGACACCATCCAGGTTCATCGGGATGACTTCCGGCACCCCAACATGGGTGACATCTGGTTCGCTCTACTGGCCCAGCAGCAGAAGGTGCCCCTTCGGTGCCTGGCACACGCTGCGAACTGGCTGGTGGATGACCCCAAGACTCGGGAGGACTCCATCTTCGCCCACTCCCGGACGCAAGGAACCAGCCAGAAGAACACCGCTGCCGTCCAGACGCAGGTAGTTCAGGCGAACATGCCCTGGGTGCTCCCTGGGACGGCAGCCGTGGCTGCCCCTGCCACCACCACTGAACCGGGCCTCTGGCCAGCGACGAAACCAGATGTGCCAGCTTGCGATCAGGGCTGGCTCGCTCCAGGCACCCGGCGGATGTTGGACCGGCATCTCCGGGCGGATACTCGCCTGGTGCTGGAGTTGGGAGCCTGGCTGGGCAAGAGCACACGCTTCATCCTCGACCAGGCCCCCCAAGCCCACGTCATCTCCGTGGACCTCTGGGATGCGACCGTCATCCAGCCGTGGATCGCGTCGAGGCACCCCCATCTGCTGCCCGTCGTGGAAGCGGGAGTTCTGGAGACGTTCCTGGTCAACCAGTGGGCCTGGCGGGACCGGATCACACCGCTCCAGATGCACTCCCACAAGGCCATCGCCCTGGTCCAGGCCCAGGGGAAGGTGCCCGATGTGGTGTTCCTGGACACGTCCCACGGCTACGCGGACACCCTGGCCGAGGTGCAGCGGATCACGCGGGCCTTCCCGCACACGCACCTCGTGGGCGACGACTGGGAATGGCGGTCGCTGCGGAGCCCCAGACGAGTCGGCGAGGACTGGGGCCAGCCCGTAGCCAGGGCTGTCCAGGCATTCCTGGCAGACAACCCCCAGTGGAAGCTGCAAGTGGATGAGAACGGCTGGGCACTGACCCCGAAGGAGGCAGCGTGAAGGTATCCCTGAAAGGTCCCGACGATGTGGTCAGCTTCGTGGAGTTCCCACCCAATGACCACATCGGCCGGGTAGTTGCCCAGAGTGGCACCTTCTACGAGCGGGACCTGCTGGATGCCCTCCGAGCGGAGAACGTCTCCGGGGTCTACCTGGACATCGGGGCGCACTGCGGCAACCACACAGTCTTCTTCGCTCGGCATTGCCCCGCTGAGAGGGTGGTCGCAGTGGAGCCTTCCCCGCAGACCTATGACCTGCTGCGCCAGACGATCCGAGCCAACCGGCTGCCCAACGCCATCGCCCTGCTGGGGGCCATCCATCCCTCATGGACATGGAGTCGCTCGGTGGAAAGTGCCTGGCAGCCGCCTTCGACGGACCCCACCAGGACGAACACGGGCACTCGCGGGGTCATGCGTGGCGAAGCCGGCCAATGCCCGGCTTGGACCCTGGATGAGGTGGGTCTGCCTCAAGGTCGGGTAGGACTGGTCAAGATCGACACTGAAGGGCTAGGTGCCGCCGTCCTGCTGTCGGGCAGCCAGCTTCTTCGGCGGGACAAGCCTCTCATCGCCGTGGAGGCCGCCACGGCAGAAGAACAAGCCAGCGTCATGGGCGTGCTGCAACCCTATGGCTACGTTCAGGTCGGTCAGTATTGCCACACCCCGACCTTCGTATGGCAGTGCCGGTGACGCAAAAGCGAGGAGGCCCCACCGTGAGCCGCACGGCAGGGCCTCCTTCGCAGCAGCATGTGGCCTGTTACCCCTCCCGCTTACTCTCGGAGGGAGGAATCTACCCGTGGGTAAAAACAACCAAACCCCACAGGAGCCGAGGCGGGCACAGTGCCTATCACCCTTCCCCTCGGCTTGATGCAACGCAATCCTACACCAGATCGATGGTCAGGCCAGTGGCCGCCACCTTGATCTCGAAGTCCTTGCCGCAAGCAAACGGCGTGCCCGGCACAGCCAGAGCACCTTCCAGCATGACGTGAACCCTCAGGCGATCCGTGGTCGGCTTGACCTCGATGCCGGGACCCGCCAGAGCCACGCAGAGCTTGGTGCCCGTCACAGTGGCGTACAGGGCCTCGCCGCCCTTGACCGGCGTGCCGCTCTCGAAGGCCAAGGCCTCGAAGGCGATGCGGGGGATGCACAGGCGGCCATCCGCGTGGATGACGGCGAAGGGGTTGCCCGGAACCATCTTGCCGTGGGCCACAGCGACGGTGCCTGACGGCTGGACCGGAGGGATCGGGCTGGCACCCGGCGAACCCTGAGCCAGGCCGGGCGTAGCCCCCAGCAAGGCAGCGGCGGCGCTCATCTGACCACCTTGGCCATCGCTGACTTGGGGCGCTTCGGCGATGTTGATCTCGAACTCGAAGCTGTCGCATTCCTCAACGGTTGGGCCGTAGACGAGGACCTCGGTGCCGACCGGCGTGCGGCCAATGCCCGTCGTGTTGCGCGGCTGACGAACCACGGTGGTCTGGCCGCCGCAGCCGTCGTCGTAGTCGGGCAGGTTGCCGGTCTCGAACTGGTCCCGAATGAAAGCGCCGATGCGGGCCTGGCCGAACACGAGGTCCTGGCGGGCGCTGCGAATGGCGTGCGTGACGTGGCCACTCGTGAAGCACACGCCCTGGACGATCCAGAAGCGGGTGAGATTCACAATGGCCTCTTCGACGGAATGGGCGGCGTCGATGGCACCTTGGGCGCTCGTAAAGGGGGTCTGGGCAAGCATGGTCATTCTCCTCTTGAGTGGGTGCAGACCATCCGTGGTCCGCAGTTCAGGTACAGGTACTACGCCCGGGGAACGGGCTTTGAGCCCTGATGTGCATCTAGGCTTGCGACGCCTTCTGCAAGCCTTTGGCAGTGATGGCGAACCAGCCCTTCTCACCGTTGTCCCGCTCGACCAAGCCGTCCCGGTAGAGGACGGACAGGAGGGCCTGGACCGACTTCGGGGACTTGAGGCCCGGGAGGGCGGAAATGATGTCCTGGGTTTGCAGTGCCCGATCGGGCCACTGAGCCAGGGTGCGAAGGATGCGACTCTTGAGGGTGAGTGTCATGGGGTCCTCTATGGGTTAGTTCGCGCACACGATCTGGTGAATCGTCGCCAGGTCGGCCTGCGAGTATGGGGCAGGGCAGTTGAGACGCTTGGCCACTGCCGCGAGCATCAGACGAGTCAGATTGGCAGCAGCCAGGAGCGAGAAGCCAAACTTCTCGACCAAGATGTCCCGAGTTGCCTCCAAGACACCCCTCTGGTCGTGACCCTCACGGATCAGACGCTCCATGGTGTCTAACATCGCGGCGGAGACCTTCTCAGCAATCTGCTTGGCTTGGGCGTCAGTGAGCATCGGGTCCTCGCAGGGGTGTAGGGCTTGCTGCCCTACACCCCTACTACGGGTGAGGGTGCTTACTTTGAGCCCGACTCCGTGGCCCGGAGGAAAAACTCCCGAGCCTTGGTCGTGACCGAGGTGGAGACCTGACCCCACTGGAGACCAACCGCGGTCAGTTCCGGGGCACATTCCCGTTCCACGTCAGCGGAGAGCCACTGGATGAACTTGCCCGTGTTCCGCTTCTCGGTGGTCAAGCCCTGCTGCTCCAAGGCATCAAGGCCCTGTTCCAGGCGGTTCTCCGTCACCGTGGCTGCCACGAAAGCATCGATCCGGGTCTGCACATCGGCGTCGATGGCCGGGCGTTCCCGAATGGTCTTGGTGTCCGTCACGGAATGGGCCTCGCTTTTGTGCTTCCAGTAGAGATCCTCCCGGCCGTGGAACTCCCCGGTGGGCATCCAGACGACACCCTCACCTGCACCTTCCAACTTGTAGTGCTGGCCATAGGGGCACTGCACGGAAACAAATTCCACGATGCGCTGAGCTTCGGCCAAACCGGCTTCAACCGACGCAGGGTCATTGAAGTCGATGGTGATGGACCAGTCCTGGCCCACCTTGTGGACGTTGCCAATGCGCTCCGTGAGCGGCACCGTGGCCAAGGTGAACGACACATCCTGGATGCTGTCCGACCCTTCGGCCTGGGCCGTCACGGCGAACAAGGCCCAGTGCTTGGGGTCAAATTTGGTGACAGCGGCACCCTTGGTCTTGGCGACGATCCCGGCACCGACCCACTCACCGTAGAGGGCAATCGTGCATCCTGCACCTTGGGCGGGCAGGTCAGGACGGACGTGCTCATCCAAGAGGGCTTTGATGACTTCGGCATGTTCCTCGACGAAGCGGGCGAAGCCCTTGTAGTCCGCCTCGGGGTACAAGAGGGTCTCCCGCGACTGAGCCTGGAGCTTGCCATCCGGCGTGCAGATGACGCCGCAGTTCGCGCCGTGCAACTTGATCGTGCCCGTGAAGGTGACCGGCTTGTGGATCCGGTACTGTTCCGGGACCAAGGGGTCCGTGTTCACATGGCCAACGTAGGCCAGCACATTGTGCAACAGGAAAATGTGGGGGAAGGGTCGCAGCGTCATCGGGGTCTCCAGCAGGGCGCGATTGATGCCCCTGTGTGGGTACTACGGACGGGGGGCGAGTTTTGAGCCCTGCTGATCCGGGAATCGGCAAGCCCGGCACCACGACTGGTTGGTGACCAAGGTGCTGCCATCCTCGCCCCGGCCAGCCATCCGGCGGAGGCCAAAGGCGTCCAGGGGTTTGTGTGCTTGGCACTTCGGGCACTGGCGATGGCCTACACCGTCGATGATCTGGTCCGCCAAGATGCGGAGGGATGGACGGGACTTGGACTTACGGGTCATTCTTCGGTTCCATGTCTGAGAGGGTTAGGATTTGCTCGGCTTCAGTTCCTTCAACCGGGCCAGCCACGCATCGCCATTGGCAAAAACGAAGCGGGTGCCCCCATCGTAGCCATTCAGCAACTTGGCATAGTGGCTTTGCAACTTGACAGATTCTTCAAGGGCATTCTCCACATCCACAGGCACACAGGGTTTGAGAACAAGCCCTGTAGCCAAGTAGCCCATCACGGACAGGAGTTCGTGGAGCCTGACATCCCCTGCTGTAGCCCTCGCTGCCCCGCCACAGTCGCAGAGGCCATCATAGCTCGGATGTTGGCACTGAATGCAGCCGCCTTCCTTACGGATTTCTTCGGCATACTGCTCTTCAACGGCCTTTGCAAACGCACGGAAGTCCATTGGTTCTCCTTGAAACCAGTGCCTCGGGCACCCACTGGCAACAACTCTACCCTTTGGTGTAAAATAGCAGCCCCCGATTCTTAGGGGGTCTACGAACGGAGAACGCACATGTGGAAGCTGATTGGAACTCTGGTGATGGTTCTGGCCGTGGTGGCCTGCTCGGACAAGAAGGACTCGCTTTCGGCCAAGGCTGGTGATGTCAGTGACGTGGCTGCCCTGCCTGCGGACGCTACCGTCTTGACTGACGTGCCCACGGACGTGACGCTGGTGACAGACACGATCCTGTTTCCCACCGCAGAGGTGGTTGAGAAGTAGTCCGTGAGGGTCACGTCGGAGGCCAGGATGTTCCCCACCGCATAGGTGGTTGCGAAGGCAAAGAGGGCTACGGCTGTGAGCATCAGGATGCCAAGCAGTACCTTCACAGGCGCCTCCTAGATGGTTGCCACCTCGATGAGGTAGCTGAACTTCTGTGCGTCCTGGTGGAACGTGACCAGTTCGTCGTGGACGAAGCCACCGTTGTTTTTGGCACCGCAGGCAAAGATGAAGTCCGCCTTGTGCGGATAGCCATCGGGGCGAGCCTTGTCCCAGCAAGCCGACGTGTGAACCTCGGCGGTGCCCAGGGCCACGTCTTGCAGGTACATGAAGGCCCGGTTGGCCGAGTTGCTGCCACCGTAGTAGGCACCCTGGGCGCTCGTGTAGTTCATGCTCTTGAGGGCACCGTTGGTGCCATCGGTCGGGTGGCTGCCAACCCGCGTGTGGCCCGTCGCGTTCCATGCCGGGGCATGGTAGATGCCCTTGCCGAACGCCTTGCCGCTGATGTGAACGCCACGGGGCAGGTTCTCGGGCATGAGCAGGCCAGACTTGGAGATGCCCAGCAGGTTCTCGGTGCGGGTGCCATGCCAGGCCATGATGCGGCCAACCGCTCCCGGCTTGGCCACGATCTCCTTGGCGTACTTCTCGAAGGCCGCTTCGGTGCCATTGCGGGTGAACTTGAAGATGTTGGTCACCTTCAGGACCGAGCGGCCACCACGGAACCAGTTGGCGTTTTTCTGGCTCTGGTTGGTCATGAACACGCTCAGCACCTTGATGTAGTCCGCCGACATGGGGTCAAGGTGCTCGATGGTGCAATCGAGGCCATCGTACCACACGGCTTCCTTGCCACCCGTGGAGGTCGTGGCCGCCGCTTGGGCGAACACGGCCTTGGACAGGAAGGCATCGCGGAGCAGTTGGAGGAACTTGCGCTGCTCCTCCAGGCGCTCGAAGCTCGACACCACGAGGCGGTGCAGGTTGTCCCGGCCACGCATCGCACGGTCGATCTCGCGGGGCACATTCGACATGTAGCGATTGGTCAGGTCGATGATGCGATCCGAGGGCAGGCCGCCAGTGCCCAGGGGCAAGGTCTTGGCCTTGTTGGCTGCATCCTCGTGGCCGAGGTGGCGGGTCAGTTCCTGTTCGATCTCGTCCAGGATGGAGCCACCGAGGTCAAGCTGACGGTCGCTCAGGTTGCCGATGGGGTTCTCGGCGGTGGCACCGGCTTGGGCCGACAGACCTGCCCGAACGGTCGTGGCCGTCGAGCCGTAGATGGTGCCCAGCAGGCGACCCACTTCCGGGTGGAACGTGCGGGCGCTCGTGGGGGCCACGATGGTCGGGGCAATCACAGGGGCAGCGACCTTGCCAGCCTGCTTGGCGGCTTCCTCGGTGTCATCCCGCACTTGCAGGCGGGTGTAGCCCTTGGCTTCCTTCTCGCGGACCTTTTTGCGTAACTGGTCCAGGGCGGCGCTCTGGCTGATGCCGAGCACGCTGCCCTTGTCCGAGCCAGCCGTGCCCGTGGAACCCCAGCGGCACTGGAAGTTGAAGCTGCCATTCCCGGCGTCTTCGACCCAGCCCTTCCAGAACTTGTTGCTGCCCAGGGTGGTGCAGCCGGTCTTGGCTCCGGTCAGGTCAGTGAAGTTCAGGGTGACGGCTTCGATGACAGTGGCCATTGAGGGTGCTCCATGTATGCCGCGAGTCATTGCGTGGTGCGGCTGCGTCCTTACTACGCTCGGGGGGTCAGCTTTGAGCCCCCGCTGTAGCGACTTCCTGCCGGTCGTGTGCCAGCCGTTCGGCGTACTCGGGGTTGGCCCAACTGATCAGGATGCCAACGTACTTGGATCTGCCACCGGCATCGGGGGCTACCGTGCCCCCCGAATGGATTTGCAGGTCTGGTATGGTGCCAGGATGGCGGGCATTCAGAGCCGCAATCATGTCGTCTGTCGTGTGCATCATGAGCCTTCCCCGGTCGGGGATCTCAGCCCGCTGGAAGTCTTCCAGGCGCAGACCCACAGTCGTGCCATTGCGGGGCTGTTCCCAGGGGTTCGTACTCACGCCCATCCCGAAGCAAGCACCACAGGTCTGGCCGTAGCGGCCCCGCTTGGAACCTTTGCAGATGGGGCACCGGATCTCACTGGCCATCGCTGACCTCCTGTTGTGCCTTCAAGCACGCGGGGCAACGCTGGAGCCAGCCGTCCTGATCGACCAGTTTCTGGTCGAACTCTCCGCACAGGTACTTCGTGCCGAAGCTCCGCGTCTGGACGTAGGGACAGAACACACCGGGTTCGGATGCACACGTCGATTCACCGCACTTGATCTTGTGGGGGACTATGAACTCAACAACCATTGCGCTGTACCTCCGTGTGTACCCTTTGACTACGGGTGACCCTGACCAGATTGAGCCCCGCTGGGGTCACCCCACTTGAATGACGCCTTCTGGGCCAGTGATGGTCAGGTACCGAAGCCGTGGATGCGTGTGAAGGGCATTCAGCGTGATGAACTTCTGGAGGGCCTCCACGGTCATCCCTTGGATGACGAGGACCTCGGATCCGCCGGCAGGCTGACAAAGGTCACGATCATGAAGTCCGGCGGCGAGAAGTTCAGGTCCAGCTTGTACGGATAGGCCGGGTCCTCAGGCAGGTTGACGTTCTGGGCATTGTGCCGGACCAGGCGCAAACCAGGAATCTCTTGGTCTTGTTGGGTGCTCATGTCCTCTGGGCCTCAACGCAGGTGGTTGGTCGGGGCCGGACGGCCCGTGCCGATCGGGTGGGTGCGGGGGTCGTCCAGGGTCGGACAGCCACCGAGGAAGCTGGCGTAGCGATCGCACTGGTAGGCCGTGCGGTAGGCGTCGTTGGTGATCTCGACCTTGCGCCAGGTCTTGAGGGTGGCACCAGGACACGCGGCACACTCGAACACCTCGACCTCTTTGGTCGTGGGTTCATAGTCGGCGTCCCGTGGGGCTCCGGTGAAAATGATCGTGGTCTGGTCGCTCATGGCCTTTGTTCCTGTGCCCATCGGGGGCCTCGTGAGGGTACTACGGACGGAAGGGGCTACTTGAGCCCAGCATCTTGCAAAGCTAGGACAGCCCCGCACTCAGGAAAGCGGCCTCCACGTCGATGCTGCGGATGGTGCCGTGCAGTTGAATCCAGGCATTCAGGATCGTGCAGGCATTCCAGCGGGCCTCCAAGGGCTTGGTCGCTGCCAGCCGACCGAACTTGCCGGGATCGACCAGAAAGGCCTTCCTGTCGTGTCCTGCGTCCTCCCAGGCATCCATCTGCGTGCTGATCTTGTCTGCGAAGCGGGTGTACTTGTCCACGGACATGGGTTGCTCCTAACGAAGGCTGTCAGCGATGGCTGCACGGCGGGAAAGGACCGGACGGTCACAACGGCGGGCTTCCGCACGCCACGGCTCCGGGGTACGGAACGAACCGTGATTGGCCCGGCGACCCACAGAGCGGTCGTTCAGCAGGCGGTCGCTGAGACCCCAGCCGAAGCTCACAAGTTGGGCATGGGAACGGTCCTTCGCCCTTGCCTGGGCCTGCTGTCGTTCTGCTCGGTCGCGTGCCATCGAAGTCTCCCTATGCGGCTGCCAGCGCCTGCTGCGCCTTTGCTTGCTGCACTCGTTGTTTCAGTTCATCAAGGATCTGATTGTCATCCAGGCCGTTCACTTCCCAGGTGATCACCGTGAAGATGTCCACGATGCCCATCTGGAGCGTCAGGGTCAGGAGGGTCATGAGGTCAGGTCCCATCGTTCGTTCCTCACCCCCACGAGGGGGTCTGGAGGTACTACGGGCGACTCGGCCCGATTGAGCCCCCGGACAAACTTCTCTGGGCAAGGGTTCAACCGTGTCGCCCACTGCGTAGTATCTTCGAGCCTGACCCTTTTTTCTGAGGGTGTCTGGTGGCTCTTTGAAAACAAGCATCTTAGGGTCAGGGGCTACAAAAGGGTCGATAGGTATCTTTGGGGTAGAGTTTCAGGTGTTTTAGG
>Ga0172367_10005505_pt1 | contig 15266 bp, 14 predicted proteins | sample Lak10m_FD_114542 | JGI IMG/M metagenome (GOLD analysis project Ga0172367, IMG submission 114542) | Freshwater microbial communities from Kabuno Bay, South-Kivu, Congo - kab_022012_10m | ecosystem: Environmental > Aquatic > Freshwater > Lake | place: Democratic Republic of the Congo: South-Kivu... | reverse complement strand
TCGGCTTCGGAAACCGATACTCTATCCAAATGAGCTACGGGCGCATATTGAGTGTCGCATTATAGCAAACAGATGAAGCTGTTGCCGTTTTAGTTAGCGTGTTGCCCAGTGAGTTTCATAGTGCTTTTTACCTTAACTTAAAGTATGGGTATAATGGCGCTTTTACTTATCACTCTCTGGGAACAAACTGTAATGAGCAATATAGACAATGAAGCTGGCTATTCATTTGGACAAATCATCCTGGCAACCGTTGCAGGGATTGTTGGTTTTGTCATTTTTCTTTTCGTGGTCGCCAAGATTTTCGGCGTAACCGATAAAGTTGAAGTGGCTGCGCCCGTTGCGGCTGAAGCCAAGATGGAGGAAGCGATTAAGCCGGTAGCAGTTGTTGAGGTTGCGGCAGTGGGCGCTGCTTCAGGCGCTGAGAAAAGCGGTGAAGAGGTCGTGAAGGCAGTTTGTTCCATGTGTCATGCTGCAGGCTTGATGAACGCGCCTAAGATTGGCGACAAAGGTCAATGGGCTCCACGTATTGCACAAGGTTATGATACTTTGGTTAAGCATGCACTTGAAGGTATTCGTACCATGCCAGCGCGTGGCGGTAACCCATCATTAACGGATGGAGAAATCGCAAATGCAGTAGCTCATATGGCAAATGCTTCTGGTGCAAACTTCACTGCTCCAGCACCTAAAGCTGTTGAGCCGGCAGCAGCGCCTGAAGCGAAGCCTGCTGAAGAGGCTCCAGCGGCAGCCGCTGTTCCTGTTCCTGTTGCAGTAGCGGCAGCTCCAGTAGCAGCAGGTAAAAGCGGTGAAGAAGTTTACAAAGCCGTTTGCCAAATGTGCCATGCAGCAGGTTTGATGAATGCACCTAAATTCGGCGACAAAGCACAATGGGAGCCTCGCATCAAACAAGGTTACGATACATTAGTCACTAACGCGACTAAAGGGATTCGTACCATGCCAGCCAAGGGCGGTAACCCCTCTTTGAGCGATGCTGAAGTTGCTGGCGCGGTGAAATACATGGCAAATGCTGCCGGTGCCGGTTTTTAATTAAGATTTCGGGGTTAATTCAACACTGAATCCCGTAGGTTGCTGTACTATGAAAGCCACTTAATCAAGATTAAGTGGCTTTTTTATTAATGATCATTTAGATGGTGAATGTTAAGTTGATGGTGAATGTTAAGTGGCTACCTATGCAATAGGGGATATACAGGGTTGTTATCATGCCTTGCAGGCTTTGCTTGCCAGAATTGAATTCAATCCGGAAACAGATCGGTTATGGTTGGTGGGTGATCTAATCAATCGCGGTAGCGGTTCATTAGATGTGCTGCGTTGGTGTTACTCGCATCAGGAAAGCTTGCGGGTAGTGCTTGGCAACCATGATTTGCATGCCTTGGTGGTCGCCAATGGCATTGTCAGCGCGCATAAAGGCGATACGCTGGATGCATTACTGGCGGCAGAGGATCGGGACGTTTTGCTCGACTGGTTACGTCATCAGCCTCTTGCTTATCATCAAGACAACTACTTAATGGTGCATGCAGGGTTGCTGCCGCAATGGACAGCAGAGCAGGCAGTCAGTTATGCGGCTGAAGTTGAGGCTGCTTTACAAGGTGATGATTATTTGTATTTCTTACGGCATATGTACGGCAATATGCCCAATTATTGGGATGCTTCGTTGACGGGTATTGATCGTCTGCGCGTGATCACAAATGCTATGACACGGCTTAGAGTGTGTACTGCAGCAGGTGAAATGGAGTTTAAGTTTAAAGGGGAGCTTCAGGATGTTCCCGATGGCTATCTTCCCTGGTTTGATGTCCCCGGTCGAGCCACGCAACAGACTGAGGTAATTTTTGGACATTGGTCAGCACTTGGATTGCAGCAGAGAGCAAATCTATTTGCGCTGGATACCGGCTGCCTGTGGGGAGGTAAATTGACAGCGATGGAGATTCATACCAGAAAAATTACGCAGGAAGATTCACATCCGCTTGATGTCCCGGTTAAGTTAAATCCTCTGAATTACAAAAAGTAAATCACAGCCCTAACTTGTTGCGGATGAGGCCTTCAATATGGAGTGTGAGTTCTCGTCTACCCAGCTTGGCGTAAATTTCAGGCGTAATCGGTTCAAGAAAATGTAACTCGATTACCGGTCTTTTCTGCAGCAGTATCTGCTGCATGGACTCAACTAAAGTCGTCTCCCCTGCATAAGCCACTGCTGTGTTAACGCTGTCATCTTTATTCGGGTAACGAATAGCGACAGGAAAAATCGTTGCGTTTGCCAGTATCGCTGCTTGAATCAGGCTACTTTTAAATGGCTTGATCTCAGTGCCGTCGGTGGTGGTGCCCTCTGGAAAGAAGCACAGGTTATCACCACTTTCCAGGCGCTTATGGGCAATCTCAATGGTGCGTTTTGCATCCTTTTTATTACTGCGGTCGATAAAAAGCGTATTGGCCTTGCTGACCAGATAACCGAAGATTGGCCAGTTTCTAATCTCTGATTTGGCGATAAATCTCAGTGGAATCATGCCGTTAAGTGCATGAATGTCTGACCATGAAATATGATTGGCCACAAACATGGATTTTGTGAGTGATGCATGATGCTCCGGCGTGAGACCAAAACTGACGACTTGCATGTTGAATGCAGCAAGTAGTTGACGGCACCACCATCTGATCAGCCTGGTTTTGAAATGATGGCCGACTAATGGGAACAGTGCAGCAGAGATAATCAGTCCCAGCAAGGTGTGCCCGACCACACGTGCTATTCTGTAGTAACGTATGAGAGTGGGCGTTGTGGCAATCTGGTTGTCCGTGATAGGCAAAATAGCAGCATCAAGTGGTAAGTCAGCCTGTATTTTACATGAGAAGCCGGTTCCGATGATTGGGTGGTATTGATTCCCCATCGTGTTTTCATTCCACTCGGCAGCGCTTATTTCATGAAGTGTGCAGCATATCTTGGATTGATTCTGGACAATGGCAGCATCACCAGCATATCTGCGGTATTGAAGTAGGGGTCCCATGCAGGCTCTCCGCAGATGTATGCGCCAAGACGCAAGTAGCCTTTAATCAGCGGCGGGCATGCCACCTGCAATTCGCTGTTAAGTGATTGAATGGGCAGCGGGTTGCGTGCAAAAACGCGATATTCCAAAGGCGACAGGTATTCGTCCTGCAGTTTCTGGTAGAGGCTGGCAGCGGCATGACCGCCGTCTGACATGCTGATACTGCCGCATCCGATCATGTATTCATAGTTATGAATTTGCATGTATTTTGCAAGTCCTGCCCACAGCATGGTAATCGTGCCGCCGTTACGATAGTTCTGGTGTACGCAGGCACGACCAACTTCTACAGTGCGATCAAATAAATGCGTCAGGCGGCTAAGGTCGAACTCAGCTGCAGAATAGTAGCCACCGGCTTCATTTGCTTTTTCCGGGCTCAATATTCGGTAGGTGCCGATCACTTGATGCGTGCCGCTGTCGCGTACAATCAGGTGGTCACAAAACTGGTCAAATCCATCGATGTCCAGACCGCCGATGCCGGATAGCTGCGCACCCATTTCTTCTGCAAAAACCTTATAACGCAGTCTTTGTGCCTCCTCAATTTCGGCTTGAGTGCGGGCAAGGCTGACATATAAACGTCGCTGGGTCGCTACCTCACGACCTTGAGATTTTGTGCTGTCAATTAAAGTGATGTCTTTGCGAACCATGAAGTCTCTCCTTTTTGTTCGAGAGACTTTAATCGGTCATGATTAAAAAATCATGACAGAGGTGTGACGGTTTGGTGACATTGCAAGTTGCTATTAGCCAGAGTCACTTGGGCTGGGAGTTGTTCTGGCTGATTGACTGTTATGCACGAGCTGTTGGTGTTAGTGTCGTGAGGTGCACTTCACGACACTCCGTTACATGATTTTCTTCTATTAGGTTACTTTTTAATGTGAAACCCTGGTGGTGCCGCCGTGTTCGATCAAGCGCACTTTCTCACCAGCCTTGAATGCTTCATCAGCTTCCTGCACGATAGCAACCAAACCACCGCCATCCAGTTTGACGGTGATTTCCAGACCATCTTTTCGTGTGAGTCCTTCTTCAGCTGCTGCACCTGCGATACCGCCAACGACTGCGCCAATGACGGCAGCGACTGCGCTGCCTTTGCCATCACCTACGGAGCTGCCTGCAATGCCGCCAACCGCCCCTCCGGCAACTGTACCGATTTGCGATTTGGTGCCTTCCAGTTGCACTTGACGCACACTTTCTACAATGCCGGTTTTCACCGTCTGTACTTTACGTGCTTCATCACGGCTATAAACACTGCCGGAGTTGGAGCTCGCACAGGCCGCGATAAACAAGCTGAGTAAGCTTACGATAATCAATTGTAATTTGCGCATTTCGATAACCCCTTTGTTGACGTTCAAGTGCTGGTTTTAAGAATCTTATAAAAAGTGAGACAGCATTAGCTGTCTAAGGTTTCAGCGGCAAGCGTCTCGTTCACTAATGCCTGTGTATAGATCGCTTCAATATCTGCGCGTGTAGGGCTATGATTTTGTCCTCCACGGCTGGCAATCTTGATTGCGCCCATTGTGGCCGCAAGTCTGCCACAGGTTGGCCAATCCCAGCCTTTGGAAATACCATATAGCAAGCCCGCGCGATAGGCATCGCCGCATCCGGTCGGGTCAACTACCTGTTCAGCTTTAACGCAAGGAATGTCATAACGTTGACCGTCAGCGTAGATTTGTGAACCGTTGCCGCCGAGTGTGACGATGAGTGCTTTCACCTTTTGTGCAAGCTGCTCCAGAGACAGTCCGGTTTTGTCCTGAATGATTTGTGATTCATAGTCATTCACAGCAAGATAATCTGCCATTTCAATGAAATACAACAGCTCCTCACCATTGAACATTGGTAAACCTTGGCCGGGGTCAAAGAGGAATGGAATCCCAGCTTCGAAACATTCGCGCGCATGCTGGAACATGCCATCGCGCCCATCAGGGGCAATCACTGCAAGGTTCACATTAATGGCTTCAGTCACACTGTTTTGGTGTGACTCTGTCATGGCGCCGGGGTGAAATGCCGTAATCTGGTTGTCATCCGTATCTGTCGTGATAAAGGCCTGTGCAGTAAAACTGTTCGGGATGATTTTGATATGGGAGGCATTAAGCTGGTTTTTGTTCAGCCATTGCGCATAGCTGGCAAAGTCTTCACCTGCTGTTGCCATGATCAGCGGGTTGCCATCCAGCAGTTGCAGGTTGTAGGCAATGTTGCCTGCGGTGCCGCCAAATTCACGGCGCATTTCAGGTACATAGAAAGCAACGCTTAGTGCATGAATTTTGTCAGGAAGAATATGATTTTTAAATTGGTCTTGAAACACCATGATGGTGTCGAAAGCGAGCGAACCGCAGATAAGGGTGTGCATAAGAGTAATAGCTTATAAGAAAGGCTCTATTATCTTAGTTATTACTTGCGGGAAGCAAGCTTTAATCAATATCGTGCTTTAAGTGGAAGTGCTAGTGCGTCAATGCACCGTCAATCAGAATTTTGGCTGCTGTTTTTGCATATTTCATGGCACCGGAGCCACGTTTCATTTGCTCAGCCTGCGCTGCGCCTTCAAAGATGAGTGACAATTGTAATGCAAGCCCATCCGCATCCTGTATGTTGGCCTCTTTGGCCAGCTGGCTGATGAACTGTCTGAATTGCAGTGATTGTTCAGAAGATAGTTGGTGAACGGGGTTATCTTCTCTGGGGAACTCTGCAGATGCCTTAATGAAACCCACGCCGTGAAAGTCGGGTGACGCGACCCACTCTTCAATGTAATCAAAAAGCTTTTGAATTTTATCACTGGGTTTCTTGCTGTTTGAGCTGATTTTTTCAGTCAGCCAGTTTTGGAAATCTTGATGGCCTTGTTTCAGCACTTCAAGGATTAATATCTCCTTGCTACTGAAATATTTGTACATCGTCATTTTGGTGGTGCCAGCTTCGGCCACAATTGTATCAACTCCCGTTGAGTTGATTCCCTGCGTTTGGAAGAGGTTGCTCGCAGTGATGAGTATTTTTTCACGTAGCCCAGTCATGGGGTGATTATACTAACCTGTATATAGTATTTGCAACTAATATTACTTTGATTTATTGAGTTATTTTGATGCTGCCATCAGCATGGGCGTAAAGTTGCAGCGTACCTTTTCCAGATAAGTGTTGGCAATCTGCAGGTCGGCGAGGTTTGCTGGCAGTTTACCGCCTACTACATTGTCCAGGTAGATTGCCTTATGTTCGTCCGGTATCTGCAGTGCCTCGGGAAACTGGCAAGTGCCCTGCCGCATGAGTTCATATTTTGCGTACATCTGTGTAGCATCGTGGGCGCTCAGGTTTTTTTGTGCGTTGGCTGTGTTCGATGAAAGCGCGGTCTCAAGTGTTGGTTTGAGTTGGGCTGTTATAGGTTGTGTTTGATGCGTGTGAATGAATTCTGGCAGCCACAGTGCAGCGATGCCGAGTGTCATGAATACACTTGCGGCGATGCTATATAGTGCTGGCTTTGATACGCTCAGTGCAGATAATTGGCTTGGTTTTTGTGTCTGTGCTGTGATGAGTGCATGCGCCGCTTTTTTTGCATGACTTAAACAATGGATACCTGGTTTGTCCCCGGATTCCTGGTCTGGCGTTTGCATATCAAGCGTTTGCTGAGCAGCATTGCGGGCAATCAGAACAATATGTTCTGCCAGTATGTCAGGGTTTTCTGCGCCGAGTGCTTGCGCTTGCTCGCTGCAGAAGCGAATCAAAAGCGTACACGGTGCCGTTTCGATGTTGGAAATTTTTTTCACGTGTGGTGCTGCCAGCCAATCATCCAGAATGTCAAACAGGCTCAGCAGACGCCCCTGAGGGGTGCTGCTGGCTTTGGTTAACATGCTGATCAGCCAGGGGGAGTTAAAAAAATCCATGCGTTTTAATCTTGAAGTGAAATATTGTTGAGGGGGAGTGGTTGCTTAAAAAGGTTTTACGACCACAAGAATCACTACGGCGGTAAGCACCAGTACAGGCAACTCGTTAAACCAGCGATACCAGACATGGCTATGTTGGTTTTTATCAAGATTGAAGTCTTTCACGAGTTTGCCACAATATAAATGGTAAGCGACCAGAACAGCCACGAGTGTCAATTTTGCATGCATCCAGCCACCTGAAAAACCGTATCCAAGCCACAACCAGGTACCAAAACCAAGTGCGAGCAGAACAAGCGGTAACATGAAGCGATACAATTTGCGCTCCATGAGTTTTAGTCGTTCAGAAGTCGCAACATCGGGACTGTTTGAATTCAGCACCATGGCGTGGTTTACAAACAGTCTTGGTAAGTAAAACAGTCCTGCAAACCAGCTGGTGACAAAAATGATGTGTAACGATTTAATCCAAAGCATTTAGACACCCAGCTCTTTGTTAAGTAATTGTTTTAATGCGTTAAAGTCCAGTTCACCCATGGTGCGTTGCAATAAATAGCCTTGTTTGTCGTAAATAAAGGCAGTGGGCGTCAGGCTGACCTTGCCGAACCTGTTTGAGACTTCTGCTGAAGTATCATGCATCACAGGAAATGGAAGTGACTGGTCTTTGCTGTAATTGTGCACCTGATTTATCTGGTCGTAGTGCATGGCAACGGCTATGACTTCCAGCCCTTTAGGTTTGTACTGATGATAGGTTTTGATAAGGTCGGGCATTTCCTTGATGCAGCCAGGGCAGTCAGTCGCCCAGAAATTCACCAATACCACCTTGCCTTTCAGGTCGGTCATTGTAATCTGCTTGCCGTCAATGGTGCTGAATGTCACCTCTGGTGCGGAAGGCTTGTGGCTGAGTTGCCATGCGAGTAACCCAAGCAGTAAAGCAACAATGATAGGAAGCAGTGATTTTTTTAATAAATGGTTCATGATGCTAGTGTAACGTTTTCAAATGATTCGTCTAGTAAGATTGTGAGCAAGGCTGTAAAAATTGACTGTTTTTACTTATTGATGGGAATATTCAGTGGCGGTAGGCAATCACCGTACACAATAACCACACCATAGTTACGCTTATTTGCTGGTTCGCACCATGATATAATGGCATTTTAATAGCAAAGCTATTTATCAAAACTTAAATGAACGCACCAATACCCAGCAGTCTCTTAAACGCAGAACAACAACCTGCCACGCGCTTGCGTGAAATCCCCTACAACTACACCTCATTTTCAGACCGTGAAATTGTCATTCGGTTTCTAGGCGAAGAAATCTGGAGCATTTTAAATGAATTGCGTGGCGAACGTAAAACCGGTCGCTCTGCACGCATGCTGTTTGAAGTGCTGGGTGATTTATGGGTGGTGACACGCAACCCATATCTTCAGGATGACTTGTTGGAAAATCCGAAACGACGGATGGCGCTGGTGGATGCGCTTCATCACCGTATCGCGTCGATTGATGAGCGTAGCGCAGGCAATGCGAAAGTCGTCAAGCTGGTAGTGGCTGCGCGCAAAGCGGTGACGCAGTTTGAGAATGACTTTAAGCAAACCGCTAATCTGCGTAAAAAAGCACTGGCTAAATTCACAAAAATCACCCGTAAAGATAATGTGCAGTTCGATGGTTTGGCGCGTGTGTCACATGTCACGGATGCAACCGACTGGCGTGTGGAGTATCCGTTTGTAGTATTGCAGCCGGATACGGAAAAAGAGATCGCTGCGCTGGTTCGAGCCTGTATTGAGTTGGGGCTCACTGTCATCCCGCGTGGCGGCGGTACTGGGTACACCGGTGGTGCTGTGCCATTGACACCGCTTTCTGCGGTGATCAATACCGAGAAACTGGATCAGCACTCAGGTGTGCAGATGCGCACCTTGCCGGGCGTGGCGAGACAGGTGGCGACGATAGAGTGCGGTGCGGGCGTAGTGACGCGGCGTGCCATGGAAGCTGCGTCTGATGCGGGTTTGGAGTTTGCCTGCGATCCAACCAGTGCAGATGCTTCCTGCATCGGCGGCAACGTGGCCATGAACGCCGGCGGTAAAAAAGCTGTGCTGTGGGGGACTGCGTTAGATAATTTAGCCTCTTGGCGCATGGTGACCCCGGATGCGGAGTGGCTTGAGGTTGAGCGCCTGGATCATAATCTGGGCAAGATCCATGATATTGAAATGGCGCGTTTCAAGATCAGCCGTTATAGCGATGACATGAAAACATTGCTAGCCGAACCGGAGATTCTGGAGATTCCTGGGCCAAGTTTCCGCAAGGTGGGGTTGGGTAAGGATGTGACAGACAAGTTCCTGTCAGGTTTGCCAGGTATCCAGAAAGAGGGCTGTGACGGGTTAATTACCAGCGCAACTTTCATTCTGCATCGTATGCCTAAGCATGTGCGAACCATTGCTTTGGAATTTTTCGGTAATGTTTCCAATGCTGTGCCTGCAATCGTGGAGATCAAAGACTATCTGGATGCCACAGCCAAACAGGAGCCAGCAGTCATCATGGCAGGCCTTGAGCATATGGATGAGCGCTATATCAAGGCGGTTGGTTACGCGACCAAGGCTGCGCGTCAGCAACGGCCCAAGATGGTGCTGATTGCCGATATTGCTTCAGACGATGAAAATGCCGTAGGCGAAGTGGCTTCTGCGATGGTGCGGATGTGTAATGCTCGTAATGGTGAAGGTTTCATTGCAGTGTCCAGTGAAGCGCGTAAAAAGTTCTGGCTGGATCGTGCGCGTACTGCAGCGATTGCCAAACACACCAATGCCTTCAAAATCAATGAGGATGTGGTGATTCCGTTACCGCGTCTGGGTGATTATTCAGACGGTATCGAGCGCATTAATATCGAACTGTCCATTAATAATAAACTTAAGTTACTTGATGCGCTTGAAGAGTTCATGCAGGGCGACTTGCCACTGCAACGCGATGAAGATGGCAATGCAGATGCTGAGATGGTTAAAACCAAACAGGTGATGGCGTTGAAGCTGTTGAGCGATTTACGCGCCCGCTGGAGCCTGATACTTAATAATCTGGATGCTCCGGTTTCTGCGTTGGGTGATTTGGACGCAACTCATGCGCAGTATGAAAACGTATTCCGTGCTGTGCAATCTTACGATTTGCGTATCTCATGGAAACGAGAACTGAAACGCCCAATGGCCGATATATTCGCAGGACGCGAATATCAGAAGATTCTCGACCGTTGCGACGAGATTCATAAAAAAGTACTTAAGGGCCGTGTATTTGTCGCATTACATATGCATGCAGGTGATGGTAACGTGCATACCAACATTCCGGTGAACTCGGATGACTACGCCATGATGCAGGATGCCCATGCTGCCGTCGCGCGCGTGATGGCGCTGGCGCGTGGCCTGAACGGTGTGATTTCTGGTGAGCATGGGATTGGCATCACCAAGATGGAGTTTCTGGATCAGTCTACCATTGATACGTTTGCTGCCTACAAACAAAAAGTTGATCCTAACGGTCACTTTAATAAAGGCAAACTGATGGCGGGTTCAGGCCTCGATAATGCCTATACCCCCAGCTTTGGTTTGTTGGAGCAGGAATCCATCATCATGGAGCAATCCGCCATTGGCGAGATTGCTGACGACATCAGTGATTGCTTGCGATGCGGGAAATGTAAGCCTGTATGCAGCACGCACGTGCCACGCGCTAACCTGCTTTACAGTCCACGCAACAAGATTCTTGGCACGTCATTGTTAATTGAAGCATTCTTGTATGAAGAGCAGACGCGTCGCGGTATTTCGCTGAAACATTTTGACGAGTTCAACGATGTGGCAGACCATTGTACGGTGTGCCATCGTTGTGAGAAGCCTTGTCCAGTCGACATTGATTTCGGCGATGTTTCTATCAAAATGCGTAATTTCCTGCGTGAGCAGGGTAAGAAACAGTTTAATCCCGGTACGGCGCTGGGGATGGCATTCTTGAATGCGAAAGATCCGGCGACAATCAATTTCTTGCGTACGACCATGATCGGCTGGGGTTACAAGGCACAAAATATTGCACATGGTTTGGCCAAGCGATTTGGTTTGCTGCGAGACAAGAAACGTCCACCAGCCACGGTAGGTAAAGCGGACATTAAAGCGCAGGTAATCCATTTCATCAATCGTCCTATGCCGAAGAAAATGCAGTCGAAGACCTCGCGTGCGATGCTGGGGCTGGAAGATGATCACATGATTCCCGTGATTCGTAATCCGCAAAAGGTGACCGAGGATTCAGAGGCCGTGTTCTATTTCCCGGGCTGTGGTTCAGAGCGTTTGTTCTCGAATGTCGGCTTGGCGACACAGGCGATGCTGTATGAGGTCGGCGCTATCACGGTACTGCCACCGGGCTACTTATGCTGTGGTTACCCGCAAACTGCTTCTGGCAATCATGATAAAGGTCAGGAAATTACTGCAGATAATCGCGTATTATTCCATCGTGTGGCGAACACTTTAAATTACCTCGATATTAAAACGGTAATTGTGTCTTGTGGTACGTGTATGGACCAATTGCAGAAGTACGAGTTTGAGAAGATATTCCCGGGATGCCGGCTGTTGGATATCCATGAATATCTGATGGAAAAAGATATGCGCTTGCAAGGTGTGACCGGAACGCGCTATATGTACCATGACCCATGCCACACACCGATGAAAACCTATAAGCCATTGGAAGTGACGAATAAACTGATGGGTCAGGAAGTCCAACTGAATGACCGCTGTTGCGGTGAATCAGGAACATTCGCTGCGGCACGTCCGGATATTGCGACGCAAGTTAAATTCCGTAAGCAGGAGGAACTGGAAAAGGGTATGGCGAAGATGGGCTTGACAGTAGGTGAACCAGAAACCGCGGTTAAAATCCTGACGTCATGTCCAAGCTGTTTGCAGGGTTTGGCGCGGTATGGCGATGATACCGGTATTGAAGCTGACTATATCGTGGTGGAAATGGCTAAGCATATACTGGGTGAGCATTGGATGCGGGACTATGTGCAGAAAGCCAATAACGGCGGCATAGAAAAAGTGCTGCTTTAATCATCAGGTAAACAATCAGGCCATCATGATGATGGCCTGATTGTTTAGCAGTCGTCTGATGCAGGATAATTATCTGGAAATGATTGAGCGGACAAAACTTTAACGCCAGCTCCGAGTCTACTTGATAATAATCGTGTAACAGTGAATGAAGGGGATGGGTATGCAAAACAAGATAATCGTAAGTTCAATTCTGACAATGTTCGTTTTAGGTGGTTGCGCCAATATGACCGAAACCCAAAAAGGTACGGCTAAGGGCGCTGCGATAGGTGCCGGTGCTGGCGCTGTGGTAGGTGCAATCGCCGGAAAAGGTAAGGGTGCTGCCATTGGCGCGGTTGTCGGTGGTGCCGCGGGTGCGGTTGCTGGTAATGTCTGGACCAAGCGTCAGGAAGAGCAGAAGAAGCAGATGGAAGAAGCGACAGCCGGTACGGGTGTGACCGTAACACAGACCGCTGATAATCAACTTAAGCTTGATATCCCAAGTGATATCTCGTTTGATGTAAATCGGGCTGATATCAAGCCAAACTTCAGAACAATATTAGATACTTTTGCGACTGGTTTGGTGAGTAATCCAAGGAGTAATGTCACGATTATTGGCCACACAGACAGTTCAGGTACAGATGCTATCAATAATCCTTTGTCGTTGAATCGTGCAGCGAGTGTGCGTGATTATCTGACGGCCAGAGGAGTTGCATCCGGTCGTGTTGCGATTGAAGGGCGTGGCTCGCGTGAGCCTTTGGTGGCGAATGACACTGCTGCAAATAAGGCAAAGAACCGCCGTGTCGAGATTTTTGTGGCAGAGCCGGCGCCACAGCAGTAAATCAGCATGAAGCAGCCGATGTGTTGATGAATGCCCTATACCGGGGCTAAATCGATGCATCGGCCTCAATAAAAAACTAAAAGGGCAGGAATACTGCTGTTGCAAGGTTTTGCATGATGCGCGAAATCAGCCGCTGCGACTTTTCTGCAAGTGCAATGGCGTACAAATCCGTACGACCTATCATTTTTCCAAATTCACGTTCAAACGATAAGTTTTTCTCATTTTCATTGATCTCATTCGTGAGTAAATAGAGCGAGCCGTTTTCGTCGCGGGCATTTGAAAGCTTCCATGCGGCGATTTCTATGTTTCTTGCCACATTGTAAATGCGTTGCGGATCCAGGCTGTCAGTAAAGTAAAACTCGGTTTTGTCATTGTGTGCCTTGAGTAGCATGGTATGCAGGCCGACAATAAAAGGCAGTACGCGGTCACCGGTATAGTCTGGTTTGAAGGCCAGGAAAATGGCATCGGTACCTTGCAGATTGTTCATTTCCGGAAACAAATAATGGTGCTGTTCGCCGCCATCAAATACCCAAGTGATCATTTTTTCAGCCGCATCCGAGGTGCTTTTCTTTAATTCATGCGGATTGCGTTTATAAAGCTTAAGCATCAGCACACGCAGACTGTCGGTATTTTCTCTTACTTCCACATCAGCCATACGGTCAAAATCTGCCTTGCCCAATTGACTCATGGTGCTGCGGTCATGTTGTTCCGGGATATGCTTCCCCGGCTTGCTATGAACTGGCGTGCTGCTGGACGCGCATGCCAATAACATAAGGGTGGCTAAGCTGATGAGGGCAAATTTAAAGGTGGTATTCATCAGTGTGCACAATCCCTTCAATTGAACAGGTTGTCGTTATTATGGCACAGTACGTTTGGAAGGGAACAAGGCACTGAAGGTGCTGCCAATCCCAGGTTCGCTAATGATTTCCAGCTTGGCCTGATGTCGCGTGAGAATGTGTTTCACGATGGCAAGCCCCAAGCCCGTGCCGCCGGTTTCCCTGCTGCGGCCACGATCAACCCGGTAGAAACGTTCTGTGAGTCTGTCGATGTGTTGTTGCGCGATGCCAATGCCGTTGTCACGCACGCTGAATACGGGTTGATTGTCACGTAATTGCCAGCTAATGTGAATCTTACCACCTTGAGGGGTGTAACGTACTGCATTGCTGACGAGGTTGCCAAGGGCGCTTTGCAATTCGTCCGCGGCACCGATGATGTCGAGATCAGGGGTGACTTCTGCGCTGATCTGATGTTTGCCCTGACTGAGGGCCTTTGCGTCATTCAGTAGCATATTGATCAGGGCCGACATGTTGATAGGCCGGTCTTCAGGTGGTTGAGTATTACTTTCGATTTGCGAAAGTGTGAGCAAGTCTTCAATCAGACGACGCATGCGCGTTGTCTGGTCTTGCATCATATTGAAATAGTTCCGGATGTTGTCAGGAATGACACCATCCATGTCTGATAAAGTCTCAATAAAACCGCCAACTACGGTAAGTGGTGTGCGTAATTCATGCGAAACATTGGCGATAAAGTCACGACGCATGGAATCCACTTTTTCCATTTGTGTAATATCGCGACTGATGAGTAATTTATCTTTATTAGTTAGCGGAATAAGGGTTAACTCGAGAATGGCCTCCGCTTTTCTGCGGTGCTCAAGCCGGAATGGCTCATGATAATTTTCACTGTATAAATAGGCGATAAAATGACTGTTTCTAACCAAATTCACAATGGGTAAGTTTTTGTCGATGGCCAAGTCCAAACCTAATTGATGTTCGGCATTCTTTGTACACCATTCGATTTCATTTGAACTGTTGAGTATGACCAGTCCATCGGGAATCGCGTTAGCTGTGATGTTGAAACGATCCAATGCCGAATTTAATTCGGCCTGTTTGGCGTGATTGCTTCGCTCGTATCTCAGGAGCGCAGCGTAAACGTCCTCCCATACGCCGGAGCCTTCCGGCACGTCTCGTAGTGAAGGGTTTTTAAGCCATTGATGCAGCACGTTGAGCCAATAGAGGTGGCGCGCCAGATAGAGCAGTAAACTGGCCGAAAATGCGATTAGCGCGAGCGTCAGGCCACTCACTAGCCATATGAACAGGCAGATTACGCTTAAGGCGGTAATCAGTAAAATAGCTTTCCAGCGAATGCTCAGCATAGACTGGGTTTCTTCATTAGGGTCATCTGTCAGATTATAGCGAGGTTTTGCTAACATTTTAAGAGAACGCGGAATTAAGTGTCTGAGAGCGAATTGCTACGTTGCTCGGTACACGGAACCTCGCTGTATACCGCATACCATGGCTTCGGTCGCTACGCTTAACGTTGCTTTGCGAGTTAGCCTAGGCCAAACACTGTGCTGGTTTTCTCGGCTCCTGCATTTCGTCACAATCGACTTGATGCTTTAGCATCTAGCGAGGTTGGGGGCACCCCGCGCAGGTGTGCGCTGTTGGCGTATGAATCATGTGCTTTCACTCAGAACAATGATCTTCAGGTCGTATATTCT
>Ga0172367_10005503_pt1 | contig 15268 bp, 15 predicted proteins | sample Lak10m_FD_114542 | JGI IMG/M metagenome (GOLD analysis project Ga0172367, IMG submission 114542) | Freshwater microbial communities from Kabuno Bay, South-Kivu, Congo - kab_022012_10m | ecosystem: Environmental > Aquatic > Freshwater > Lake | place: Democratic Republic of the Congo: South-Kivu... | reverse complement strand
TCCCTCCTATTAGCTCTTGTAAAAGAGATATTAGGAGGGGGCGACCTTATGTCGCCTGTGAGTCCTCCTCCGTCACCTACGGTGCCACCTCCCCCAAGGGAGGACAGTTATTTTTGTCCCTCGCTTTTTCAATCCGCCTTGGGCGGAGAGGCGAGGGTGCCCGCAGGGCGGGTGTGCACTGAGCTAATTCCCCTCTTGAGGGGTGGACAGCTTCGCTGGACGGGGTGGAGTATTTGCCTTCGTAGGGGCGACCTTATGTCGCCTGTAAGTCCTCCTCCGTCACCTACGGTGCCACCCCCTCCCAAACTGAAGTATGGGAGGGACTGAAAGCTCCCCCCAAGGGAGGACAATAACCACAGGACGCCCCTACGGAAGAACAATGTCGGTAGGGTCTCAGATTTTATAAAAATACACATATATTGAAATTTTAGCTGATTTGTGATATAATATAATTTATACATAATTAAATATTGTGATGTCCAATTTACCTCTCATCACTATTTCATCCCCGTCTGGTGGGGGGAAGTCTACAGTGACTCAAAAGATTCTCAGATCTTCCAGGAGATTTGCTAAGTCTGTCTCGGCTACAACTAGGGCTCCTAGAATCAATGAAGTTGAAGGTAAAGACTATTATTTTCTTAGTTTAGAGGATTTCAAGGCTAAAGTTACTAGGGGTGAATTTCTAGAATGGGAAGAGGTTTATCCGGATGTTTTGTATGGGACTCTTAATTCCGAAATAGATAATATGGCAAAAAAGGGGCAAACCCCAATTCTAGCTATAGATGTGCACGGAGCTTTGGAGCTAAAAAAACTGATTAAAGATAGATTACTAACTATATTTTTGGATGTACCCAGTATAGATGTGCTGAGAGATAGATTAAAATACCGAGCTACTGAGAGCGATGAAGAATTAGAAAAAAGATTAGCCAGAGCCGAATATGAATTATCTTTCAAAAATGAATTTGATGTAATTATACCGAATATTGAATTAAAAGATACGGTCAGTCAGACTATTGCTTGTATTGATGAGTTTTTGCATAAATTCTCATTATAAGTTATAATAGATAAAGAGTAGTTTTATTTAATCTTGGTTATTTGTAAATTTTATTAAATATTCTGTCTCAAATTGTTATTACTTTAATACTTTATTATGAAAAAAAAATATAAGCCAGCCTTTCGACCAAAAAGAGGCTTCTTTAGTAGTGCTGATGAAATTGTAGAGCAAACTAGCTCCGACAATTCTAAGCCAAATCCAGCTCATTTAGGGCATTCTCAGACTAATTCAAGTCAATCAGAGTCTTATACTCCTAAACCTAATCCACAATTCAACCCCAAACCTAAACCAGCTCCTATATCTAATAGTCTGAAGCCTCATCAAGCTAATAAAGTTATCAATAAATCTCCCAAAGCCATAGCTCCCAAAAGACCAAACTTTGCTTTTATTGATGGCCAGAATCTGAATAAATCTATTCAGAATCAAGGTTGGAGTCTTGACTATAAAGAATTTAGAAATTATCTAGACCGAGAATATGGGGTCAAAAAGGCCTATATGTTCATTGGTATGGTCAATACCAATCAGCAATTATATTCAGCTTTGCAGGATTTTGGCTATCATCTTGTATTTAAGCCAACTTTGGCCGGTAAACAAGGTGAAATTAAAGGTAATGTAGATGCGGAGATGGTGCTATATGCACTTACTCAAATTAATCAATATGACCAAGCTGTGATAGTCAGTGGGGATGGAGATTTTTATACTTTAGTACAATATCTCAAAAGTCAAGGTAAACTCAAAACTTTACTAGTCCCAAATGAAAAAGCCTATTCTAATTTGTATGATACTTTAGATATCAAGACAGATTTTGTGGATGATTTGAGACAAAAATTAGAATATAAGAAAAAATAATCACCCTAAATCTATGCCAGAATTACCAGAAGTTGAGAGCTTAAGAAGAAGTCTCAAACCCTATATTATAGGCAAGACCATAGATAGTATTATTGTGTATAAGCCCAAATTAGTCAGCGGCTCAGGTACTATAAGACAGCCTTTAGAGCATAAAAAACAAGAATTTGAAACTCAACCTATCGGGGCTAAGATTACAGATATTACTAGAATTGCTAAAAATCTAATTATTCATCTGAGTAATGGGCAAATTATTCTCGTGCATCTCAAAATGACCGGACAATTAGTGTATCAGGATGAGAAGCAGAATAAAGTGCTGGGAGGGCATCCAATTCAAGTCTCAGAGAGCCAGCTTCCAAATCAGCATAGTCATATTATTTTTAAGCTCAATCAGGGAACTTTATTTTATAATGATGTGAGGATGTTTGGCTATGTTTTATTATACCCCAATCTAGATACTATTTATGAGCTAGGGCATTTTGATAAAATTGGGCTAGATCCTTTTGACTCTAATTTTACCCCTGAATATTTGTATAAAAATCTCAAAACCAAAAAATCTAAACTCAAAACTGTGCTCCTAGACCAATCCATTGTGACGGGACTTGGAAATATTTATGCCGATGAGGTGTGTTTTAGGGCTGGGGTTTTGCCAACTAGAATTGCTAATACCTTAAGCCAAAAAGAGTCGGACCAATTATATCAGGCGATTGTAGATATTATTCCTAAAGCTGTAGAGATGGGAGGCTCTTCTATTGCTAATTATATAATGGCAGATGGCTCCAGAGGTACTTATGCCAGAGAGCATAAAGTCTATGGTAAGGCGGGTAAATTATGTGTAGAATGTGGACAAGCACTACAAAAAACCATTATCAATAGCCGAACTACTGTCTTCTGTCAATTTTGTCAAAAATAGTTTATAATAGAATTAGTTAAATATAATGCTATGAAATCAAACGATAATTATACAGTTAATATCAATTTCAACTCTGTTTTGCAGGGGACTTTGATTTTGGGTGGAATTTGGCTAGCTTTTTTATTGAGAGAGGTTGTGGTAATTACAATTTTAGCTTTTATAGTCTCCTCAGGGATTATTCTTGGAGCTAGATTTATCAATCAGAAATTGAATATCCCCTATAGATTGGGAGTTTTTCTAGTTTTAGCTATATTGGTTTTGATATTAAATTTGTTATATCAGTTAATTGTGCCTACTATTGCTAGTGAATTCAATAATTTGCTGAGTAATTTGCCAAAATTATTTGAGGATATGAATAATTTTGTGGGGAATATTGTGGGGGAGGCAGATTTTAGTTTGGTAGAATATTTTAATTTAGGAGGGAATAATAATTTAGGTCAGATGACGGGGAATGTTATTACGGGGTTGTTTTTTACTACTCAGAATATTCTGAACACTTTCTTTTATATTGCCTTTTTCTTGGCGTCTACTTTTTATATGGCAATTCGACCAAAAAATTTAGATGATATTCTGAATTTCTTTTTTCCTACTAAACAACACAAATTAGTCAATGCTAAAATTGACCAAGCCCGCTCCAAAGTAGGTTATTGGTTAGCAGGACAATGTCTAATTTCATTTATTCTAGCAGTTTTGACATATCCATTTTTGGCAATTTTAGACATACCTTATGCTTTATTATTGTCGGTGGTAGCGGCTTTTTTGAACTTAATTCCAATTATAGGTCCAATTTTGTCAGCTATACCGGCTATAATACTGGCTCTACCTATGGGGCTTAATATCGCTTTAGCTACAGGATTATTTTATATTATATTACAACAGATAGACGGTAATTTTATGACTCCTTTAATTATGCGAAAAGTGACGGGTATACATCCTTTGATTGTAATGGTAGTAATTTTGTTGGGAGCTTCATTGGCGGGAGGTTTGGGAGCTCTGATTGCTTTACCGGTTGTCTCAGTTATATCAATTTTTGTTAAAGGTTTAGAAGAAGAATAATATGGAAATTTATATTGTAGGAGCTATTATTGTAATTTTGCAATTGGTAATTATATTTTTTATTAAAAATAATTCCAGTTCAGATTTAGATAAATTATTGAATAATTCAGAAAAAAGATTGCGAGATGATATACAAAATATTCGCAAAGATGGTAGAGAATTGGCTCAAGAGGGGAGAGTGGAGCAGGGTAATAATTTGAATGCATTTGGTAATTCATTATTAAAGAGATTGCATGAGTCATCAGTTATGCAAAAAAATCAGCTAGAGATATTCTCTCAGCAATTAGTAGATTTGACTAAACAAAATTCTAGTAAATTAGAGATAATTAGAGACACAGTAGAAAAAAGATTAACCGAATTACAAAAAGATAATAATCAAAAGCTCGAAAAAATGCGAGAAACCGTCGATGAAAAATTACAGTCTACACTTGAGAAAAGATTAGCCCAGTCTTTTCAATCAGTTAGTGAGCGATTGGAGCAAGTGCATAAAGGGCTTGGAGAAATGCAACATCTGGCAGTGGGAGTGGGGGATTTGAAAAAGGTTTTATCTAATGTTAAGACTCGTGGAACTTGGGGAGAAGTGCAATTAGGGAATTTATTGGAGCAAATTCTGACCAAAGAGCAATATCAGGCTAATGTGGCTACCAAAAAAGATTCTAAAGATATTGTAGAATATGCTATCAAATTACCCGGTAAAGACAAGCATTTAGACCATATTTGGCTACCTATTGATGCTAAATTCCCAATAGAAGACTATCAGCGATTATTAGAAGCGGAAGATGCTAATGATAAATTAGCCATTGAAGCTGCTAATAAAGCAATTGAAAAAAGACTCAAAGATGAAGGTAAAAAAATCCAAACTAAATATATTGATCCTCCTTCTACAACCGATTTTGCAATTCTTTTTATTCCAATTGAGGGGCTCTATGCCCAAGTCTTAAAACTTCCGGGATTAGTAGATTTTATTCAGAGAGAATATAGAGTTATGATTACAGGACCTACTACTATTACGGCAATTTTGAATAGTTTACAAATGGGATTCAGAACTCTAGCTATTGAAAAACAATCTAGTGAAATCTGGCAGACTTTATCCGAAGTCAAAACTGAATTTGGACGATTTGGTGAAATTTTAGAGCGAACCCAAAAAAAATTACAGGAAGCCTCTAATCAAATTGATGCTGGAGCTACTAGAGCTAGAGCCATTGAGCGAAAGCTAAAAAATGTAGATACACTTGAAATTGCAAAAGTAGAAGTAGATGTAATTGAGGCAGAATTAGAGCTATAAGTTGATAGCCTTGATAATCCCGGCTCCTACAATAGCTGCTGTCTCGGCTCGGAGAATATTCTCGCCAAATTTGACTGGCATATAATTATTTTTATTTATCAAATTCTGATATTCACTAAATTCAAAACCACCCTCAGGTCCAATCAAAAGGCTAATTTTATCAATATTATTATAATCAATTTCCAAAATCCCTTTAGCCTCAGGACTATATTGAGTATCTCCGATTAGTTTAAGCTCATCATCAGTATATTCAATTTTGTCTAAATTTTGAATTGTAATTTGAGGGAAATAGGCTATTTCGGCTTGTTTGCAAGCGGTTTGGCTAATTGTCTGCCAACGATTTAATTTAGAATCTAATTTGTCTAAACTAATCTGAGCAAAATTAGTTTTGGTGATTATAATTTCATCTACTCCAATTTCGGTTAATTTTTGAATTATTAGCTCTAGGAGAGGTATTTTGATTGTAGCGATAATACATCTAAGAGCAATTTTTGGTTTAGACATTACCTGATGCTCTATGATTTCAGTCTGAAAAGGCTTGAGAGATTTGATTTTGAGAGTGTATAAATTCCCAGACCCGTCAATAGCTTGAAGCAGAGATTCTGGTTTCAGTCGCAAAACATCCTTAATATGATGAATTTCATCCCCTCTGAGACTTTGATTATTAAAATCAAATATAAAATAGCCCATATTTACTTGAGAACTCTTTTGGTTTTGACATACCATTCTGAGATTGAAGCATATCTATCTACAGAGGAATTTCCTGTCGAGAGGGTGATATTCTTGATTGCAGGATTAGTATAATAAATATATTTTGGAGAATAGATAAATATAGCTGGTACATCACTAGCTAATTGTTGCTGGAATTGAGCTAAACTAGAAGTAATCACCCCAATATCAATATTAGTACGGGCAGTTTCTAGATACCCATCATTATTCACATTAGCATATTGAGATAAATTCAGACCAGGATTTGTGATTTGAGAAGAATGCCAGTAAATATAGGGATCTGGATAAATATTCAGCCCTAGCCCCAAAAATAGGGCAGAATAGGCTCGGTTTCGAATTTGATTAGAGGATAATTCACTAAATGGTATAATTTGAGTATTCATTTGTATACCAATATTGCGAATTTGAGCTTGTAGGACTTTGGTAATTTCATCTACTTTATTCCCACTAGCCACTAATAAAGTAAACTCCGCTCTCTGATTATCTTTTTCTCTGATACCATCTCCATCCACATCTTTCCAATTAGCATTATCTAGAATTTGCTTAGCCTTTTCGATATTAAATTCGCTTGGGGTATCAGTATAGAATTTATTAAATGGACTCAAGGCTCCATTGATAGAAGTGGCCTCACCTTGTAATACATTGTTAATAATCTCCTCTCTGTTGATAGAATTTGCCATAGCTTGGCGCATATCTTTATTCGCCAGCAGAGGGTCTTTGATATTAAATATAATCCCAAAAGCTTGTGGAATATTGAGAGAATTAGCTTGAAATCTAGAGGAATTATCTAATTGGCTTTTGAGCTGAGTGATGGCTTGTAATTTGTTTTGCTTAAAATCTTGCAACATTTCATCCTCTTGAGAATAAAAAACTAAAGTAAAAGTCTCTATATTAGGCTTAGCCCCAAAATAATTAGGATTTCTCTCAACAGTCAGAGATGCAATATTACCATCTTTTTTCTTTTGAATAGATTTATATTTGAATTTACCAGCTCCAACAGGCTCTAAATTAGCCTTAGCTAATAGAAAAGCACTAGGCTCCAAGTTTTGCCAAATATGTTTTGGTAAAATTCCAAAAGTCAAATTATATAAAAATGGAGAATAGCTAGAATTTAGATTTAACTTGAGAGTAGAAGCATCAACTTTTGTAATAGCTACACCTTTGAGAGCGGAGTTAAGAGGGCTGCTATAATTAGGATTTTGAATTGTTTCTATGGTGAATATAATATCATCAATTGTAAGAGGAGTATTATCATCCCAAGTAATTCCAGATTTTATTTTGAAAATATATTCCTTTCCATTATCTCCTGCGGTATAGCTCTCTACCAATTCATTGGCTAGATTTCCATTAGTATCTAATCTGAATAAAGTAGGATAAATCAAATACTCCAATACTCGGTCAGGTTTATTGACATCATTAGAAAAAGATAATACAGGATTGATATATTGCGGTTGACCGATAATTCCTTCCTTAATAATCCCTCCTGTGGCTGGAATTTCTTTAGTCAATAAATTATAAATAATACTGACTAATATAACCAATACTATAAAAACCAAGATAAAAGCTAAAAAGATATTGTTTTTGAATTGTTTTGGCAGTGAAGCAGTGGGGATATTCTTGGGAATATTTTTAAGATTAACTTTGTGAAAAGGGTTTTTGCTCCCTAAATTCTTTAAGTTTTTAGGGATATTTTTAGGGTTAATAGGTTTTGGAATTCTTTTAACAATGTCCATATATTTAGATTAAATAAGATAAAAATAATATTTTAAAATGCAATATAAGCAAGACTTCCAATTACAATCAATACCCCCAAAACTATAGTAGCTTGAAATAAAATTTTCTCAAAACCTCTTCTGGTCTGATAAGCAGCTCCACTACCACCAAAGGTAGAAGACAAACCACTACCAATTTGTTGCAACAAAACAGAAGCTATCAATAAAACAGAGAGAACAATCAGAGCAATAGAAAGATAAGTATCCATAAAATTAATTTATTTATCGTAAAAATACATTAGATAACATATTTATACTACTAATTACGAGTGAGGTCAATATTATTGCCAGAATAGAATTAAACTCTAATCCAACCAAAAGTCGGTCAAGAGCATAAAAAGCAATTAAATTAAGTATAAAAGAAAATAGCCCTAAAGTCAAAAAAATAATCGGAAAAGATATAAATTTTATAATCGGCAAAATAATAGAAAATATAATAGTGAACACAAGGCCAGCTATCAAAAAGTAATACAAAGGCACATTAGGATCAACCTCCACCCCTGGGACAATCACACTAGCCACATACAATCCCACACCATTAGCAATAATTGAGATAATAAAATTCATCAATATAATTTGATTAAGTATATATAATATATTATACCATAAAATTGCTATATTGTATATAGTATAAGTATGTCGTTTATGTTATTGAGGCTTGACAGTATTATGGTTTTGTGGTATATATAAGAGGCAAGTTAGAGTTTAAAAACTCATGTGTTCTTTCACAAACCTCATAGCTGGCACTGTGCTGGCTGCAACCGCCACCCTTGGTGTTATGTATCCTTTGGATGCCAAAGCCACGGCCTCTCTAAGGGCTTGCCAATCAGATAGCTTCTTAGTATATTTCGATACTCTTAATAATGTTTTGGCAATCAACGAGACTGCTGAGTTAGTTGATTGTCCAGTATCGAATGTTATCTCAGTACGGTTTCATGATCATCCTCACTACATAACCTTAACCAAAGTTTCGGATAGGTGGGTGAGCAACCCTTACCCTATCTACAAAGGGGGGTGTTATGCGGTTGAGAAGGTTTATGTAAATCCGACTCACAGCTTAACTCCTTCGTGGAAATATGATCAGAGAATTATTATAAAAAGCAACCCGGATAGTGGGTATCCTAATGTCAGTTATTGTGGAGATTCCCACAAGACTGTGTTACAACCTCATCCTGTAGCACCTACTCCTCCCCTTGAGGAAGAATTACCTCGTCTCCCGGCTTCTCCGAGGCAACAAGAGTCTCGCTCCGAGCCTTCTCAGACTCAGGGAACTGGTCAGAAAACCCTTCTCGATGTCGCCTGGTGCGTTTACGGCAAACTGGGTCACATCATCTGGAATGGTTGGAAAACCGATTTTAGTTCACTTGAGGTCTGTTTTTCTCGCTGAGTTAATCAGTCCCATCAAAACCCACCGATTCGTCGGTGGGCTTTTTTCTTTTATAAATTTGAATCAAATTTCTTACTTTATACCTGATAAAACAAAAAGTCCAGAGTGATTTTCTCTGGACTGGTAAGATTGTGGCTTAGCTGGCTATTTTTTTATAAAGCCAGACTGGCATGAACATGATTATGATTTCTCGAGTATACCAACTCAACTTGTTGTTTGCTCTCGGTTGGGTACAGTCTTTGCAAAACCAGCCCTTTTGATATCTCGCTTCAGGGCAGATTTTGATCTCGATGTTAGCTTTTCTTTCTTGGATAGCTAACCTCATATCCCTTTTGCATCTCCATAAATGGGGATAGGCACAGGCGATATACAATGTAGTCACACGATTTGCCATTGCCCAATCCACTGCGCCTCGGGCTATCCGCAGGGTCGGTGGAGGATAACCAGGCCTTTCGGGTGTATATGTAACCACCATCCTGGTTCTATAACCAGCTGTTTGTAAATCCTTAATGTCTACATCCATCTGAGTATATATGCCAGGATATGATGGGATATTAATTTGACAAGACATCCGAGCTATTCTCTGATTAGACACCGTGTCTGATGGTGTCCCAAAAGCAAAGGCGACACAAGCAATGTTCATTAAAGAGCTCCTTCTCCTTATAGGAGAGAAAAATTACACCTGATTATTATCATAATTGTTAAGTTTTGTCAATTATCGGGGGGTAGATATGTTATTTTTTAAGTAAAAAAAAAGCCCCGACCTATGTCGGGGACTCGAGGGTGGGTTAGTGGTATTTTTATATTATTACTTTCTTCTTTAGGCGGCAAGTGTCCGCCTGACCCTTCTTCTGTGAGCTTTGGGACCGCGAGGCCGGCTATTTGTCGCGGGTTCAGCTTCTTTGTTCACTATCTCTTTCAGTGAATTCGAAGCAGAATTCCTACTGTGACGCCTGCGCGCTGGTGGTGGTTGCTCTTGTGGTTCCGGAATCTCGACCACTTCAGTACTTACCGGAGGGAGCGGTGGCTCAACCTTAACGGCGGGCGTAGTGAGTGGTGAGACTTCCTCGGTGATGACTGGGGTCGGAGCCTGTTCCAATTCAGTGGGAGTCGAGGGTACTGTCGGAAGGGGAACTTCGTCCTCCTCCTCATTCTCCTCTTCCTCCATGACAGGAATTGGGGAAAGCCCTAGCATCCGCACCCAGTTGGTGGCGAGGAAATCGTTGGTGCGATGCACCCAGAGGCCGAGGGTTTCCCCGGCGACATATATGATCACAGTTAGGACAATAATACCTTTGAAGATAATCGTCCATAGCTTGATCAGCTCTTTTGCGACTGTTTTCCAGTCAACATTGTCCAGATGATCAGTTGTCTGGTCGAGAGTTTTTGAAAGGTTCATGGTGTCCTCCAAGGACGAGTCCAGTTCTGGGAGATCTCTAAGCTTCAAGATCTGCTACCAAAACTGGTGTACTTGGCTAAAATAACATATTTTGGCATTTTTGTCAATATAGTTTAACTTAATAATCAAGAATTATCTATATTTCTTATTAACTATTCACCATCCATCTACGACCACCGCCTACGCAATATTCCAGAATAATAATTATATAAATCAATATATTTTATTATAATATTCTCAATTTACAAAGTTTTTATTTCAAAATATAGTAATTATCATATTCTACTAATTCTCGGCCTGTGTTTTGACTGATATTTTGGAATAGTGGTTGATAATCTTTGGTGGTTATATATAAACTATTTTTATCTAATTTACTGTTATTTAGATTTTGTTCTAGTTCTAGATTGAATTTTCTGGAGATTTCAATGTCATATCTTGATAAATAGCCCGCATTGATTGGGATATTATTCTGAGCTGCCCAAAAGGTAAAGACTATATAATCATCGTCCCGATTATAGCTTCTCTGTCCTCCCGGATACATATAGACTGCATCATAATTTTTGACCAAATCTCGCCAAAACAGTCCTGAATCTGAGCTGATGGTGGTAAATTCTTGGTCTTTGAATAATCTCTCTTTAATTAAAGGACTTATGTCTATTGCTTGAGCTACTAATAGGATTAGGAGTATATAAGTAGCTTTTTTAGGCAATAATTTGTATAGTAGATAAATTACAAATATTATAATTACATACATTATTGGCCAAATAAATCTTCCATTAGCTCTGATTATTCCTGCTTTTTCTAAAAAGGCTCTGACTACATAAAAATTACTATAAGCCTCAATCTGAGTGACTATATCTCGATATAATATGGCATACAGAGTTATCCCAATTAAAGCTAATACGAAAAATATTCTCTTACTTAAAAATATATTCTTGAGATTTTTATAGATAATAGCTAAATTGGTCTTTGGTTTCGGGATAAATTTAATAAAGCCAGCTATGAAATTAATTACTATTGCTATCAAAACTCCAATTCCAAAATAAGCAAATCCCTCATATTGCAACATATATCTTGGGCTTCTGACATTAAGCCAAAATGAAGCATCATGAATATGATGATTCCAAATTGCATAAGCAGGATTAAAAAATGTCTGTAAACTAGCTGAATAATAACCTAAACTTTGCCTATCTCCAATTGAATATTCTACAAAATAGCCAATCACCATCCATAATACTATAGGGATAATTAAACCTAGAATAGTCAAAATTATAACTTTTCGCCAAGATTGGAATCTCCATAAATTAGCTAAACTCAGAGGAATTATCATAATAGCCAAATAGGGATGTATCAAACTACTCAATATAATAGCTAAAAAATTAAGATAAATATCTTTTTTCTTCCCCTCAAAACTCAGATAATTGTAAATTGTGAGCAAAATTAGCCAATGAGCTGTCAGAGCAGGATGATTAAATCTAGCAATTAAAGCTGGGGTTAATTGTAGAAATGTTCCAGCTATAATAGCATAATTAGTCGGTAATTTTAATTTACGAAAGATTAAAAAGGCAAGATATCCTTGTAAAATCAAATTCATCAGTAGCCATAACCCAATATATTGAAAAAAACTAGGTAAAACTAAATTAAATAATTTAAAGCTAATTGCCAAAAGCGGAATACTATCTGTAAAACCAATATTAGTATCTACCGGATATAATAAATTACTAAATTCTCCCAGAGGCCAATTCCATGGAGTTCTTCTAAAAAACTCCCAGCCAAGTTGATGCTGAGGCCAGTCAGAGGCTTGTAATAGCCACTCCACATTGGTCGGTATTACATTCATAATACCTATTTTGTAATGAAAAATAATAATTCCAACCACAATAAAGTAATAAATAGGTTTAATTTTTAATTTCATAATAGGGCTTTAGAATATAATGGATAAAGTATAACATATTAGAGACTTGAACTCAAAGTTATGAGGTGATATATTGAATTTATAATTGAATTAAAATTAAAATATCTATGAAACTTAAAAACTTCTTGCAACTATCTAATATATCCAGAGGATTTACTATAATAATATTATTATGGTGGAGTATTAAATTTTTAGCTGTTAGAAGTGATTATATTATGGCTATGAATTTGTGGGAATTTAGTTTTCTGCATGCTATAAATTTGGTTTTACATGAAGCGGGGCATATTATTTTTTTCTGGGCTCCAACCCAAATTATGGTTATTATGGGGACTGGATTACAGATTATAATACCATTTTGTTTTATAATTGCCTTTATTCGGCAAAAAGATTGGTTCGCATCTTGTGTGATGTCTTGGTGGGGATTTCAAAGTATTGTAGATAGTGCTTATTATATATCAGATGCTCAAGATAGAGCAATGCCTCTAATTACAGGAGATCCTGACACTCATGATTGGTGGTATTTATTTGGTCAATGGGGATTATTAGACTATTCAGAATTTATAGGAAATATAATTATGTATTTAGGTTTTTTTGGTATGTTCTTATCTATTATACTTATGTGTATTACTTTGTTTTGGAAAAAAGAATATATTAACTGGATATAGATTTTTATATTCTAAATATAATATTAACAACATTTTAACAATATTAAAATAAAAAATATAAATTTTCCCTCCAAAAAACCCTTGACACCTCTTTGGATTTGGTGTATTATAAATATCGTACTTTATATAACTTCACCTTGAGCTCACTTGAGAGCAATATGGCGATAGAGATGACCTCTTAAAGTTCAACCTTTGAGATATTATCATCTGTTTCTATAAGAGGGTTCCTTCACAAGTAAATTTAGGTAAATGCAATTTTACTACTTTCACCAAAAAGTATGAATCAGAATTTAAAAAGATGAGTTGGTAAGCGTAAATGGGGGATGCCTTGACATTAAGAAGCGAAGAAGGACGTCGACTGGCTGCGATAAGCTTCGGGGAGCCGCCAATCAGGCTTTGATCCGGAGATGTCCGAATGGGGAAACCCACTTAGGGTAATGCCTAAGTATCCTATTATATAGGGAGCGAACTCGGGGAAGTGAAACATCTCAGTACCCGGAGGAAAAGAAAACGAATGTGATTTCCTTAGTAGCGGCGAGCGAAACGGAAAAAGCCCAAACCTCAGACTTCGGTCTAGAGGGGTTGTAGGGTAGAACATTCCGTAAGGAGGATATATGTATATTGTTAGATGAGTAAGCTGGAAAGCTTAGCCATAGATCGTGATAGCCGAGTAATCGAAAATAATCTATATATATCGGTTCTATTCCTGAGTAGGACGGGAAAAGAAAGCCCTGTCTGAATCTACCAGTACTAACCTGGTAAGGCTAAATATTACTTAATGTCGATAGTGAACTAGTACCGTGAGGGAAAGGTGAAAAGCAGTCCGAGAGGACAATGAAATAGACCTGAAACCATTTACGTACAAGGAGTCGGAGCCCGCAAGGGTGACGGCGTGCCTATTGAAGAATGATCCAACGAGTTACTTCTCATCAGCAGCTTAAGTCTCAAAAGGACGAAGGCATAGAGAAATCGAGTCTTAACGGGCGAATTGTTGATGGGAGTAGACCCGAAACCAGGCGAGCTATTTATGGCCAGGGTGAACTTTGAGTAACATCAAAGGGAGGCCCGAACACACTAGTCGTGCAATTCTAGGTGATGAGCTGTGAATAGAGGAGAAATTCCAATCGAGCTTGGTAATAGCTGGTTCTCTCCGAAATAGCTCTTAGGCTAGCGTTAATTGATCCCTACTGGGGGTAGAGCACTGAATGGATTTGGGGCCTTCGGGTACCCAATCTAACCAAACTCCGAATACCAGTAGATTATAGATTAGCAGTTAGAATGTGGGGGCTAAGCTCCATGTTCAAAAGGGAAACAGCCCAGACCGTCAATTAAGGTCCCTAAACTACACTAAGTGGGAAAAGTTGTGTATTTTCTGAGACAGGTAGGAAGTTGGCTTAGAAGCAGCCATCTTTTAAAGAGTGCGTAATAGCTCACTACTCTATTCCCTCCTCAGTTCTGGTATAATGAATCTATATGTATATAGTATATCTTATTCAAAACTCTACAGATTACACTCTCTATATAGGGAGTACTAAAGATCTTAAAAAAAGACTAGAAGAACATAATTCTAGGAAGAGTAATTATACTAAAAAACATAAAGGTCAATGGACACTAATTTACTTTGAAGTGTATCGAATCAAAAAAGATGCACTCATCAGAGAAAAGAGATTAAAATCTCATGGTAGTGCCAAATATCAGTTGATGGAGCGAGTTAAAAATAGCTTGCTCGATCCCAGAACTGAGGAGGGATAGGAAAATATGCGCTGAAAATGTAACGGGGCTCAAGTGTAGTACCGAAATTACGGATTATATATTAATTTATTAGTATTATAATGGTAGGAGAGCGTTCCTTGTGCACTGAAGCTGGACCCGTGAGGGCCGGTGGAGCGCAAGGAAGTGAGAATGTTGGAATAAGTAACCGCAAGTTCAGTTAAATTCTGAGCCACCGAAATCCTAAGGATTCCTCCGCAATGATAATCATCGGGGGGTTAGTCGGGCCTAAGGTTAACTTCGTGAAACGGAGGTAGCCGATGGACAACAGGTTAATATTCCTGTACCGGCAATGGCTTGTAAATGTGGGGACGCATCATGGTATTTTATGTGTCTTAATGGATTGAGACATATGTATTTCTGTAGAGCTGACTTTGAGGCAAATCTTTGAAGTCATTAAAGCCCGAAAAATGCATAGAGAAGACTCGCGAGAGAATTCAATATAAGAGACCCAAGGTGACAAGAAAAGCCACTATA
>Ga0172367_10005502_pt1 | contig 15269 bp, 10 predicted proteins | sample Lak10m_FD_114542 | JGI IMG/M metagenome (GOLD analysis project Ga0172367, IMG submission 114542) | Freshwater microbial communities from Kabuno Bay, South-Kivu, Congo - kab_022012_10m | ecosystem: Environmental > Aquatic > Freshwater > Lake | place: Democratic Republic of the Congo: South-Kivu... | reverse complement strand
GGCGGAGCAAGAATAGTGGACAAATTCAGCAAGAATGGGGCAGCGCCAAACAGCTGCGAGAAGGACGGACACACCAGCTTAAACTAGACTGTTTTCTGTCTTGACTGAGGGGTCCACTATACGGAGGCATCTTCGTCGAGCTGGTCACCCAGGATGAGGATGAGGCGTTGGCGTGTGGTGGTCATGTGGGCTTTGCTTAACTATTGAACGAGCCAATTCCATCAGGGATAGAGGCCTAGGCTTCACATATTAGAATAGAGAATCAGGGGCATAGGGAAATGAGCATCAGGTCTTGCATTATAGCGAATGCATTATTGCAAGACCCGACCCTAATGTTTCCTGCGGGCAGCTTTAGCGTGGGGAAATGTATGATTGCAAGACTTGACCCTGATTTGTGATACTCAAAAAAACCGTGGTGCGCTGTTTGGACGAGGGAATGTGCGTGGACTCTTCCAGCACCTCGGCCATCCAAACGGTGTCGTGCGATGGATCAAAGTCGCGCAGAGCGGAGGCGTCTTCGTCGAGCTGGTCACCTAGGATGAGGATGAGGCGTTGGCGTGTGGTGGTCATGTGGGCTTTGCTTAACTATTGAACGAGCCAATTCCATCAGGGACAGAGGTCTAGGCCTCACACATTAGAATAGGGAATCAGGGGCATAGGGAAATGAGCATCAGGTCTTGCATTATAGCGAGTGCATTATTGCAAGACCCGACCCTAATGTTTCTTATTGCAAGACCCGCCCCTAATGTTTTGCTTGCAATTCAAGACGGTATCTGACCCTGATTTGTACTATTTCACCTACTAATTTCCTAAGCGAAGAATACGCTTTGCCTCACTTTGCACGAGACCATACCAGCCGGGAAGTTCTGGGTTAATCCCGTATTGTTTTCGAAGCAGTTGTTTGGCCTGCTCTTCGGCTGCTTGTTGAGCAGCCGAACCTGTAACAGGTGATCTCGGCAATGGAGGTAACACGGGCGTAACAGGAGCGGGGCTAGGTTTGAGGCCAGTCTCTCGTTCAAGTTGGGTTTGACGCTCAGCTTCAAATTGTTGGACAAGACGGGCTGTATTTTCTATGAGCAATTGACGCTCTTCTTCGGTGAGGCATCGCCCTTCTGAAGATGTGTAATACGGCAACGACCAAGATATTGCAGTACCGGCGAACAGCTTTTTGAAGCATTCCGACCCGTACACGCTAATTTTTTCGCTTTCGAGAACAACATGAATTCGACGAAAAACACCGTGATTGCACCCCGAGGCTTGGCAGCGGACTCGGTCTTCACGCGAAACCTCTACAACTGCAAGTAATTTGGCGGATGTCATTTAACAAATAGGGTCAAGGTTAAAAAATAGAAAAAATAGGGTCAGACTCGATGTAAATTTTAGTGGTGCTTAGATTGCGGCTGACATCAATTTGTCTTTAACTCACCAATGCTCCAAACGGGCGCAACTCTAACACACGCCCCACCTTGCGCACCTCAATCCGCCAATTCACCGCCCCAAGGTTGCACCGCACCCAGCCTGCGCCAGGTCTCCAGCAAGGTGTCGGGGTTGAGCGACATGGTTTGTATGCCTTCCTGCATCAGCCATTGCGCGAAGTCGAAGTGGTCCGATGGACCCTGGCCGCAGATGCCGACGTATTTGTCCAGCCGGTTGCAGGTGCTGATGGCCATGCGCAGTAAGGCTTTGACGGCGGCATCGCGTTCGTCGAAACGGTCGGCGACGAGGCTGGAGTCGCGGTCTAGTCCGAGTGTGAGTTGGGTCAGGTCGTTCGAGCCGATGGAGAAGCCGTCGAAGTATTGCAGGAATTCTTCGGCCAGCAGCGCGTTGGAAGGGATCTCGCACATCATGATCAGGCGCAAGCCGTCCTTGCCGCGCACCAAGCCTTGTTCCGCCAGCATCTCGACCACTTCGCGCGCTTCGCCTACGGTGCGCACGAAAGGGATCATGATCTCGACTTTGCTGTAGCCCATTTCATTGCGCACTTTTTTCATGGCGCGGCATTCGAGTTCAAAGCAGTCGCGGAAGGTTTTGGCGACATAACGCCCCGCGCCGCGAAAACCGATCATGGGATTCTCTTCCAGCGGTTCGTAGCGTTCGCCGCCCAGCAGTTTGCGATACTCGTTGGATTTGAAATCGGACATGCGCACAATCACCGGACGCGGCCAGAATGCGGCGGCCAGTGTGGCGATGCCTTCGCTGAGTTTTTCCACATAGAAGCTCACTGGGTCGGCATAGCCGCTGGCTAGGCGCAACACTTTCTCGCGTAACTCGTCGGGCAATTTTTGGCATTCCAGCACCGCCTTGGGGTGGATGCCGATCAGGTTGTTGATGACGAATTCCAGACGCGCCAGACCGATGCCGCCGGAGGGCATCTGGGCGAACTCGAAGGCCAGGGAAGGGTTGCCCACATTGAGCATCAGCTTGACCGGTATCGAGGGTAAGGGCGCTTCGTCCAACTGCGTGACGCTGTATTCCAACAGGCCGCGATATACATAACCCGTATCGCCTTCGGCGCAAGATGCGGTGACCGTTTGGTCCTCTTGCAGAACCTCGGTGGCGTTGCCGCAGCCGACGATGGCGGGGATGCCCAGTTCGCGCGCGATGATGGCGGCATGGCAGGTGCGTCCGCCGCGATTGGTGACGATGGCGGCGGCTTTCTTCATCACCGGCTCCCAGTTGGGGTCGGTCATGTCGGTCACCAAAATATCGCCGCTCTGCACTTTGTGCATCTCTGCGGCGCTCTTGACCAAGCGCACCGGGCCTGCACCGATCTTCTGACCGATGGCGCGGCCTTCGACGAGCACAGCGCCGGTTTGCTTGAGCTGGAATTTGCTCACCCCTTTGCTTTGCGACTGCACGGTCTCGGGACGCGCTTGCAAGATATAGAGCTGACCATCGATACCATCCTTGCCCCACTCGATGTCCATGGGACGGCCATAATGTTTTTCGATGGACATGGCGTGGCGCGCCAGTTGCAACACCTCGGCATCGTTCAAAGAGAAGCTGCGGCGCATGAATTCGGGCACTTCTTCGATGCGCGTGGAACGTCCTGCTGAGCATTGTTCGTCGAACACCATGCGTTGTTGTTTCGAGCCCAAACTGCGCCGCACCAAGGCGGGATAGCCTGCCGCCAGTTGCGTCTTGTGCACATAGAACTCGTCGGGATTGACCGCGCCTTGCACCACCATCTCGCCCAGCCCGTAGGAAGAGGTGATGAACACCGCGTCGCGGAAACCGGACTCGGTGTCGAGCGTGAACATCACACCGGACGCGCCCAGATCGGAGCGCACCATGCGCTGCACGCCCGCCGAGAGCGCCACGCCGCCGTCGTGATAGCCGGTATGCACGCGATAGGAGATGGCGCGGTCGTTGTACAGCGAGGCGAACACCTCGCGGATGCTGTGCAGGATGTTGTCGATGCCGTGGATGTTGAGAAAGGTCTCTTGCTGTCCGGCGAACGAGGCATCGGGCAAGTCCTCGGCGGTGGCCGAAGAGCGCACCGCATAGCTGCCGTCGTCATGTGCCGACAGTTCGGCGTAGTGCTTGCGTATCTCGCGCTCCAGCGCATCGGGCAACGGTGCGGCTATGATCCAGGCACGTATCTCGGCACCGGCTTGGGCCAACGCCACCACGTCATCCACATTCAGTTTTTTGAGCGTCGCGGCGATGCGCTGATCCAATCCATTCGCGGCGAGGAACTCACGATACGCATCTGCGGTAGTAGCGAAGCCACCCGGCACCTTTACGCCTGCGGCACTCAAATGGCGGATCATCTCGCCCAGCGAAGCGTTCTTGCCGCCGACCTTGTCGATGTCGGCCAGACCCAAAGATTGGAACGGGATCACGTAGTTTTGCATGGTGTCACTCCTGTGTGGTGGCTCTGTCAACCAATCAAAAAAATTGTCCACTAAAAGTACGAAAACACACGAACAAAAATAAGGCCAGAATTGCTGGTGTACTTTTTCGTGCCTTTAGTGTTTTTCGTGGACTAGATTTTTCAATCCTCTTTTCTTACTGCCTGTAGCAATTGCACCGCAATCTCTTCTATCGAGCGCGCGGTCATGTCGAAATAGGTGATGCTCGCTCTGTCCATCATGCGCTCGGCGGCGGCGACCTCGTAGCGGCAATTTTCCAGCGATGCGTAAGTGCTGTTGGGTTTGCGTTCCTGACGGATGCGCTGCAATTGTTCGGGGGCGATGGTCAGGCCGTACAGTTTGTCGCGATAAGGCAGCAGTGTGTCGGGCAGGCGGTCGCGCTCGAAGTCCTCGGGGATGAGCGGGTAGTTGGCCGCCTTGAGGCCGAACTGCATGGACAGATACAAGCAGGTCGGGGTCTTGCCGCTGCGCGATACGCCTACCAGGATCACATCGGCATTTCTGAGTTTGGCCGCAGAGATGCCATCGTCATGCGCCAGGGCGAAGTTCATCGCCTCGATGCGATGCGTGTAGTCGCGGGTGGAATGACCGTGCATACGACCGGAAGTGTGCGAAGAGTGCGTGCCCAGTTCCAGTTCGAGCGGCGCGATAAAGGCCTCGAACAGATCGAGCACCAGCGCATCGGCCTGACGCAAGGTGGCACTGATGCTGGCGTTCATCATGGTCATGATGAGCAGTGGCCGCGTGCCGTCATGCGCGCGTATCGCGTTGATGCGCTCCAGACTTTGTTGTGCCTTCTCGGCGGTGTCCACGAACGGCAGACGCACAGGGTGGAACTCAATGCCCTCGAACTGCGAGAGCAGCCCGTTACCCAAGGTCTCGGCGGTGATGCCGGTGCTATCCGAGACGAAGATAACGGTGCGCGTCTTCATGTGATTTTCCACCCTGCTAGATTGAAGGTTGGCATCGCGACACCCTCAGCCTTGCATCACTTTGCGTATCTGCTCCAGCGAAGACGGGTCTTCTATGGTGGTCAGATCGCCGGGGTCGCGGCCCTCGCAGATGGCTTGCAGCGAGCGGCGCAACAGTTTGCCCGAGCGTGTCTTGGGCAGCAGGGTGACGAAGTGCACGCGTGCCGGGCGCGCTAATGCGCCCAGATGCTTGTCCACTACCGCCATGATCTCTTTTTCCATCGCCTGCCTGCTCTCCGCGTCGGTCACGTTGCTTGCGTTCTTCAGGATAACAAAAGCCACCGCGACTTGGCCTTTCAATTTATCTTCCACGCCGACCACCGCGACTTCGGCGACGTTGTTGTGGCTGGAGATGCTCTCCTCGATCTCGCGTGTGCCGAGGCGATGCCCGGCAACGTTGATCACGTCATCGGTGCGCCCTAGGATGAAGTAATAGCCATCCGCATCGCGTATGCCCCAGTCGAAGGTGGAATACACCTGCGTATTGGCGAAGTTGTTCCAATAAGTTTTGGCGAAGCGGTCATCGTCTCCGTACACGGTCTGCATGCAACCGGGCGGCAGCGGGCCTTCGATGACCACCACGCCTTTTTCATTCGCACCGCACTCTTCGCCAGTGGCTTCGTTGAGTATCTTCACCTTGTAGCCGTACACCGGGATGCCGGGGCTGCCCAGTTTGGTGGGCAGGTCTTCTATGCCTTTGACGATGGTCAGGATGGGCCAGCCGGTTTCGGTCTGCCAGTAGTTGTCGATGACCGGCACGCCCAGCTCCGACGCGACCCAATGCGAGGTGGTTTCGTCCAGCGGCTCGCCAGCCAGATACAGCGTCTTGAGCGAAGATAGATCGTACTTGTGCATGAACTCGGTGGGATATTTCTTCAGCACGCGGATCGCGGTCGGCGCGGTGAACATGCGCGTGACTTGGTACTTCTCGACGATGCTCCACCAGATGCCGGGATCGGGCGCGATGGGTAAGCCTTCGTACATGATGGTGGCCATGCCGGTGATGAGCGGGCCGTAGATGATGTAGGAGTGACCCACCACCCAGCCGATGTCCGAGCTGGAGAAATAAGTCTCGCCCGCTTTGCCGCAATAGATGTGTTTCATCGAAGCAGCCAACGCCACAGCGTGACCGCCTACGTCGCGTTGCACACCTTTGGGACGACCGGTAGTGCCGGAGGTATAAAGGATGTAAGACGCGTCATTGGATTCCAGCCAAGTGACGGGGACTTGAGCGTCCATGTGTTGCGTACGCGCAGCGGCGTAGTCCACATCACGACCCGTCACCCATTCCATGGGAACTAAGCCACGGTCGACCAGTAACACGCGCTGTGGTTTATGCCCCAACAACTCGATAGCCGCATCCAGCAGCGGCTTGTAGGGCACGCGCTTGCCGCCGCGCGAACCCGCATCCACCGATACCACCAATTTGGGTTTGGCATCGTCTAGGCGCGTCGCCAGACTATTGGAAGCGAAGCCGCCGAACACTACAGAGTGAATCGCACCGATACGCGCGCAAGCCAGCATGGCGAAACACGCTTCTGCGATCATCGGCATATAGATCAGCACCCGGTCGCCCTTACCCACACCTAGCGATTGCATCACGGCGGCCATGCGTTCTACCTCGCGTTGCAGTTCGCGGAAGCTATAGACTTTTTCAGTATTGGTCTCGGTGGAGATGGCGATCAAGGCAGGCTTATCACCTTGCGTCTCTACCCAACGATCAACGGCGTTGAAACACAGATTAGTCTGCCCGCCCACGAACCATCGACTGAATGGTGGGTTGGAATAATCCAACACTTGTTGGTAAGGACGATGCCAAGAAATCAGCTCCGCCTGTTTGCCCCAGAACGCCTGTGGATCGTCTATCGATTGTTGGTAAAATTCTGCATAGTTCATAACGCCTCCCCTACTTTTGTTATAAGCCGACGTACTCAAGCAACACTGTCCACGAAAGGCACGAAAGACACGAAAAGTTCACAAGCCGGAACTCGATGTTTATTTTTTTGTTCGTGCTGTTGGTGTATTTCGTGGACACGGGTTTTCTTAAATTACATACATGTCCACATACTCGTTGACCGGCATGGCTTCCAGTTTGTCCTGATCCAGTGACACGGCCAGGATAGCCTGCTGCTGCTTGGCTGGGAACTGGCGCGCCAGATTGGTTTTGAACTTCTCCACCAGTAAGGGAATACCGTCGCTGCGGCGGCGCGCGTGGCCGATCGGATATTCCACCACCACTTCCTTGAGCTTTTTGCCATCTTTGAATTCGACGGTCAGCGCATTCGCAATCGAGCGTTTCTTGGGGTCGTGATAGTCCTTGGTGAACGCGGTGTCTTCGACGCATACGATCTTGTCGCGCAGCGCATCGATGCGTTTGTCGGCGGCGATGGCATCTTCGTAATCACTGGCAGTCAGGCGACCGAACAGCAGCGGTATGGCTACCATGTATTGGATGCAGTGGTCGCGGTCGGCGGGATTATTGAGCGGCCCTTTCTTGTCGATGATGCGGATGCACGCTTCGTGGGTGCGGATGGTGATCTGCTTGATGTCGTCCACACTCTTGCCCGCTTTGGCGAGTTGGCCATGCAAGGTCATCGCCGCTTCCACGGCGGTCTGCGAATGGAATTCGGCAGGGAAGGAGATCTTGAACAGCACGTTCTCCATCACATAACTTTCATAGGGACGCTGGAACTTGAACGGCTGGCCCTTGAACGACACATCATAGAAACCCCAGGTCTTGGCGGTCAGCACCGAGGGATAACCCATCTCGCCGGTCTTCGCCATCAGTGCCAGACGCACCGCGCGCGAAGTGGCATCGCCCGCCGCCCAGGATTTACGCGAGCCGGTGTTGGGCGCGTGGCGGTAGGTGCGCAGTGCCTGACCATCCACCCACGCCAGCGATACGGCATTGATGATCTCCTCTTTGGATAGCCCCAGCATCTCGGCCACCACCGCAGTGGACGCGACCTTGACCAGAAGCACGTGATCCAGACCGACCTTGTTGAAGGAGTTCTCCAGCGCGATGCAGCCCTGTATCTCATGTGCCTTAATCATCGCGGTCAGCACGTCCTTCATCTTGAGTGGCTTCTTGCCTGCTGCCACGGCATTGCGCGACAACCAGTCCGCCGTCGCCAAAATGCCGCCCAGATTGTCGGAAGGATGGCCCCATTCGGCGGCCAGCCAAGTGTCGTTGAAGTCCAGCCAACGGATCATCGCGCCGATGTTGAAAGCAGCTTGAATAGGATCGAGTTGGAATTGGGTGCCGGGGACTTTCGCGCCGTTGGGCACGATGGTGCCGGGTACGACCGGGCCCATCAATTTTTTACAGGCGGGATATTCCAGTGTTTCCAAACCGCAACCCAAAGTGTCGATCAGACAGTTGCGCGCAGTGTCGTATGCGACCTTGGACGTGATCTTGTACTTCATCACGTAATCGACGATATCGACGATGACTTTATCGGCTTTAGGGCGAACGTTGGAGATATGGGCTGACATGATTTTCCTTTTGGCGTTGAATTAAGAACGTTGGGCGAGCGGGACGAATTTCAAATCTTCCGGGCCTACATAGTTGGCACTAGGGCGGATGATCTTGTTGTCGATGCGTTGCTCGATGATATGGGCGGCCCAGCCCGAGGTGCGGGCGATCACGAACAGCGGCGTGAACATCGCGGTCGGCACGCCCATCATGTGATACGACACCGCTGAGTACCAGTCGAGGTTGGGGAACATCTTCTTCACCTCCATCATCACGCTTTCCAGACGGTCGGCGATGTCGTACATCTTCATCGCACCGGCCTCGCGTGACAGATCGCGCGCTACTTTTTTAATCACCACGTTGCGCGGATCGGAAATGGTATAGACCGGATGGCCGAAACCGATGATGACCTGTTTGTTCTCGACACGCTGGCGGATGTCAGCCTCGGCTTCGTCGGGATTGTCGTAGCGCTTCTGTATCTCGAACGCCGCTTCGTTTGCACCGCCATGCTTAGGGCCGCGCAACGCACCGATTGCGCCGGTGATGGCGGAATGGATGTCCGAGCCTGTACCTGCAATGACGCGACTAGCGAAAGTGGAAGCGTTGAATTCATGCTCTGCATACAGAATCAGCGAGGTGTGCATCGCCTTCACCCACAATGACGCGGCCGGTTTGCCATGCAGCAGATGCAGGAAGTGTGCGCCGATGGAATCGTCATCCGTCTCGACTTCGATGCGCTTGCCGTTGTGGCTGTAGTGATACCAGTACAACAGCATCGAGCCCAGCGAGGCCATCAGTTGGTCGGCGATGTCGCGCGCGCCTTGGATGTTGTGGTCGTGTGCCTCGGGCAATACGCAACCCAGTGCGGACACCGCGCTGCGCATCACATCCATCGGATGGGCGGAGGCGGGCAGACATTCCAACACGGCTTTGACGCTGGCCGGGATGCCGCGCAACGCTTTGAGTTTGCTCTTGTAGGCTTGCAACTCCGCCGCATTGGGCAACTTGCCGTGTACCAGCAGATAAGCGATCTCTTCGAATTGGCAGCTGTCAGCCACATCGAGAATGTCGTAGCCGCGATAGTGCAGATCGTTGCCGGTTTTGCCCACGGTGCACAAGGCGGTGTTGCCCGCCGTGACACCAGACAGGGCGACGGATTTTTTCGGTTTGAAGGTTGTGGATGGTTCGCTCATGTCTTTCTCCCGATGCTGTTTAGGTTCACTTGCTTTTTTGTTGCGCGAACAGCGCGTCCAGCCTTTGCTCGTAATCGTGATAGTTGATGCGATCGTATAACTCCATACGGGTCTGCATGGTATCGACCACATTTTTCTGTGTGCCGTCGCGGCGTATCGCGGTGTAAACGTTCTCGGCGGCTTTGTTCATGGCGCGGAAGGCGGAGAGTGGATACAGCACCAGTGAGACATCGGCGGACTTGAGTTCGTCCACCGTGAACAACGGTGTCGCGCCGAACTCAGTGATGTTGGCCAGCACCGGCACTTTGACGGTACTGGCGAATTTTTGGTACATGGGCAGGGCGGTGATAGCCTCGGGGAACAGCATGTCGGCCCCAGCTTCAACATAGGCGCAGGCGCGTTCCAGTGCCGCTTCCAAGCCTTCACTGGCGAGCGCGTCGGTGCGCGCCATGATGACGAAGTTCTCATCGGTACGCGCATCCACGGCCGCCTTGATGCGATCCACCATCTCCTGTTTGCTGACGATCTCTTTGTTGGGACGGTGACCGCAGCGTTTTGCGCCGACCTGGTCTTCGATATGGATGGCTGCTGCACCAAACTTAATCATGGCTTTGACGGTGCGCGCGACATTGAATGCCGAAGCGCCAAAGCCGGTATCGACATCGACCAATAGCGGCAGGTCGCATACGTCGGTGATACGGCGCACATCGGTGAGCACATCGTCGAGATTGGAGATACCCAAGTCGGGCAGACCCAGCGAACCGGCCGCCACGCCGCCACCGGAAAGATAGATGGCACGATAGCCGGCACGCTTGGCCAGTAAGGCGTGATTGGCGTTGATTGCACCGATGATTTGCAACGGTGATTCCTCGCGGACGGCGGTTCTGAATGCTGCTCCTGCTGAATGTAAGCTCATCGTTCCCCCTGCTTGTTTCAAATTGGATTGCACCGAGATGTACTTCGCAATGCCCGTGCCAGCATCGGAGATATTTATTTAATTAATTAAAAGATAAGAAAATAATTTTCTTATTGGGAGGTGCGGATGCGTATAAATTGTTTCATATTGTTTCAATATATGTTTCAATTGTTGCGTGTGATTTTGCAATGGAACGCCATGAGTCCGACTTTACGAGAAGCCTACGACAAGCCTGTTATCTGGACAGTTTCGGTCACCCGTTTGTCCGACCTGTTCCGTGACATCACGCCTGAATTCGATAATCGGGCGGACATCTCACCTATCAATCTGGGCTTCGATGAAGCGGTGCAGCACATAAGAGCGCGCTTGGAGACTGAGCATTGCGATGCGGTGATTGCGGCGGGTTCTAATGGTGCTTATCTGAAGCGTCGCTTGTCCGTGCCGGTCATCATTGCTAGGGCGAGCGGTTTTGATCTGATGCAGGCATTGGCTCGTGCACGCAAGATCACGCCACGTATCGGTATCGTCACCTACCAAGAGGTGTTGCCCGATCTGACCGAGTTCAAAGACACTTTCGGTTTCGAAATTGCACAGCGCACTTATGTCACCGAGGAAGATGCACGCGCCCAGGTTGGCGAGCTCAAGGCGACGGGCATACAGGCCATCGTTGGTGCTGGGCTGATTACCGATATGGCCGAAGAGATCGGCGTGCACGGCATCATCATGTATTCCGCCAACAGTATCCGCAAAGCCTTCCAAGATGCGCTGGAGATGGCGCGTCATACGCAATTGGAATCGACGCGCAATCGCGCGCGTCCGGTGGCAGAGGTGTTGCGTGCCAAGCATGGTTTGAGCGACCTACGTGGCGCATCCGCCGTCATGGAACAGTTGCGTCAGGCGGTGGTGCTGTATGCCAAGTCGCCTGCCACGGTGTTGATACAGGGCGAGACGGGCACAGGTAAAGAATTGGTCGCGCAGGCGATACACCGCGAAGGCCTGCACGCGCAGGGCGCGAACCGCCCCTTTGTGGCGCTGAACTGCGGTGCTGTGGCGGAGTCGCTGCTGGAGTCCGAGCTGTTCGGTTACGAGGAGGGTGCGTTCACTGGCTCACGGCGCGGCGGACATGCAGGTTTGTTCGAGGCCGCGCACCACGGCACGATCTTTTTGGATGAGATCGGCGAGATGCCCTTGGCGTTGCAGACGCGATTGTTGCGCGTATTGGAAGAGCGCGAAGTGGTGAGGGTCGGTGGCACACGGCCTATCCCCGTGCAAGTGCGCATCATCAGCGCGACTCATTGCGATCTGGAAGCGCGGGTGCGCGAAGGTCGCTTCCGCGCCGATCTGTATTACCGTCTGAGTGTGTTGCGTATTACGATGCCGCCGTTGCGTAGTCGCTCCAATGACATCGTGCCGTTAGCGGAATGGTTCTTCAAAAATGCGCTGGCGGCATTAGGCTCGCGACCGCATGAGAACCTACATGCCGAGATGCAGACCTGCGCGGGCTTGTTGGAATCTTATGTGTGGCCGGGCAATGTGCGCGAGTTACGTAACTTGATGGAGCGTGTTGCATTGTTCCTCGATGCGCAGCCATTGCAGTCGCTCACCCCCGCTTTCATGCAAGGTATTGCGCCGGAGTTAGTGGCATCGCACAACATCCCGGTAACCTTCGCCGTTCAAACTCAGGAGCGGCATGTCGAGACGGTCAGTGCAACCTTGGCTCGTTTCGCTGGCAATCGCAGTGCAGCGGCGCAGCATCTGGGCATTAGTCGCACGACCTTATGGCGCAAATTGAAAATGGAGCTATAGCTCACGATTTTCGCTTCCTCGCACAGGTGGCAGTAGCGGGTGCCGTACAGGACGAGTCTCATTGTGGCAGGCAGAGTCGTTGCATCATGCGCTCTTCATCGGCGGGGATGATGCAGATGGGTTTGGCGTTTGAGGATTCGATCCGTGTCGCGTGGGTCGCATTCGCGGCAGCGTCGAGTTTGATGCCCATGAAGGCGAGTGGGCTACAGATCTTGTCGCGGATGAGGGCGCTGTGTTCGCCGATGCCACCGGTGAATACCAATGTATCGAGGCCGCCTGCTTTGGCGGCGAGGCTGCCGATCGCGCCACTCACTTGCCGACAGAAATAATCCACGGCCAACTTGGCTGCTGCACTTGGGCTTGCGAGCAGGTCTTCCATCTCGCTGCTCTCCCCTTCAGATAGCGCCAGCAATCCCATCTGGTGGAACACGATGTCGCGCAGGGTGTCGCTGTCGTGGCGTTGTGCCAGTTCCAACATCACGCCGGGGTCAAGGTCGCCGCTGCGCGTGCCCATCACGATGCCGCCCGCCGGGGTGTAGCCCATGGTGGTGTCGTGTGATTTCAATTCACGCATCAGACACAGACTCGCACCACTGCCCAGATGGGCGACGACCACATTGCCATTCGCCGTGGCGCCGAGCAGGTCCGGCAACACAGAGGCGACATGCGCATAGTTCAAACCGTGGAAGCCGTAGCGCCGCAATCCATACGACGAAGGGATGGGCAGACGCTGGGCGAGTTCCGGCATGGTGGAATGAAAGGCGGTGTCGAAGCAGGCGATCTGCGGCACACCAAAACGTTCACGGCAGAGTTCCAAGCCCATCAAGTTGCCGGGCAGATGCAAAGGCGCGAGCGGGATGAGGCGGTGCAGTCGTGCCAGCTCGGCATCGTCCACCACGCGCGCTGCATCGGTGATGTCTCCACCATGCACGAAGCGATGCGCGACAAGGTCGGGCGCGTGCCCACCCAACTTACGCATCAGTTCATCGTAAGCCGTGGCATGGTCGCGCAGATGGCCGTAACGAAAATCACGCCGTGTGCCGTTCGCTTCGAACAGACTGGCCTTGATAGATGACGAGCCGCTGTTAATGGTGAGGATGGTTTTCATTGTTCAATCACTACCTTGGTTGATGCAGTCGGATGTAGGTCGGACTTCAGTCCGACATGTCGGGTTAAAACCCGACCTACAACACTTGAGAAGGGGGAAGGGATCGCGCCTTCGTCGCTCAAGGGAAAATGCGAAGAGGTTTTTACCCTTCCCCCTTTTCTCTTCACCTTTCCCATGTTCAAAATGGCCAAGTCCATCCATCCACTTCCGGCAAGTCGATGCCGTGTTCGTAGGCATAGTTGCGGCATTCGATCTGTTTGTTCAGCATCTTCTCTTTCACGTGCGCACCGGCCACGTGCAGGGCTGGGATGCGGTCGATGATGTCGATGACCAAGCTGAAGCGGTCGATCTGGTTCTGGATCGCCAACTCCAACGGCGTGTTGATGCTGCCTTTTTCCTTGTAGCCGCGCACGTGGAAGTTCTTGTGGTTGTTGCGGCGATAGGCGAGGCGGTGAATGAGCCACGGGTAGCCATGGAAGTTGAACATCACGGGCTTGTCCAAGGTGAACAGGCTGTCGAAGTCGCGGTCGCTCAGGCCGTGCGGGTGTTCGCTCGCTGGAGTGAGCTTGTACAGATCGACCACGTTGATGAAGCGCACCTTCAAGGTGGGGAAATGTTCGCGCAGCAACACCACGGCGGCCAAGGCCTCCTTGGTCGGGATGTCGCCTGCGCTGGCCATCACCACATCGGGTTCGCTGCCTTGGTCGTTGCTCGCCCAATCCCAGATGCCGATGCCCTTGCTCACATGTTTGGTCGCGGCATCCATGTCCAAGAATTGCAGGTGCTTCTGTTTGTCGCACACGATGACGTTGATGTAGTCGGTGCTCTTCAGGCAATGGTCAGCCACCGACAGCAGGCAGTTCACATCGGGCGGCAGGTAGATGCGCGTCACCTCGGGGCTCTTGTTCACTACCAGATCGAGGAAGCCGGGATCTTGATGCGTGAAGCCGTTGTGGTCTTGTCGCCATACGGTGGAGGTGATGAGCAGATTCAACGACGACACGGGCGCGCGCCACGGCACCGCCTTCGACATCGCCAGCCATTTCGCATGTTGGTTGAACATGGAATCGATGACATGCACGAAGGCTTCGTAAGTGGAGAAGAAGCCGTGACGGCCAGTGAGCAGATAACCTTCCAGCCAACCTTCCAGCGTGTGTTCGGACAACATCTCCATCACGCGACCATCGGGCGACAACTCACCACCGCCCGCATCTTCCGGTAGCAGATCGGCCATCCACGTCTTCTTGCTCACCTCGTAGATGTTGTCGAGTTTGTTGGAGCTGTTCTCATCGGGGCCGAACACGCGGAAGTTCGTCAGGTTGTCGCGCATGATGTCGCGCAAGAACTTGCCGAGTGGGCGCGTGTTCTCTGCCACCGTGGTGCCAGGCTTCTTCACTTCTACTGCGTAGTCTTTGCAATCCGGCATGTGCAGCGCCTTGCGCAACAGGCCGCCATTGGCGTGCGGGTTCGCACTCATGCGACGCTCGCCCTTGGGTGCCAAGGCTTTCAGCTCAGGCAGCAAGGTGCCGTTCTGGTCGAACAGCTCCTCCACCTTGTAGCTCTTCAGCCACTCTTCCAGCTTGGCAAAATGTTCCGGCGTCTTCACGTCACCGATAGGCACTTGGTGTGAGCGCCAGAAACCTTCCACCTTCTTGCCATCCACTTCTTTCGGGCCCGTCCAACCTTTAGGTGAGCGCAGCACGATCATCGGCCAACGTGCGCGTGTGGGTTTGCCACTGCTGCGCGCTTCTTGTTGGATGCGACGGATCTCCAGCACGCAGGCTTCCATCGTGGCTGCCATGGCTTGGTGCATGGTCTCGGGGTCGCTGCCTTCGACGAAATACGGTGTCCAGCCGTAGCCCTTGAACAGGTTCTCCAGCTCCTCGTGCGAGATGCGCGACAGGAGGGTCGGGTTGTTGATCTTG
>Ga0172367_10005501_pt1 | contig 15270 bp, 11 predicted proteins | sample Lak10m_FD_114542 | JGI IMG/M metagenome (GOLD analysis project Ga0172367, IMG submission 114542) | Freshwater microbial communities from Kabuno Bay, South-Kivu, Congo - kab_022012_10m | ecosystem: Environmental > Aquatic > Freshwater > Lake | place: Democratic Republic of the Congo: South-Kivu... | reverse complement strand
GTCGATCGCATAATCTTGCGGGCCTAAACGAACAAGTCGCATGAACCCATCAGAATAATTTCCTGGAACAGTCACAACAGTTCCCGAAGAACCATCAAGCCACCACGGATGAAAATAGGACATGGGAGACTTCATCAAACAATTATCAGGTTTGGTCCCAATAACAAGGTTATAAGAAATCCCCTGCGTGCCTGTTGTCTTAAAGCGCTCAAGGGTTTCATTATCCTCAGAAGGGTTCCATTTATAAACAATGTTTACCTTGCCCTGCTCATATTCATAGCTCATCGTAAGCCCTGTGGGCGGCATGGGCGCAGCGTTGCGATCGAACTGCTCGCGCTTGTATTCCCAGGCGTTATTGCGATAAAGATTTGTGACCGGAAATGGGCTCTGACCAAGTTGTGTGACAAAAACATCCTCGCCAAATATAAGAACGTCAAGATCGCGATCTTTATCATAATCTGCCCACAATCCCTTACTGTATCTTAGTGGTGGAAAAACAGATTCTTGGTCATGAGAAAACGCCTTGTTAGGATCTTGCGGATCGATCAGATTGTTGAAATAAATACGCGTAATGCTGCTTGCGCTAATATACGTTTGCCCTGTCAGCAGAACATCAAGGTCTCCATCGTTATCATAATCTCCCCACGCAGCGCTACCGTCTTTTAATCCATAAGAATTACTTGTGTCGCTTGGCAAGGCAAAGCAATCATCTCCCAGAGAAATAAATTGTCCGTTGCCATCGTTGCGATAAACGGACGCGACATATTGCGTAGAGCCATTCTTATCGCCCGTGATCAGCAGATCTAGGTCGCCATCTTGATCATGATCGCCAAAGGCAAGGCTGCCGTTGGAAACGTTAGGAAGATTGGTCTGCGCTGAATCATGAACAATAAAACCCGCTGGCGTATTCTCCAGAAGATATGTCTTTCTTGCTCCATTATGAATTCCCGAAATTGCGATATCTGCATCAGCGTCTTGATCATAATCCCCTACGGCAACACTGCTATCGTAAAAACCTTGACCGCTACCACTTCCCAAGCTAATAACATTCGTTACTGCAAAAATATCATTGCCGTCGTTACGATAGATCTTGCAAACTGTTGCCGGCGCAGATGCTTTTCCTGTGATCAAAAGGTCTAGGTCTCCATCATTATCATGATCGACCCAAGCGATGGAACCTTGTGCGATATCCGGAACATCAACTAAAATCCTTGTAAATCCTAAACATTCTCCAGAAGCACTCAATCCTTTGTTACGATAAATACCTGTAAAGTATTCTCCAGCAATAATAAGATCCAGAAACCCATCCTTGTCATAATCCCCCCATGCAATGCTCCCGTCTTCCACCCCATCAAATGTGTCACCGCTATCCCCTTCCATGTACAGTTGAATTCCAGAGTCTTCCAAAGCAACTTGCCCGTTGATATCTTTTCCTTTGTTATGATAGATACGCACGGTTGGCCATGAATATCCTGTAGTTTTTTCTTTTGTCCTTCCCGCCAAGATCAGATCAAGGTATCCATCGCTATCATAATCTCCCCAGGCCGCATCACCATGCTCGAGAGCCGGAAAGATCTGCTGGGCGGTTCCTTGCATTTGCTCGGTATCCATCGCCGCTAAGGTTAACGGGTCGTTTTCCACCCAATCAAAAGGATCTAAAAATGCTTTGGCAACGTTAATACGGCCCGCGCCTAAATGATGGTTCTTAATATGCTGTTGATTTCCCCCAAGGGAATAAACATTGTCTGCCGTGAGTCTTATACGCTCGCGAATTTCATTATTCGTTAGCTCAAACCACGAAGATGTAAAATCTGCCGTATTGTTAATCTTAGCGATCAAGAGTGCAGCCAAACCAGAAACAAAAGGACACGCCATGGACGTTCCACTCGAAACATAATACTGAGCGCTTGAGTTTCCGTTCGGGACACAGTTGGCAAGAGCGTTGTTCTGCTGAGGGCTGTACGCCATATCAGTTCCGGCTGCGCGAAGCGATAAAATATTTTCTCCCGGAGCTGCCACGTCCACCAGCTCTCCGTAACTTGAAAAATGTGCTTTTTCATCCAGCCAGTTTGTCGCCGCGACAGCGATTGTCTTATGATAATTAGCTGGCCGGGAATTACCCACGTCAGCATAAGGCCATCCAAAGTCGCCATTATTTCCGGCTGCGAACACAACAACGCATCCTTGCGCATACGCGTAATCGATGGCTTCTTTGAGAACATTGCCTTGAGTAAACCTTCCCAGTCCTCCCCAAGAGCAGCTTAAGACATCCGCACCATTATTGACCGCATAATATATCGCGTTCGCCAAGCGCGCATCGTCTCCCAATGGAAAAACTCTTAAAGCCATAATCTTGGCTAAGGGCGCTACGCCGATGATGCCGATATCATTATTTTCAGCTGCAATAATTCCTGCACAATGGGTTCCATGCCCGCTTGATGATGGATACGGCAAGGCTGTATCCATAGGATCGTTATCACCGTTCAAATTAAAATCCCAACCTTTTACGTCATCAATATAGCCATTGCCATCATCATCAATATTATTACCAGCGATCTCGTCTGTATTTTTCCAAATATTCCCATCAATATCCGGATGATTATAGTCAACACCTGTATCGATCACCGCAACGGTTGTCCCCCACCCTAACGAAGCAGGACTGCTAAAGTCCCAGACTTGATCTACATCAATGATATGAATGCCGTAGAGATCCTGATAGCTTTGATGATTAGAAATATTCCCTGATGAGTTATAATAAGGATTTTTGATTGGGCTTGTGTAATTTGGCTTGCCATCAACATCTAGTCCTGGGCTCGGCAACTCCTGTGCAGCTGAAAGCCCTCCACCTTTAGAAGAAGGCTTGGCGTTCTTCTGGAACGCCTGTCCAGCGACTGGGAACAGTTCATTGATCCAGTTGAAATCAACATGCACACCCGGGATCTTTTCAAGCGCCTCCTTAACAGACAACAAATCCTCCGCTTTCTTAACCTTAAGTAGGTAGGTGCATAGCATCCGGGAAGTTATTTCTTGATCTTCTTGAGATGATTTTCGCGCTGAACGCTGAGGGTATCTTTGTTGCAGGGCTAAAAGATGTTCTCGATACTTTTGCTGCAGGGTCTGCGCGAACGACTTTGCAACATCAAATGAAATCTCACCCTTTGACAGAGCGTCAAACTCGCGAGCTTCGACAGGAAAAGGTGCAATAAGATCTGCTGTATCAACTCTTTCGATAACAGTATCAACACCTTTGCTCCCAAGCCATGCATCTATGCTTTGGCGGCTTTTAATAAGACCCCCGAAAACAGCTTCCACGTGATTTTCTCTAGGATCAATTGTGACAATAAGGTCAGTATCGGTATGCTGCGGAATAGAAATATTGCTGCTTTTTAAATCCTGGGAAAAGACAGCGGGGCAGAAAAAAGACATAAAAAGATATAAAAAACCAAAAAAAAGACATATTTTCTTATGAATCCGTGGCATTCTTGTCTTTCCCCTACCCCTTTCCAAGCTCAAATGAGCCACTTCAAAGGTAGCATTCAGGACACAAGAATACAATATGATATCTATATATATAAGAAACCGTTTTCCTAGATGTATACAGAAAAGAGATGTTAGGAGGGCTCTGCGGAAGGAGGCAGGGTTTCCTGGCGGCGCTCAGATCTTTGACGGCGGTCACCAAAACGCCTCTCTTTAAGAATACCTATCTCGCGCATAGAAATAAACTCTTTCGATCGTACGCCGATCTGCGTATCGCCAATACCGATCTTGATGATCTTGCCGTTAACAATGGCATCCGCAATCCGCTTGCGGGCTTCACGCAAGATCCTCCCAAAGCTTGGCCGCGAAACCTTCATGACAATAGCACCCTGCGTCTGGTCAAAGCCCTGATAATCAGCGAGTTTTAAGGCCTCGTACTGGTCAATACTTAAAAGGATCTCATCGGGGCGCCCCGGTTTACCGCGGGGACTAAATTGAGTCACCTTGGGCATGCGCTGGATATAGCGGACTTTTTTGGGCCTTCCTCGTCGATGCATATATTTCTTTCTAGGTATTTCTTTTGAGCATGTGCTTGTTATAACCACCCGGTTATTATGAGCACATGCTCATTATAATATGGGGGTTGTAAGAAACAAAATGAAAAATCACTTTTATGAATAAAGGATTAAGAATTAAGCTTATAAGATAACTTGGGCGATAGCCCGGAGAACATCTGTTTGGGTGAGAATACCAACCAAAACCCCCTGCTTATCTATCACCGGCAGGCAACCGTATTTCTTCTTGACCATAATGTCGATGGCCTTTCCAAGCGTGTCATCGGGAAAGAGTGTTTCCACGTCAGCGATCATGACTTTTTGTAGGATGAATTTGTCGAGTGTTTCTTTCAAATAGAACGACCCGCCGTCCTCCACCTCCTTGCGCGCAGGAACAATCCTGTAAAAATCCCTTTGCGTGATAAGACCTTTGAGCTTTTTATCCTGATTAACGACCGGTAAATGTCGAATACGCTGACTTGAGAAAATATCCCATACTTGACTGAAAGGCGTATCAAGCCCTGCCGTGACCACATTGGCGACCATCACATCTTTCACGTTGATCTTGTGCAAAGTTGGCACAGCGCTCTCCTTGCGGTAACAAGTTTGTCTTGAATTTCTTAAAGGCCCTATGTAGAATGTTAGGCAACTTATTATAACCATCAATGAGCTATCATAAAATGCCTTTTCATAAATTCTTTTTATTAGCTTTCGTGCTTGCAGGGGCTGCCTTTCTCATCCCTGCTCACCATGATGCCCAAGCTCAAGACTCTATTATCGAAAGGATCCATTACGCCATGCCTTCGATCGTTGAAATTAACGTTAAGAATGCGATCGTGGTACGTGTTCCAGGATCGACCTTCATCGACAAGGATACCGGACGGCTTGTTGAGATGAGCGGGGTTAAAGCAGCGGAATACAACCGTGACGGATCTGGCGTCATTATTGATCCAGCCGGTATTATCGTCACCAACGCCCACACAGTTACGGATGGCGCACGCATTACTGTTCGCTTAATCGATGAAACTCAGGTGCTGGCGCAGCCTCTCAAGGTCTTGCCAGAGCAAGACCTGGCATTTTTAAAAATTGATCCTCCCTATCCTCTCACGCGCGTAGAAATGATCCCCTCTTCCAGCGTTAATTTTGACGATGAAGTTGTCACTGTCGGAAGTTCCCCTTTCTTGCGCCAAACACTTTCCGGAGGAAGGATAACGGGTGTGGCTAAACATGGCAATCCGTACACATCAACACCACCCGACTTATTCCAACTCAATATCAACATCTACCCCGGCGACAGCGGTGGACCGCTTTTTAACAACAAAGGACAGCTCATAGGCCTCATGGTTGCCAAGCAAGCGGAAGAAGATCGCCTTTGCTTTGCCATTCCCTCAGATAAGATCATCCAAGCTTACGTACAACTTATTGAAGAATACAGAACAAAAAATGATGAATAAAATGACCCTGCAATATGGCTTGGCAGCATTGATCGCGATTCTTTTAGGCTGCTATTTCCGTCTCTACCCAATCCTTTTTCCAATTTCTTCCACGTCAGAAGAAAAAGCTGCCGCGCTTATCGTGACCCAGACACGCACGAATATCGCTAAGAATATTGCGCACCTTTATCCAGGACTCGACGAGAATAAAAAACAGGCTCTCGCAAACGAAAAATTTCAGGAATGGTCCCATGCGAATAAAAACAAACTCCAAAAAAACATCTTTACCCTCGCTCAAAAGATTTATCATCAAGATCGCCTCGAAAACCCCTCACAAAAAGCTCCAGAAACCTATCTGCCAGATTCCGATTCCTATTATTTTTATGGCATGACCAAACAGTTGATCGATGGCCAGAAAATTATGGAAAAACGAAAAGGCGCAGAATATTTTAACGCGCTTATGTTAGCGCCCGTAGGCTATTGGGAAAAAATCAATTATCACCCTTATATAGGGTTCTTAACTTATAAAATAATTCATGCGATAAACCCCCAGACATCTGCGATGGTCGCCGTTAGTTTCACGCCAATCCTTTTGATGATCATCAGCATTCTCTTATTTACGCTATGCTGTCGCTCGCTCATGATCTCGCCCTGGGCAACGGCTTTAGGGTCGATCTTCTTTGCTTTGGCTCCAATTTTTCTTCGCCGAAGTTTCTTTGGCTGGTACGATAACGATCCTTACAACATCCTTTTTCCTCTGCTGATCACGCTCCTTACTTTCTGGGGAATCGAAAACCTTCAGAATACGCTAAAAAGATCCATCCTCGCGTTCCTTGTTGCCCTCAGCATCGCCGCCTATGCCTACTTTTGGCAAGGATGGGTTTATATGTTCTGCGTTCTTCTCGCCTCAGGCGCCATGATCATCGCCATTGAATTCTTTATTCTAAAAAAAGAGCAGCAATATCAAGGACCCTTATCCTTTCTTGGGATCGTTTTCGCCACAACCTTTGCAGGGATCATCGCCTCCTTCGGCATTAAACAATTTTTCTCTTTATTCCAGGAAGGCTGGTCTGTTCTCAACGAATTCTTTGCTTCTTCAAACCTAAGTCTCTGGCCCGACATCTATCTAAGCGTTGGAGAGCTTCACGGCACGTCTTTGACAGAGCTCGTGGATCTTTGCGGCAATCCTCTCTGGGCCCTTATCGCCTTCGCGGGGCTTATCTTTATCCTAAGCGACAATATCCAAAACTTCTCAAAAAAGAATATTTATAAGACTGTATTTGTCTTGGTCTTCCTTCTGAGCGCATTTGTTCTCACGCTCAAAGCGCAACGTTTTGCCGTGCTCCTCATCGCTCCTTTCTGCCTTTGCGGCGCCTACGGCCTACAAAAACTTTTTCATGGAGCAAAATTTCTTCTGAACAAAATGAACATACCCCTTAACTTCCTTAAAATAAGCTATCTTTTGTTATCCGTATCGATCGGCCTCGCGCTTCTTGCGGGACCGATCTTAAAGGCGGACAGCTGGGCAATGCGTATTCGCCCGATCTTTAACGAACAATGGGACAGGACGCTTTCAACGCTCAAAGAAAAGACACCCTCGAATAGCATTATCAACACCTGGTGGTCGCCGGGTCATTTTATCAAGACAGTGGCTCAAAGAAGTGTCACTTTTGATGGTGCGACCATTAATGTGCCGCAAGCCTACTGGATGGCACAAGCACTCTACAGCTCGGATGAAACATACGCGCTCGGGATCTTGCGAATGCTCAACACGAGCGCCAACAAGGCAACAGAATATCTCCTGAGCCAGAATTTAAAACTGTCTCAGGCCGTCAGCCTTATCCAGCAAATCGTCATTCTTTCGCAAGAAAATGCACGCGATCTTCTTAATCCTTACCTGACGCCCAAGCAGATCCAAACCCTTCTGTCATTTACACACGGTGCTCCCCCACCTTCATATATCCTCCTCTACAACGATCTGATGGAGACAAATATTGGCATTGGATTTGCCGCGCGCTGGAACATAAAAAAGATCGAAGAGATTAACGCATCCTCTGACATCCTAGCGCAAGTGCGCAAAATGAAGCACCAAGACTTTATTGATCTATTGTGGAACATCCAGGGAGGTATGCTACGCTACAGCGAGACGATCACACAACTTGGGCGACAAGGAAACAAGATCATCTTTGATAACGGTATTCTCGTGGATCTTGACACAAAAACCTGCCAGATCGCATCACCCACATTCGGCACGGGAGTGCCAAGAATTCTTGTCTATGAAAATGATGAGACCGTTATCAAAAAAGAACTTCCCCAGGCAAATCTTCCGTTTGCCGTGGTTCTTTTTTCTGAAGGAAAAGATCGCTATGGCTGTTTGCTAATGGATGAGGTTATTGCGGATTCGCTTCTTGTACGGCTTTACTTCTTTAAAGCTAAAGGATTACGCTATATCACACCCTTCTTAGATGAACACGACCTCACGGGAAGGACCCAACTTTTTGCCTTTCAGGTCAACTGGTCGCTCTACCAGAACGACACAGCAAGTACACCCTAGCTGACATTCTTGGCATAGGCATAAAGCTTTTCCTTGATCTGTTCACTGGAAATAGGAACCGTCACAAAATCATCCATACCGGCTTCGACACAATTTCCCTTGTCGGCAAAAAAGCTCGTTGTTGCGATCGCAATAACAGGGATCTTTTTCTTCATCTCTGTACGGATCTTTTGTACAGCTGCCGTCCCAGCCATCTTAGGCAGTTTAACATTCGTAAAACAAATATCATATTTTCTTGCTCTTATTTCATCAAGCAAGGCCTGGCCATCTTCTACGCAAACAAAAGGGCACTTGAAATTCTCAAGCAATTGAGCGAACTGCTGACGTCGCTGCGCATCATCATCGGCAACAAGAACGTTAATTTTCTCAAAAGAAAGAAAACGCTCCTGATACTCTGCCTTTTTCTTTCCCAGGCTATCGCGCAATGGAATGCTAAAGTAAAACTTGCTTCCTTGCCCTAACTGAGACTCTACCCAAATCTTACCACCCATGAGTTCCACATACGCCTTGCAGATCGATAAACCAAGCCCGGTACCGCCAAAATAACGGGTCGTGGAACTGTCCGCCTGAGTGAATTGCTCGAAGATCTTCTTTTGCGCTTCTTCTGCTATACCAACCCCTGTGTCTTCAATAAGAACAAGGAGATCAAAGATCTTGCCTGAAGCATCTTCACGAACATCGCTGAGGTGCGCATACAATTTGACATGGCCTTGCTTGGTGAATTTTACGGCGTTGGCGACAAGATTGATCAAGACTTGTTTGATCTTCATGTCGTCCCCGTACAGCCCTGCGGGGATCTTCTCATCAACTTCGAACCCAAGATCTAACGAACGATTGGCAATATTACCCGCGACAACCTTAAAAGCGTCCTGTACAAGGGCGTTAAAATCGATCTGGCTTTCGTCGAGAACGATGCGCCCTGCGATCGCTTTTTCATAATCAAGGATATTATTCACAATATTCAATAAATGTTGACTACTCGACTCAATGATGGACAAAAACTTCTTTTCCTTGTCATTTAAAACAATTTTACGCAAAAGCTGAGAAAACCCAATGATGGAATTAAGTGGCGTGCGGATTTCATGGCTCATATTCGACAAGAAATCGCTCTTGGCTTGTGTGGCCGCCTCGGCTTGTTGACGCAGATGCACCTCTTCTTTGTGGCGCCGCAAAAGCTCTTCTTGGGCTTCTTTGAGATCTTCGTGTGTTTTATTGAGATCTTCCAATAACGTACGCAGCGCCCGTTCGTTAGCGCGCAGATCTTCGTTCACAACGCGCAGGTCCCCTTCCATTTTCTTACGCTCGGTGATATCTTGGACGAAACCGACATGACGGGATATGAGCCCTTTCTCATCACGGACAACTGCAATGGAAACCTCAACATCAAGAACCTTGCCATTGCGTCCGATCATCTTGCTCTCGTAGTGATGGTCCGAATCACGCTCCCGAAGGCCCAGATCGCAGATCTTCTTCCATTCCTCCGGCGTATAAAGCGTACTAACATGCTGAAAATACAGATCATCATAGCTCTTGCCTAAGAATTGCTCTGAAAAATTGTTCCACGAGATCAGGCGGTTATTTTTGTCCGTAACAATAATGGCGATCGCAGAATTCTCAAAGATCGACCGAAATTTTGATTCGGACTCACGCAATATTTGTTCATGAAGCTTGCGTCCTGTAATGTCGCGAATAACACCGATCGATCCAGAAATATTCCCATCCCCGTCGCGCAGAACGCTAATAGAAACATCCACGTCAATGGTCGCTGAATCTTGACGCAGCATTGTCGTTTCAAAATTAAGACGGAACCCTTCACCTCGAATGTTCATCGCGCGGATCTTTTCCCATTCTTCCGCAGGATACAGCGATTTAACAGGCTTTAAATATAGCTCATTATTCTCCATGCCCAAGATTTGTTCAGCATACTTATTCCACGATATAATTCTCTCCTTATTATCCGCAACGGTGATCCCGACAGCCGAATTCTCAAAAATGGTTCTAAAGCGCTCTTCCGAGTCTTTGAGCCGTCGTTCAGACTCGCGACGCTCCGTGATATCTTCAAAGCTCTCAATGCCACCAATAATACGGCCCGCAGGATCACGCAAGAGGTCAGAGCGCTTCAAAACATACCGCTCTTGGCCATCTTTACGACGAATAACACATTCGTAGCTGCGAAGCGGTTTTACTGTCGTTGTGTCAAGCAAGCCACAGGTTTCTTCGCACGGTTTTTTTGCAAAAACAGAACAGGGCTTTCCGATGATCTCACTGGCCGAATAACCAGTTATTTCCTCGGCCATCGCGTTCCAGCTCGTTACACGGCGCTGTAGATCTACCGTAAAAATACCTGCTGGTAAAATAGATTGCAACGCTCTTTGTTGGTCTAACGAGAGGTTAAAGGATCCACGGGAACGTCTTTTGATGCGATAGAAGAAATAGCTGGCCATCAGGCAGGAGGCTCCTGCTGCCGACGCAACAAAAGAAATATCCTTGGGAAGATTTTGGCTTAGGACTGCCTTAATGATCCAATAAAAAAGGCTTGCGGCACATGCAAGCCCCAAGCCTTCAAGAATAATAAACAGCATATTTCTTATTGTCTTTATTTTTTCCAACATAGGGGCGTGGATTGTAGGTTCCTTTTTTACGCTGCAGGATTTTCAAGCCGGTCTTTAATCTTGATAATGACCTTATCAGGTTCGACAGGCTTCAAGATATAGTCATCGCAACCTGTATTGAACGAATCCATAAAGGGTGCTTTGTGCGCCGTTACCATGAAAATGGGAATAGCCTTTCCCTGAGGCGTTCCTGCTTGCTGCTCCTTGACCCGAATGCGTCGTAAAACCTCAACACCGTCAATTCCTGGCATGGCAATATCAAGCAGGATAGCGTCATAAAATCTTTTTTCTTCAAGAGATCTGTCGTACGCCACCAAGGCTTCTTCCCCATTTTCTGCGACATCACAGTCCGCGAGACCTTCTAGCGTTGAAACTAAAAGCATGCAATTATTAGGATTGTCATCAACAACTAAAATACGCCACATAATGCCTCCTTGTTATTTTATTGCTGGATTTGACAGTTGTTTAAGCAGGGCTGGCAGGCGCAGCGATTTTCTTGATCGGCCCAATGCCAACTTCGAATTCCACGAACTTTTCGTTATCTTTCATGAACGTGATCTGGAATTTTGTTGATTGATAATAGTCAAATAGCTGGTTCACATTCGATGAAAAATTGGTTGTTTCGGAAAAACGTAATTCTTCATATCCTAACTTAAGCATATACGTCTTGAAGGCTCCCGCAACATCGCTTAAAAAAATACCGCAGCCGCGCAATAAGCCCTCCAACCCTTCGCTACGCACCGCCCCACACGCCAAGGCAATACTTTCGGCGATCATTTCCGGAATATATAAAATAATGATGCCGTTATCCTTGGCTTTCGGACGCTCGATCATAATGACAGAGGTATAGACACAGTCCGAAGGCTTCAGGATCTTCATTTTCCCTTGCCACTGAACGACCATTTTTTTATCGATTTTTGGTTTTTCCTTGAAGTTTTCTTCGAATTTCTGAAAGACAACCTTTTGAACAGCCTTCACCATAGACATGATCAGATCAATCTCTAGCTGTCCTGATACTTCCTCTTCTTTCGACTTAGAAAAAAACATTCTTTTCCTCCATAAAGTTGGTATATGAATATAAATATAGATTAAAGAACTTCGCTGCTGATGTCAATGATTTCCAAATAAAATCTTATCGTCCGCACCAAAAAACACAGCGTCAGTGATCAGATGTTTTGATAATAAAAAACCTCTTATCACCAGGCGAAAGAAAAACTCTTCCTAAGTCAGCTTGACCAACCGCATGATCCTGAAAATCAAAATACCGAACGCTCAAATCGTGTTCTCCCGGATCCAGCAATAGCCTTCCCAGGCGGATCTCCGATGGCAATGTTTGCCATGAGCGCAGATCCGCGCGATTTGTGTAAATATTAAAAACACTGCTCAACAAAATAGCGTTTACCTCAGCAGTTCTGCCAAATTTTTCGTTGATCTGCTGCTGTAAGGCTTTCTCCAAGACATACTTTCCGGCTGACGTCACAACACCTTTGGCAATAATGCGCGCTCGTTTATTCTCCAGATTCTTTATGGCGATCGCGTTAATGTCTTCCACAGGGTCTGTCATGGATCGAAAAACTTTTTGTTGCGAATTCTTTGCCATAAGCGCGGAGCAACGTATTTTTGGATAATGACGGTCATATTTTGCCAACGCCAACGTAACAATATTGGCATCCGGCAAAGGGATAGGAACAACGATCTCGGTCTTTATGGGCGGCGAACCGTTATAGTGGATAAGATAAACCTCTGCCTTCTTCGCCTTTTCCGTTAAGCTGGAAAACGGAATATCGCCGTAGCGCGTCTGCAAGTTTTTTAGCACATCAGCGCCCATGAATTCTGCTGCTGCTAATAAATTTTCTTTCAGGATCAATGGTGTTTTCGTTTGATACAAGCGGGTATAATCGCTCTCGTACACCTCAGCGGCTTTGGCATACGAAATAAAGGCATTGTTATACCCTTGTGCATCCAGTTGTGCTTCATAAAAGATGCCCATTAAAAAACGCGCAAAAGCATCCTCCTTGTAGACATTTTGCGCTTGTGTGCCATAGCGGCTATTGATCAGCCGAAGCTTTTCATCAACATCACGCGCCTCCACCAAGGCGCCCTCCAAGTCGTTGACCATAGCATAATTTAACGCTTCAAAAACATTGATCAAGACCCGTTCAAAATCTTCACCGCCGTAGGGAGCTGTGTATTCGTTAAAAAGCCATGATCCGATAATGCCTGTTATGGATCTGGTATGCAGCTGTTCATATTCTTTCTTGGCTTGCTCAAACGCGCTGCTACTTTTTTGATAATCTTTCGCAAGATGCAGCAAGGTTCCCTGATCGAGAAAATACAGAAGCTTATTCTTCTCACCGTAATTTTTCTTATTTTTTTCAAGGAATAGCTCTGCGCGGGCATACTCGCCGCGCGCCGCAAGATTGTTAATGCTGGCAGAAACTCCCGAAGGGCTAGCACAGGAAGATAAAAATAATAAAGAAAAAAGGGATCCTGCAGCTACTCTTGTCTGCAGAGATCCCCTTATATTGCTGATCATAATCGCCTATAAACCAAATGCTTTTTGCGAAACAATCTTTTTTATTTCTTTTTGACCTATCCAAACCTTTTCATTTGTTGTCAGATCAACAAGCTCAAGATTAACCTGGTAAAAAATGACATATTTTCTGGAGATCTCATCCTTGATCGACCCAATATTGCCTTGGAGCATAAAATCAGCTCCCGTCTCAACGTTCAATTGCCGGGCTGTATCTCGCGACGCATGCAGCGCCTGGTCTTCTTTTTCTGTCCGTAATTCAAGGCGCTCAGGGCTTGCGGCCACAAATTTTACACGATTTGTGTTGATCAAGCTTCGCTCGAGATCGCTAACAAAGATTTTTGCATCGATATGTTCAGCCGTTCGATTAAGGATCGTTCCTGCAATGATAACCGGGGGCCTGCTATTTTTTAATTCAAAATTAGTGAGCCACGCCCGTGAAATGCAATCTTTGACCATTTCTTCCGAGACCATTCGCGAATCCGAATCATTCCAGCTCCCGCTAAGATCAACTGTTTTTGATGTCTCGGTACGCGTCACCTTGACGGAGGAACAACCTACAAGACATCCAGCCAGAAAAACAAAACACGCCATACTAATAAAATATTTGATCCGCATACACCACTCCTTTTATTTAACCTTCCACGCTCCGGAACTCTGCTGGATCAGAGTGCCAGCCTGAGCACCATCTTGAAGTTTTTTTGCATACATGACTTGAACTTCGTTCAACGAAATGCCGTTCTTTTGGGCAATGGATTGATAGATAACCAAGCGATCTTTATTTTCAGCAGAAACTAAGCCTGCTAAAGATACCTCATCGCCGCCAGACCCACGAAGCTCAACTAGGCCTAGCTTATTTTCGCCAATACGCCCCGACACCTCCGCAGATATCAGCTCGTTATAACGCGCTTTTCGGCTCAAAACAGCTTCTTGAACCTGCGGCGAAAGGCTGTCCTCTTGCGCGTACGCAACGCCAACAAACCCATCCAAAAAACTCTGGGGTTTATTCATCGGTTGGCCGCCTGAGACCATATCTTCAATGGCGTTAATATCTTTTTCAACGTGTTGATAAATATCCAGCCTCATGGCGATATCGACCTTGATCGGTTCTTTGGGGGCCATCACCTGCACCTTTGCGCATCCCATCGAAATAGCAGCTACTGCTAAAATGGTAAAAATTAAACGCATCATAGAACAACCTCCTTAAAAGTGATTAACATCATGCAAAACAACGACCAGATCGCGCTTTCCCGCCTCACCGCTGAAATGCGATTCTAAAACAATGTTCGCATCTTTAAGCTGTATGTTAAACGTTCCTACATTGTAACGATAATTCTTAAAATTTTCCACAATAACATTAATGTCTTGCCGGGCATAATCCGCGATCTGCTGTAGCCATTTCTTATCATTAATAATAAGCGTTCCACCTTCTGGGCTCGCCGTTATATGCCCTTGCAGGCCTGCCAAAGCTCCTCTTTTAACCTCAACGGTTATGAGTCCAGAACCTATCCCGGTCAAGTCTGCCCTTTCAGTGATCTCAAGCGTTTCCATGATCCGCTGAAAAATGACATTCTTCACATTAAAAACAGCTGCGCAAGAAATACTGTCATGAAAATCTAGCTCAATGCGCCCTATGATCTTACCGCCCAAAGAATCAGCGGACAATGCATCAAGGGTGATCTTTTTCCAGCCAACGCGCAAGACGCTCTTTATTTCTTGAAACTTAAACTTATCAATCAGGGTCACATCCTTGACCCAAAGATTTCCTAAGGAACCCTGGATAATGAGCGGAAGGCTTGCCTTAAAAGAAACCTCTTGGGCTGTAAAATAGACTTGCCCATCATTTTTTAACGTAACGTTCTTTTGGAGGATGACCGGAAAAAAGAAAGGATAAGCTACGGCAAGACAGGCAAGGACAAGAAACACAATAAGAAATCTTTTTATTGCGATAGGGACACCTGATCCTTTAGAATCGCTTTCAAAGCTTAACGGAGAAGGAAGGATTCGAACCCTCGAGGGACCGCAAGGCCCCTAACGGTTTTCAAGACCGCCGCATTCAACCACTCTGCCACTTCTCCCTAAATCTTTACACAGAGGTAAAGGTGCG
>Ga0172367_10005499_pt1 | contig 15276 bp, 18 predicted proteins | sample Lak10m_FD_114542 | JGI IMG/M metagenome (GOLD analysis project Ga0172367, IMG submission 114542) | Freshwater microbial communities from Kabuno Bay, South-Kivu, Congo - kab_022012_10m | ecosystem: Environmental > Aquatic > Freshwater > Lake | place: Democratic Republic of the Congo: South-Kivu... | reverse complement strand
CGGCTATGGTATGATTCATCTCGGTAATGGTGTTGTGGAATTTCTTTTTCGCAAAACAAGATTACCACGCTTTACACCATTACCTCTCTTCTTTGCCATTTCCAGTTAGCGGAAACTAAAGTTCATTCGATATTCTCCTTATCTTCTACAATCGTTTCTTTCCAAGATTTCAATCTGTCTCTCACCATTTGGCTGATTTCACGCTCTGAGAAGCCCAGCCGTAACGCTTCCGTGATGAATCGATTTGTAAGAGCGCTTAGCGATTCATGCCGTAACTTTTCACGGACCTCTGGCGGCGGTTTCTCTGTTATGAATGTGCCGCGTCCTTGCTGCGTGGATATGATTCTGACTTCATCCAATATACGATACGCCCGTGCCACGGTGTTGAAGTTGACTCTCAACTCGGATGCCAGCGCGCGGACTGTGGGTAATTGGTCACCTGGCTTGAGGATTCCATTGGCTAGCTGGCTTTGTATCTGGTTGACGATCTGGGTGTAAATGGGCAGGCCTGAGTGGAAGTCGAGTTGCAGGGTTAGCTTTTTCTCTGTCATAGGCATTCCTTATATTGTACTAATTGTATCATTGTGTGAATTGTAGCACTTAAGGGCTTTTTGTCAATACCCCTCCATGGGATGAATCACTTTCAGCGTGGACTCTGCTTGTTGGACGGAATCAACTTTCAGTTAGGTGCGAGGCGGATTCGGTTTAAGTCCTCTTTTTATTTAAAGATAATACGCATGGTAGAATTTATCCGCAATTAACTCAAGGAGTAAATAAAATGGAAGCAAAGACTGGTACATGGACTGAGAAAAAAGGTTTGGCCCAAATGTTAAAAGGCGGTGTCATCATGGATGTGGTGAATGCCGAGCAAGCCAAGATCGCAGAAGATGCCGGCGCGTGCGCTGTGATGGCTTTGGAGCGTGTGCCTGCTGATATTCGTGCAGACGGCGGTGTGGCGCGCATGTCTGACCCTGACATGATCCTGAAGATCATTGATGCGGTCAGTATCCCTGTGATGGCGAAGTGCCGCATTGGTCATTTTGTGGAAGCACAGATTTTGGAATCCATCGGTGTTGATTACATTGATGAATCTGAAGTGTTGACCCCTGCGGATGAAGAGCATCATATTTTGAAGCACAATTTCAAGGTGCCGTTTGTTTGCGGTTGCCGTAACATCGGTGAGGCCCTGCGCCGCATTGGTGAAGGCGCGGCGATGATCCGCACCAAGGGTGAAGCTGGCACAGGTGACGTGGTGGAAGCTGTCCGCCATGCACGTTCGGTGATCGGTTCCATCAAGCAATTGCAGACGATGGGCGATGAAGAGCTGATGACCTTTGCCAAGAACAACGGCGCGCCGTATGAATTGGTGAAGGAAGTGAAGACTCTCGGACGTATGCCTGTTGTGAATTTTGCGGCGGGTGGTGTTGCAACTCCTGCGGATGCGGCATTGATGATGCAGCTCGGTGTGGATGGTGTGTTCGTCGGCTCTGGTATCTTCAAGAGCGGTGACCCTGCCAAGCGTGCTGCTGCCATCGTCAAATCGGTGACGCATTACCAGGATGCATCCATTCTTGCGGAAGTGAGCAAAAACCTCGGCGAAGCAATGGTCGGGCGCAATGCCGCGCAGATGCCCGAAGGCGAAAAACTCGCAGTACGTGGTTGGTAAATAATTTAGCTTTCAGCGATCAGCAATTAGCAGTCAGCCTGCTATAAACTGGCTACTGAAAGCTGAAAGTTGATTTATGAAAATAGGCGTTTTAGCATTACAAGGTGATTTTGCAGAACATATTTCCATGCTGAAAAAAATTGGCGTGGAAACAGCAGAAGTGCGTTTGCCGAAGCACCTCGATGGACTCGATGGGCTGATCATGCCTGGTGGAGAATCCACGACGATCGGCAAATTGGCTGTGGCATATGGTTTGATGGAGCCTCTGCGCGAGTTTGGAAAAAAGCACGCGATCTGGGGAACGTGCGCGGGTGCGATCTTTCTTTCAAAAGATATTGGCCGCGACCAGCCATTGCTTGGATTGATGGATATTAAAGTCCAGCGCAATGCGTTTGGACGGCAGGTTGACTCCTTCGAGACCGATCTCGAAATTGACGAATTGATGAAAGCCACGGGCACGGAACATCCATATCACGCGGTGTTTATCCGTGCGCCGATCATTGAGTCTGTGCATGGAAATGCAAAGGTGCTTTCGGCTTTGGAAGATGGCCGCATCGTTGCTGCGCAGGAAGGTCATTTGCTGGCGACTTCTTTCCACCCTGAGCTGACTGGTGATACGCGCTTCCATGAGTATTTCATTTCTCTGGCAAGTTGAGAGTTTGAAAGTTACAGGTTGAAGGTTAAACCCGTAACTTTCAAACTGTAACCTTATCATGACCATACGTTCGCTTGACCTTCTGGATATTCCCACGATTGCCCGTTATCGAAATGATGTGTTAACCCTCGATAGCGCGCGTGCTCTCACGCGTGGGCATCCCCTGGGTGCGATGGGGCTGCTGGCGTACGTTAATCCGGCGCGTCATTTATACGCGGCCATTTCAAACGGAGGTGATTCCGTTTTGCTGGGTGGGGTCATTCACACGCATGGTGATACGTTTGCGAAGTTATTGTATCTTGCACCGTCTTCTCAATTAAATGATCCAAAATTGCCAGAGTTGATCGAGCACCTTTCTTTTCAGGCGGGTGAATGGCAGGCGGTTCATGTCATAGCAGAAGTGGAAGAGAATAGCGATGTATTTCCAGCCCTACGCATGTCTGGTTTTTCCGTCTATGCATGGCAGAGGCTTTGGGATGTGAGTCAGCTGGAGAAAACAGGAGTAGGCAGCGGCGGAGGGTGGAGGCGCATCCAGTCCATTAATCTGCATGCGGTGCAGAGTCTGCATTATCAGATCGTGCCGCAGTTGATGCATCCTCTTGAACCTGCGCCCAAACGTGTGATCGGATTTGTTCACCAGGGGTTGAAGTGTTTTGCGAATGTGACCGCAGGCATGTACGGCATTGTGTTGACGCCGCTCATTCATCCCGATGAACAAAATGTCAGTGAAAAAATCGCATCGCTTGTGTCAAGTCTTCCAGATCGCCGCGGGCGGGCAGTATATTTGAATGTGCGTTCATATCAGGCGTGGCTTGAGCCTGTGCTGGAAGACCTTGGCGCAAGGGCATCTGCGCGGCAGGCTGTGATGGTGAAACACCTTGCTCGTTTGGTGACTAATGGACAATCCACGCGCTCGGTGCCGACGAGTGTGGGTGTGCAGCCTTCCCGAATGAGTAGAATGGATGTTGATGAGTAATTGGTCTGCATACGACAATGGCCGCAGCATTGGAAAAATAAGCGCAGAGGGCGGCTTGATCATGCGCGATGAAGAACATTCCGGCGGAGGCCGTATCACGTTCAAGCGCGGCGGCGAGTATATTTCGGTTTCCTGCTATTTGTATGGCTGGGTGGATCATACGCGCTTCTTCAGCACAACTGCGGATGCACAGCGCGAATATGTGGCAATGAAAGCCGCGCTCAGTTTGGTGTTGGATGTGATCAATACAGAAGGCGTGAAGGAAATAAAAATTTGGGAAGCAATCTCCGATTTCGTAAGGCGGTTTCCATAAATGCTTAAAGCTCTTATTTTCGATTTTGACGGGTTGATCCTCGATACCGAGACTCCCGAAGTGTTGGTGTGGCAATCGATCTATCGCGAACACGGATTTGAACTTCCGGTGGACGAATGGGAAAAAACGATCGGCGGATACGGCGTCTCGAACTTTGACGCCGCCGAACACCTCGCGCTTCTTTCCCAGGGACGGTTGGAGCCTGCTTCGATGCGCACTCGCTATCGAAGAGAATCAGACCTGCTCATCCATGCCAGTGATATTATGCCGGGTGTGGTCAATTTGATCGAACAGGCACGCGAGCAGGGAATTCCATCTGCCATTGGTTCCAGTTCTCCGCATTCCTGGGTGGATACACATGCGAAACGGCTTGGCATCTTCCATTATTTCAAACATATCATTTGTCAGGATGATGTTGCGCCTGGCCGTACAAAGCCCAACCCGGATATTTACTTGAAGGCGCTGGAAGTGCTTAAGGTCCAGAACACCGAGGCGGTGGTCTTTGAGGATTCCCTCAACGGCGTGGAAGCCGCCCGCCGCGCAAAGATCTTCGTGGTGGCTGCCCCAAATCCATTGACTTCAAGGATGGGTGTCTCCGGCGACTTGACGGTTTCCTCTTTGGCGAATCTCTCCCTGCAGGACTTGCAGGCGAAGATTCCTTGAAAAGCGAAACGAAAAGATATGCCTAGAAAGATCGCCTGGATTGTTGCGGTTGTGGTGTCTCTGGCTGGCGTCGCCTATTTTTTGAATCAGCGTTCCCAGCCGCAGCAGGTTGTTGGCACTCCGCTTCCAAACCTTCCAGCAACTCCAACCTTTACCCCGGCGCGTATCCCCGAAACAATTGAAATTGAAGACAGCCCGCTCAAAGACTCGGTCATCGCGGCGGGAGATTATCTCATCCGCCAGCAATTGGTGAATGGCGAGCTTTCCTATCAAGTAGATTTCATGACGGGAGAGCGTTCGTATACGCCGTCGTATGTCCGCCTGATGGCAGGGACCGGGTCACTCTACACCGTGTGCCGGGTTTCAGGCGATTCGAAATATTGCCAGGCAGGTGACCTTGCCCTCGATCACTACATGGGCATGCTTTTAAGCGACCCACAAAAATTCACGGGCACATGCCTGTACACGGACGGCGGTTGTCCGCTTGGCGGCGCGGCATTGACCGTGGATGCCATCTACAAACGCTGGCAGGCAACAGGTGATCTCATCCTTGTTGACCGTAATTTGCTCACCACTGCAATGGACCTTGGCTATTTCATTGTCTCCATGCGCAAGCCTGATGGCAGCTTCTATCATTCTTTTGATCCGCATCTCAAAGGCGCGGTGGACAGGGATTATTTCGCATCCTATTTTCCCGGCGAAAGTTTGTACGCGCTTCTGGAGTTATACGAAATGACCGGCAACGAATTCTGGCTGGAGCAGGCACATGACGCGAATGACTACATGGTCACACAGCCTGTTACAGAAGATCACTGGCATGGCTATGCCTTTGCAATGCTGGCCCGCCTGGATAAGCTCAGTAAAGCCGATAAAGAGTATGCTGGGAAGATCGCGCAGACGGTCATTGATGGACAGGTGCGCTCTTTGAACAAGATCAATCCCAGCGTAGCTACAGCCACCAAAATCGAAGCCCTAGCTTCTCTTGCGCAGGCGCTTTTTCTTTCCGGAGCCAAACATGAATGGCTGGACCCCGAAATCCGCACTTTCATCACCTTTGTGCATGCGCGGCAGCTCCCGGATAACGATTGCAATTTTGACCTCAGCAATGAGATGATAGCAGATTATGAGGGTGGAATTTTCAGCAGTTGCGAAGAACCGTCCATTCGCGTGGACGGCGTGCAGCATTGGATCAATGGAGTGACTGCGTATTTAGAGTACCAAAGTTTGATAGGCGCGAAGTAGCATCTGGTATGGCGGTCTGGTGTTGTTAATTTAATCAGGAAACGGAGATTAATATGAGTATTGGAAAGATCAACTGGCAGTCTGTAGTTGCCAAATACGCCTACCCGGAAACATGGCGTAGTTTATGGCAGGTGTTCAATTCAGTGATTCCCTTCTTTGTCCTGTGGTACCTTGCGTATCGCAGTCTTGAGATCGGATATTGGCTGACCTTGCTGCTGACCATCCCTGCAGCAGGCTTCATGGTGCGGATGTTCATCATCTTCCACGATTGCTGTCACGGTTCCTTCTTCCGAACCCCGCTGGCAAATAACCGCCTTGGTCTGCTCCTCGGTGTGGCTGTATGGACTCCCTATTATGCGTGGAAACATTCCCATGCTATCCACCATGCCACTGCCGGTGACCTTGACCGCCGCGGTGTGGGCGACGTGTACACCATGACGGTTGAGGAATATATCGCCGCGCCCTGGTACAAAAAGTTTGGTTATCGCGTCATGCGAAATCCGCTGATCCTCTTTACGATCGGCTCGCTGATCGTCTTTGCGTTTGGTCATCGCTTTTGGGAAAAGGGGGCCGGCAGGCGCGAAAAGAACAGCGTGGTTTGGACGAATATGGCGCTCTTCGCATTTGTAGGTTGGACCGTCTATCACATTGGCTGGCAGGCATATCTGATGGTCGAGATCCCGATCTTGCTCATGGCGTGCGGCGCGGGTGTGTGGCTGTTCTATGTTCAGCATAACTTTGACCCCACCTATTGGGAGCGCCACCAGAACTGGGAGTTCTTCAAAGCCGGCATGGACGGCAGTTCCTTCTACCGTCTTCCCAAAGTTCTGCAATGGTTCACGGGCAATATCGGTTTCCATCACATCCATCACCTCAGCCCGAAGATCCCCAACTATAAGCTTGAACAATGCCATAAGGAAAACCCCATTTTCCAGATCGAGCCGCTTACCTTCAAGGACAGCTTGAAAGGCCTCTATTTCCGCTTGTGGGATGAAAAAGAGAAAATGCTCGTCGGCTGGCGCGCTGTCAAAAAATATAAGATGCAAATGCAAAGCACGAAGATGTAACAAAAAGGACTGGCTTCGAAAGCCAGTCCTTTTGATTTACCGAAAACCTTCAAATCATTATTTCGCCCTCATTCGATTATTCCGCGCATTGTGTTCCACTTCTGCAAGCTCCAACTCTTCCATCAATGGTGGAATGTACATGGCGAAGCGCCCTTTGAAGCCCTTCTTGAGTCCATACCAGCCGCCGATGGGATTTTTAGATGAACGCGCCCAGTGCTCCACTGTCCCTTCGACAGTTTCCTGTTTTTCATCCTTGCTGCCCAGTTCCATCCAGTCGCCATGTTTTTTCAACATGGCGTGCAGGTCTGCAAGGCAGCGATAGTCATAGTGCAAAACAGTGCCGCCCACCGTGCAGACAATGATCTCCTTCCCATCTTTCGTATCCACATACATTTCATAGTCCGATGTTTGCGGAGGTGTTTTTAATTTCCAGGGATCGTCTTTCGTTCTCTTTTCCATAATCTTTTCCTTTGGGTCACTTTTTTGAACCTTGAATGATTTCCGCTTCTTTCTTTAGATCTGCTGCAAATTGCTCAAAAGACATGTCAAATGACGGGATCATGTTTGCGAACAAAGGAAAGAGCGGCCCGCCGATCTTTTCGGACATGCTAAAAAGCACGCCGTTTGAATTTTTATCAATCAAATAGACACGGCTTCCCATACCATCTCCCCAAACAAGCCGCTTTTCAGGTACGAATTCCTTTATCTTTAATTTGAATATCCGCTTTTCATCGAGCGTAGACTTAAGCTCAATTGTTCCGCCCTCCTTGATCTCGCCGGTTAACGAAACCACGGTTGAATTCCATCTTGGAAAATCGGATGCGTGAGTCAGCAAGTCCCACACAATGGACGGATGCGCCTCAATACTCACGCTGACAGTTGTCTCCCGGCTGAACATTCTCTTCTCTGTAACTGCTTTTGGATTCGTCTGCTGATTCATTTCTAAACTCCTTTTCTTATTTAGACGAGCGGAGGACTGAAAATGATAGGCTTTATCCCCCCAGATATTTTTCCATCACCTGTCTGTTATGTTCCAAATGATACAGCTGTAATTCCGCTGCGCCAGACTCAAAAGGATCAAGTTCCTGTAGGATTTTCATCCGTAGCTCGAACAATTCTTCTTTGCTCTTATTCTCTGCATCTTTTACCATCTCGATCTTCACGAGTTCTTCCTGTGCTTTTTGTTTGGGATTAAAGATACCGTTCAACTCCGTACACTGATGACAAATTCCCAGTTTGTTGATCAATGCACAGCGCTGGTCGAAAATGTCGATCATCTTGCTGCGGCTGGTGTGTAGATAATATTTCACCATGGTATCTGTCTGGTTGAGGATGCTGGCAACTTCCTTAACCGAGAAACCATATACTTCTTTGAGCAGCAAGGCAAGCTGTTGTTCAAGCGGCAAAGATTTGGAAATGCATGTAAAACAAAAGGCGATATGTTCCTTGATCTCAAAATTACCCTGTGGTGATGTTTCGCGGATATGCATGGCTTCCTGAAAGAACTGACGATTCCCCAACACTTCCTCCCTGCAAATATCAGTCACAGTTTCAGGCCATCTTTTCTTTGCCCGTAACAAATCCCTTGCAAGGTTGGATGCAATACTAAAGACCCATGTCTTCAAAGATGAGTCACCTCGAAAAGTGTTCAACTTTGCATGGGCCTTGATGTACGTCTCCTGCACGATGTCTTCCGCATCTTGCACGCTGGCGGTCATTCTCAAAATAAAAGATTTCAGCTCCCCCTGAAATGTCTCAAATTCTGTCGTGAGGTTTTCTGTTGGCATTTCTTTTCAGTTAACCTTGGCTATTAACTCATTGAAGCGCTGATTACTGTTCATTACTCACTTGCTTTTTCGCCATATAACTTGCGATGCACCACACTCAGCGCACGGACCTGCTCCGCGGCGTGATACGAAGACCGAACCAGCGGATTTGACTCCACCCACTTAAAGCCGATCTCCATGCCGAAGGCTTTTAGCTCGGCGAATTCTTCCATTGTGTAATAACGTTCCATGGCAAGGTGTTTCTTGCTTGGTTGTAAGTACTGACCGATGGTGAGAATGTCCACGCCCCAACTGCGTTGGTCGCGCATCACCTGTTTCACTTCGTCCATCGTTTCACCGAGGCCGAGCATAATGCCGCTTTTGGTCAGCACTTCGGGGTCGAGCTTCTTCGCATTGGACAGGGTCGCTGCGGCCCATTCGTAATTGTCCTGCGGCTGGACAGTCTTGAACAAACGCGGAACGGTTTCCACGTTGTGATTCAAGATTTCAGGCCGCGCATCCATCACGATCTTCAAGGCTTCGATGCTGCCTTTGAAATCGGGGATCAATACTTCGATGGAGCAGCCTGGCAGCACTTCACGGATTCTGCGAATTACCATCGCAAAGATGGGAGCTCCACCATCGCGGCGTTCATCACGGTTGACGGATGTGATAACCGCGTGTTTCAAGTCCATCGATTTCACGGCTTGCGCCACGCGTTCGGCTTCGTTCCAATCCAACAGCGCAGGCTTGCCGTGTTTGATGTCGCAAAATGCGCAGGTGCGCGTGCAGACATCGCCGAGCATTAAGAATGTTGCCGTGCCGCTGCCCCAGCATTCGCCGAGGTTCGGGCACATGGCTTCTTCGCAAACGGTGTGCAGCTCTTTCGAGCGCATCAGCACTTGCAGTTTTTCAAAGGTCTCGCCCGCAGGCGCGCGGACTTTGATCCAGTCCGGCCGCCGCAGCGGGCGTGACTCTGTTTCGGGTTTGACTCTGTCTCTCGTAGGGGTAGCAGGCATTCGGTCCTCTTTGAATCGTCATTGCGAGCGCTTTTTGCGAAGCAATCCCTGTCTCAATCTTGAGATTGCTTCGTCGGGCTAAAGCCCTTCTCGCAATGACGGAAATTATTTTTTCTTAACTATCAATCTCAATCCGCGTACTTCGACAACTTCGATCTTATCACCCTTACCGATGGACTCGGATCCATCTGCTTTTTCTGCACTCCACAATTCACTGCCCACCTGGACTTGACCCGCGTCTTCGCTGAAAGATCGGGCTGTTCCTATTTTTCCAAGCATTGATTCCACACCGATGCGGACTGGCGCGCGCTGTGCGCGCAATGCGATCAGCACGATTCCGAAGAACAGCATGCCGAGGAAGATCCCCATCCCGATCACGAGCGGAACGGACACACGCTGGAATTGCGGCGTGCCAGGCGAGTTGAACAGCACCAGCGCGCCAACGATAAACGACGCGACTCCCGCAGTGGTGAGCGCGCCATGCGTGGGCGCTTTTATATCGAGAATGAATAACACAAATGCGATGGCAAGGAACAGGATCCCAAACCAGTTGACGGATAGCACACCCATGCCATACACGGCCAGCGTCAGGCAGACCGCGCCGATAAAGCCCGCCACCCATCCGCCTGGCGAAGAGATCTCGATCAGCACGGCCTGCACACCGATGGCAAGCAAAAGGAAGGCGATATTCGGGTCGGTGAGCATTAGCAGCAGTTGTTCAATAAAGCTGATGTTCAAATTCTCTGTGCGGATGTTTTCGGTGTTGAAGGTGTGACGGCTGTCTTCCATTTGAACGGTGAAACCGTCCAATGATTGCAGCAGGTCTTCGGTATCGTCGGAGATGAAATCGATCAGCCTCGCGTCCAGCGCCTCTTTGGCCGTGACCGCTTTCGCATCATCGATCATGGCCTCTGCGAGCTTCACCGCTTTTGTGCCGCGGCTTTCCACCAGCGCCCGTGCCCGCGCTTTGAGGATCTCTTTGATCTTTTTCTCCAGCGTGGTTTCGATATCCGCGCCGCTTGAGTCAATTGGGCTGGATGCGCCGATCGCAGTCCGCGGCGCCATGGCAGAAGCGTGGCCAGCCATGGTGATCAGCGCGCCCGCGCTGCCGGCGATCGCATCGTTTGGCGAAACATACACCACCACAGGAACTGTGCTGACACGGATCACCTGGATCATCTCCAGCATCGTTTCCACACTTCCGCCGGGTGTGTTCAATTGAATGACGAGCACTTCCGCGTTGCGCTGTTCGGCGGTTTCAATGCCGCGTTTGAAATACTCCAGCATCGGTGGCATGATCGCGCCGTCCGCCGTCATGACAATGGCAAGCGGCTGGTCGCTTTGTGCGAATACCGGTTGAATGAATGCAAATACGATCAAAAGTAACGAAGCGATACGGGTAAATTTCATTTTGTCCAACTTTTCTGGAACCTGTTTCAAAAGGCGGCAATATTCTTGCGGACACATCTATTTTTTAGGATGATAATTTGACCTAACTATGGTTTATTATACTGGTTAAGGGGAATGGTACGACCGTGACTCAGCAAAGCTTTAATTTGTGCGCTTCTCCCCCTGACCGTGAGCCTGCTTGCGCAGCCGGGCATAGCGCCCGGCTGATGGTTAAAACAATCCTTCAAGATATTGCTTTGTTCGTTCGTGCTGCGGGGTGGTGAATACATCGTGCGCTGGACCTGCTTCGATCACCTCACCGAGATACATGTAAATAACATGGTCTGCGAGGCGTTTTGCCTGACGAAGCGTGTGTGTCACAATGACGGTGGTGTATTGATTCTTGAGGTCAAGCAGGCGGCGTTCGATATTTTGTGAAGAGATCGGGTCAAGCGCGGAGGTGGGCTCGTCGCCGAGGATGATCTCCGGTTCGACGGCCAGCCCGCGGGCGAGGCAGAGGCGCTGCTGTTGTCCAATGGAAAGGCTGGTGGCAGGGTCGTGCAATCTGTTTTGCACCTCCTCCCATAAGCCTGCAATTTCCAGGTAATGCTGCACCGCAGCCTTATAGTCTGCGCGGTCTTTTTTCATCTTGTGAATGTGCAAGCCGTACGCGACATTATCATAAATGGACATAGGCAGCGGCGCGGGGCGTTGTGCCAGCAGCCCAACCACCTTGCGGACTTCGGTCACATCCACATCATTATCGTAGATGTTCTGTCCATCCACGAGCACTTCGCCGTTGAGCCGGGTATTTTCTGTCAGTTCAAAGAAACGATTAAAGGTTTTTAGCAGGGTGGTCTTGCCGCAGCCCGAAGGACCCATGATGGCGGTGATCTGTTTTTTGGGGATCTCGATATTTATATCTTTTAAGGCTTGCTGTCTGCCGTAAAAGGCGTTGAGATTTTTTACTTGAATATGAGTTTCCATGCGAATGCCTATTTTGTACGGTCTGTAAACAACTACTTCACAGTGTATTTATTTAATCGTGCTGATAACCAGCGCGAGCCGAGGCTGACCGCGAGCACAATAATGGTGAGGATCAACGCGGCGGCGTATCCGCGGCGCTGCACTTCGGGGTAGGGAGAGCCGAGCTGGAAGAATACAGCCAGAGGAAGGGATGCTGTTGGTCGCATCAGCGAAGTGGGGATGCGGTCTGTGTAACCAGCAGTGAATAGCACCGAAGCCGCATCACCGATGCCGCGGCCGAAGGCCAGCAAAATGACAGTGACGATGCCCGGCAGCATTTGCCTTGTCACCACGCGCATGGCAACTTCAAAATTGGTGGAGCCCAATGCCAGCGCGGCTTGTTCCAAGTCCACGGGCATGCGGCGGATGACTTCATCCATGGCGCGGGTCATGATGGGAAGTTCGATCAGTGAAAGGATGATGATGCCAGCCAGCAGGGAGGCACGCATCCCAAAGGCGATCATTACGGCGAAACCAAATGCACCGTACACAACGGATGGAATTCCCCACAGCACATCCAACGAAAGGCGGACGTACTCACCCCATTTTGAGTCGCCTAGGTAGGTTTTCAAATACAAGGCGATCGGGACGCTGACCAGAATGGCAAGCAAGGTGCCGCCGCTTGCCAGATATGCCGAGCCAATAATGGCGTTGAGAATTCCTCCCTCTTTGCCCATGTAATATCCGCCCTTGGGAATTTGTGAGACCATATCCCAGCTTAGGGCAGGGAGGCCGCGGGAGATGATCGTCCATAAAATCAGACCGAGGGCGCCGGTCACAATTACAAATGCAATGAGCATGATGGTTTTCATGAATAATTCGACAATATGCCGTTGTTCAAAATGCTTTTTCTTCATGCCCATTTACGCCTCAACATTCTTTGAAGCACCACGGTGGAGAGGATGTTAAAGATCAGGATGACAACCAATAAAATAAGAGCTGCGCCGAGCAGAGCCGCATCATATAGCGGAATGGACATCATCTCGCCATAGTTGTTTGCGATCAATGCGGGCAGCGGATAGGCTGAATCGAAAATGGAGGTGGGCATCTGTGGGATGTTGCCGACCACCATCAACACTGCGATGGTCTCACCGAGCGCACGTGATGCGCCAAGTACAATAGCGGCAATGACACCCGGCAGGACCTGCGGCAACACGACGTTGTAAATGGTTTGCCATTGAGTTGCGCCGACTGCAAGGGAGGCATGTTTCAGATCATGCGGTACGGTGGATAAGACTTCGTACACTACCGAGATGATGAGCGGTGAGATCATAACAGCGAGGACAATCCCGCCTGCGAGAATGCCGAACCCTGTCGGTTGGTTGACACTGAAGATCGAAACAGAACCAAGCCAACGGTTGGAAAGAGGCGCGAGCACTTCATCCACAAATGGGACGATGGATAATAACCCCCACACTCCGTAGACTACCGGGGGGATGGCGGCCAGCAGGTCCAGAATGGGTTTGGCCGCGGCGCGTGTGCGGGCATGGGCATATTCTGAGAGATAAATGGAGACGAGCAAACAAGCGGGGACGGAGAGCAAAACGCCAACAGTAGTGACCCAGATGGTGCCAAGTATGAAGGGGCGGAAACCGAATTGTCCGTTGTTTGGCCGCCAGACTTCGCCGAAGAGCAGGTTGGGCAGGCCATACGTGCTTAAGATCGGCCAGGATCGGTAGAGCAGTGCAATTGTGATAATAAAAATAATAATGACGGGTAGTAAGGTGATGATGAAAAAGGTACGCTTGGCCGCTTGATCGGCGCGGGTGCGAAGCGTGACAGAAGGCCGGGGGAACCGGCCTTCTGTTTGATCGTTTAGTTGATTTGAATTTAGGGGGTCAGTATGACTCATTTGAGTTTTGCCAGCGACTCGGCTTGTTGTTCAGGTGTGAGCGGCACGAAACCAGCGGGTTCGAGATATTGCTGGCCGTCTGTTAGTATCCATTTGATGAAGGCCAGTGTCAGACCTTGTGGCTTGCCCAATGTGGCGAGGTTCTCGAAGCGGGCGGGCGGCGATGGATATGTGCCGTTTGCAACTGCGCCGAACGCATCCTCCTTGACGGTATAGACTTCTTCCGCATCGGCCTGCCCATTGGCATTAATGTCGATGGGCGGAATAATGATGCCGGGTACAAGTTTACCACTGCCCAAATCGAAGATACTGTTCAAGTTACCGTACCCAATTCCCAGAGGGTCTTTGATGACGGTATCCAAAATGGCGGGTTCGCCGTTTACGCCAATTCCCTTGAGATCTTCCTGTGCTTTGCCGCCAGAGAACTTTGCCCATTGCTCGGCTGCGCCGGAGGCATCGGAACGCGTGAAGACATGGATTTCATCGGTGATGCCTGGGTCGCCAATCACTTCCCCCCAGGTGGTAATTTCGCCAGTCACATAAATTTTGGCGAAGGTTTCCTGTGAGATGCCTTTCTCAAGAATTTGCGCAGCAACCGGATTCTCGGAGTTGATGATCGGGAAGACCGCATCCTTGGTGACGGAGACCCAGAAGATTCCCTGCGCGGTTTCTTCATCTTTGATGGAGCGGGAGATCATGCCAATATCCACTGCGCCGGCGATGGTATCGGTCATGCCTTTGCCTGCGCCGCCGCCTTGCACATCAAATTGGACATCCGGGTGGAGCTTGGTGAATTCCTCAGCCCAGACCGTCATCATTGGGTATAGAGCAAATGCGCCCGAGACGGAAATGGTCCCGCTGAGTTGTTCTTCGGCAGCAACGGGTGCTTCTGTGGAAGCGGGGGCGCTTGAACCGCAGGCCGTCAATATGATTGCCGCGGCTAAGAAGACGGATAGGGCGGTTAAGGTTTGTTTTCTCATTGAGATCTCCTGTTTGAATTTATTTAATTTTTTTAAATCCTAGTTATCCAATAGGATTTATTATTTACAATAATAAATCAGCGAGGGGATTGCGTCAATGCCTTCAGTGAAGGCACATATTGTTGCCACGAAACAGTTCCCCTTGATACACTACTCGATTAATCTGTAGTTCCCAGACGTTCATAATAGTTGTCCAGCCAGAGATTGGACCATCCCCACAGAGTGGAATCCAGCACGATCTTTTTTACTTCTTCGCGGGTGATCTTGGTCTCGTTGCTGAATACTTCCGTGTTATTTCTACTGACTGCCAGGGTGCGGATGGCAAACATGAGCGGGAAGATGCAGCCAAGCCGAATCCCATGCTGCCACCACGGCAGGGCTTTGACATAGGTCAACGCATGGCGCAAGTGACGCTCCGCTTTTTCGGTCATCTTGTCTAATACTTGCAAAGCCTGCTGGCGATATTGCGGGTCAAAAAGCTGGTCGGCGGTGAGACCCATTTCTGATAGAAATTTTTGTGATATTTTTTACTCAAACTTAGTATAATCAGTAGTTCACGAAAAGGCTTGAACATGGTTAACTTGGTTCCGACCAAGGAGACCAACGCCAATGTCCAAGCCCAGTGCCAAGATTACCCGAACAATCCATTCCGAGCAAGTCCT
>Ga0172367_10005498_pt1 | contig 15276 bp, 14 predicted proteins | sample Lak10m_FD_114542 | JGI IMG/M metagenome (GOLD analysis project Ga0172367, IMG submission 114542) | Freshwater microbial communities from Kabuno Bay, South-Kivu, Congo - kab_022012_10m | ecosystem: Environmental > Aquatic > Freshwater > Lake | place: Democratic Republic of the Congo: South-Kivu... | reverse complement strand
GGGGCCGTTGGTGATCACCGGCGCCAGTTCCTTGCCGAAACGCTCCACCATGGCGGCACTGGCGTCGCGCACACCAAGGCGCAGCACCACCTCGTTCACCTGCTCCGGCTCGGGCTGCACGCCGGGGTGGCAGGTGCTCACGCCCAGGTACTCGGTGGAGCTGTGCGCGAAGCGGCAACCCGCCGCCTCCAGCCGTTTCCAGATGGTCTCCGCCGTCAGACGCGCCTTGCGCAGCGCACGGGGCCCGCTGATGGTCAGCTGTCCGTGGGCCTTCCAGCCTGCGTGATAAGAGAAGCTCACTTTGTAGGTGTCCGTGGCGGGCAGGCCCTTCACGCCTGATATGCGCACGCGGTCGTGGCCCTCGTCCACCAGCGTGAAGGAGGTGAAGTCCACCCGCGTGTCCGGACTGATGTAGTTGCGCGGGTCGCCCATCTCGTAGAGGATCTGCTCGGCCACGGTCTCCCGCGTCACCATGCCGCCGGTGCCAGCCTGTTTGGTGACCAGGAAATCGCCGTCGGCCCGCACCTCCACCACGGGATAGCCGATGCCAGCCAGATCCGGCACTTCCCACCAGCGGCTGTGGTTACCGCCGGAGCACTGGGCGCCGCACTCCGTCACATGGCCGGCCAGGGTGCCCGCCGCCAGCAGATCCCAGTCCTGCCGCCCCCAACCGAAAGCGTGCACAAGAGGGCCCAGGGCCAGGCCGGGATCGCTCACCCGGCCCGCCAGCACCACTTCGGCGCCCTTGTCCAGCGCCTCGGCGATGCAGAAGCTGTCGATGTAGACATTGGCGGAACTGATGCGGTCGCGCACGGTGGCGAAGTCTTCGCCCGTCTCCAGGTTGGTGAAAGTGGCCCCGGCGGCCTCCAGCTCGGGGATGCGACCCAGGATGTCGTCACCCTCGATGACGCCCACCTTGACCTTGCGTCCAAGCTTGGCGGCGGCGCGCCCGAGGGCTTCACGGCAGGCGCGTGGATTCACGCCGCCGGCGTTGGTCACCACGCGGATGCCCTGTTCCTGGCAGGCGGGGAGGATGCGGCTGAAGAGCTCCACGAAGTCCCGGGCGTAGCCGCTGTCCGGGTTCTTCAGGCGCTGGCGCTGCATGATGCTCAGGGTGACTTCCGCCAGGTAGTCCAGCGTGAGGATGTCGATGCCGCCGCGTTCCACCAGGTGCACGGGGGCGTCGATGCTGTCGCCCCAGAAGCCCTGGCCGTTGGCGATACGCAGCACATTGCGGGAAGCGCTCATGGGCGTGGCCCTCGTTCTGGCGCCTGGGGCGCCGGGTTGTCCGTGTCAGGCGCCGCCACCTCGGCCAGGGTGACGCGCAGCCAGGCGATTGTCTCCTCCACCGTGTGGAGGCGGGTCGGTTCGTGGCCGCGCAGCGGCTGCTCCTGCCAACCCAGCAGGGCCAGGGGCCTGCCGTAGCTGATGGCGTAGGCCACCTCCGACAGCGTGCCCGTGCTGCCGGGCAGGGCCACCACCGCATCGGAGCTGAGCACATTCATGCTGTTGCGTGCGTATCCGATTCCCGTGGCCACCGCCACCGTGGCCCAGGGAGTGGCCTCCCGGGGCTGGTCGCCGGGCAGAAGCGCCACCACCAGCCCGCCGGCCCGGGACGCGCCACGGCTTACCGCCTCCATCACACCCACGGGCCGCCCGCCACTCAAGGTGGTCCAGCCCTCCCGGGCAATGGCCGCGCCAAGGGCTTCCGCCAGCGCGGCGGTTTCCGGCGTGCAGTTCACGCCACCCATCACGCCCACCACGGGTGCTCTCACGCATCCTCCAGGAAGGTGACTTCGTGGCCCTGGTAGCGGCCGTCCGTGTAGTCGAAGCGAGCCAGGAAACGGCGGCCCTCCAACAGCCAGGGCAGGAAGTGGCGATCGCCCTCCCACAGGTTCAGCCCCAGCAGCTCCTCCCGGGGCACCCACTCCAGGTGGCCCTCCGCGGGGTGCGAGCCAAGCTCGCCCGCCGGATTCGGCCCGTGGAAGAGAAAGACGGACCAGTCGCGCTGGCCATCGAAAAGCGGAAAGGTGATGTGACCGGCGAAACGCAGGCGCGTGGCCACGAGGCCGCTCTCCTCCAGAATCTCCCGTCGCGCGCAGTCCAGGGGCGATTCGCCAGGCTCGAACTTGCCGCCCAGGCCGTTGTACTTGCCGAAGTGCAGGTCGTCGGGCCGCGTGTCGCGGTGCAGCATGAGGATGCGGCCGTCGCGCTCCAGGTAGCAGAGCGTCGCCTCGACCACAGGGGTCATCGATTCAGGCCGGTGAGATCGTAGGTGAAGGCCTGGCGCAGTTCCCGCGCCACCGCGTCCGGATGCAGACTGGACTGGGCGGGGGTGTCGTCATCGCCCATGAAGGACGCCACCACGGGGAATGCGCGACCCAGCACACTGGCGAAGGGCGTCAGCTCCTCGGCGGACTGCCAGGTGCCGTGGCCCTCTTCCAGCTTGTTCAGGCGCGCCAGCGCTTCTTCCAGCGGGGCGTAGCGGAAGTACCAGGCGTTGCTGGAATCCCCCTCCCACATGCCCGGCGCGCGCCAGCGATCCACCGTCAGGGCCCACATGTAGCCCGGATAGTGCAGATCGTGGTGCCAGCCGTCCTCCGTCTCCACGGAGACAAGCTGCACGCGCTTGCCGTCCAGCTGGTTGCGCAACACAGGGTGCACCAGGCTGCCGTCCTCCAGCGAGGCGTTGAAGGCGCTCACGAGCAGGGCGCGATCCAGTTTGCCGCCGTGGGCGGCCCGTGAAATGCACCACGCCGCGAAGCGGTGGTGGTGAAGCGTGCGTGTCACAAGGCCATCGGCCAAAAGCTTGCGGGCGGCGGGAATCTGGACCAGGCGCAACGCGGCGGCGCCGGCATCCAGCAGGCCGGGAAGGGCGGCGAAGCAGGCTTCGTGGATGCGCAGACCATCCTGTCCGGCGGACTCGCCTGCGTCGATGATCTCAACCAAGCCCTGGTACAGCGCCTGGGCCGCCTCCGGAGCCCAGGCCCAGAAGTCGCCGATCTCCGCCGCGCCCACCAGAGTCTCCCGGTGACGCAGGGCCAAATCCGGCTGCAGCAGCACCCATGCCGCCAAAACGCCGTCCACATCCAGGTGGTTGTTCACCACCAGTCCCTCCTCGGGCCGAGCGCCGAAGACGAGGTAGTTGAGGGCGATCTCGGTGGAGCTGTCCGCCTGGAAGCGTTCGTGGGTGATGTTGGGGTTCCAGTGGCTCAGTTCGATGTCCAACCCTTCACGCAGGCTGCCGCTTGTGCTGTCCACGTAAAAACGGATGGGCGAGTTTGCGGGGGGCGGGTTGCCCTCGGATTCCAAGAAGAAGGTGAGCGCCATGGGCTTCGTCCTGCTGATGAACCTGCCGGAACTTAGCGAAGCGGCGGCGTTGGCGGGCCCTCATCCCAACAGGATTGCGTCTCCCGCACGGCTGCCGCACCAACGCGCGAAGATGTCCGCGCCCAGTGACAATGCCGCCTCAAGCCCGGCGGAAGGGAGATCACCGGGGGCGAAGATGACCAGGAGCAGTTCCGTGGTGGCCTCTGTCACGCAAGTGCGCGGACTGTCGCTGGTGGGGCTGCCAAAGGGGCCCAGCTCGTCGAAGAGGGCCAATCGCCCCGCCAGGTGCACCTCCACCTTGCGAATGCCGGGGTAGCTCTCGCCCTCACGGCCCTTGCGCAGCGTGACGGAGCCCCGGATGCGCGTTGCGTCGTAGAGGCCAAGGGGCAGTAGCAGGCGCAGGCTCAGTTCATTGCCCGCGTCCACGGCGCTGTTCACCGTGGGCAGACCCTGTCCCTTGAGCACCCGTCGCAGCAGGGCCTCGGAGGAGGGGCGCGTGCGGGTGGGATCCACGCCTGCGGCGTGGTAGAGGCGGCGCGCGGCCTGCAGTCCAGGAATCTCCGCCGGGGTGCGGCCACTGTGCTCGGTGGCCAGCTCCATTTCGAGCGTGGCCATGGCCTGCTGCTGGGCCGTGGAGGGTTCTGTCACCCGCGCCTGGAACAACTGCAGGGCGGCAGCCCTGACCTGACCTTGCAGGGCGCAGTCCGAAGCAATTGACAAAGGCATACAACTCCGTCCGTTTTGTGGAGAACCTGTGTGCATGGGGTCAGACCCTGGCCGGACGCAGCACGGATTCCATGTGGCGCCTCGGCACCTTGTGCTTGCTTCGCGCGGCCATCAAGTGGTTCCTTTCAGGCGTGCGGAATCGATGGCGGAGGTACCATGCGGCAATGGCTTTTCCTCGTGCTCACCTTGACCCTGCCCTGTGGGGCCACCCTGCTGACCAATTTCGGTTATGTGTCCAATGGGCAGGTGAGCCCCGAGGGGTATGTGATGCCCTTCATGGATGTGTGGCAGGGCCGCATGCACATCAATGGCCAGGGCTATTTCAGTTCGGGTGGCTCCCCGGTCACCATCACCGGATTCTACTCCCAGACGGATCCCTATGTGATGGGTGTGGAACCCTCTGCCTTCCCCTACATCTTCCAAGGCGGCTGGGCCATTCCCCATGCACCGCTGGATTTCAACTTCAGCGCCGCCCTGGACGAGGTGCGCGAAAACTGCCTGGCCCACAACCACTGGTGGGGCCACCAGGACAGCCTGGAGCTGACCACCCTCATCCGCTTCGACGGCCCCGTGTATCACGCCGCCCAGTACGCCGAGTCCCAGATCAGCGGGCAGGATACCACCTGGCACACGCCGTGGGTCACCATGCCGCTGCCCTGGCCGCCCCAACCGGTGGCCATCGTGGTGGAAGGCGTGGCGCGGGTGAAGGGCGTGGTCAGCGGACAGGTGACCCTGCTGGCGGCGGACAGCCTCTTCATCATGGGCGACTTGATCACCACCGACACCGTCCTCTCGCCCTGCGAGGGGGATCCTCCCTCAAGTGACACCCTCTTCGGCTCCACGCCGCCAGGCTCTCCCCATCGCATCGGGCTCATTGGCGAGCGGGATGTCATCGTGGCCGCCACGCTGGAGAACGGCTTCGCCAACGGCATGCACAGCCCCGGCCTGACCTGCGGGCTGCCCAGTGATCCGGTGGTCAGCGTGTGCGGGCAGGCCCGGCGGGATGTGATCATCACCGCCAGCATCCTGGCCCTTGGTTGCAGTTTCCAGGTGGAGTACTGGAAGACCACGGCCTGGGGGGCCACGCCTCCCCCCACGGGCGAAAGGTTTGAATGCCCGGGTGATGTCAATGCCCATGTCCAGCTGTGGGACGAGACGGAGTGTCCGGGCGCATGGGCCGACAGCGACAGGCGCGGGACCTTGTGGTTCTGTGGTTCGCTGGCGGTGGGTCAACCCGGCTTCACCATCCGCAACCCCATCGGGCCCTGGGGCAATGCGTGGATTGGCTACACCTACAAGGTCCGGCGTCACGACCCCAACCTGTTGATTGCGCCTCCGCCCTGGTGGCCGGACGGCCGCTGGATCAGCGGATTGGTCATGGATGCGCAGCTTCAAACAGGCCCGGCGTCCTTGTGTGGTGATGTGGTGGATGGGGCCGCCTTCCTTGCGGACTGGGCCCAGGGCCAGGTGCGCCTGCGCCTGCGCAGCGCGGACATGACCGACATGCAGGTGCGCGTGCTGACGCGGGTGAACGGTGTTGCGGTGGACTCGGTGCTGGTGGAGGAGGGGTCGGAGGCCTTCACCTGGTGGACGCCCACCCTGGATCTGACACCCTGGCTCCAGCAGCCGTTTGAACTCTCCCTGGAGGCCCAGCTGGGCGAGTCCGTGGGCTTCCCGCCCCAATGGGACGCCTACGACAAGTGGAACGATGAGGGAAGTGACTGCATGTGGCGCCTGGATCCCACGGCTGTGGCGCCGCCCCGCGCCACGGACTTCCAGGTCTCCGAGGCGTGCCCCAACCCCTTCAACCCTGTCACGAGGCTGCGCGTGGATCTGCCGGTGGGCCAGCAGCTGCGGGTGGAACTCTTTGATGTGAAGGGAAGCCGCGTGCGGGTAATCCACAAGGGTCACCTGCCCGCCGCCTCCCACACCCTGGTCGTGGATGCGGGTGGTCTTCCCAGCGGCATCTATGTGGCGCGCGTGGCGGGCGAGTCCTTCACGGCGTGCCGCAAATTGCTGCTGGTGAAGTGATCAAAAGAAGCCCAGCTGCAATCTGGCGGCATCGCTCATCATGTCCTTGGTCCAGGTGGGTTCCCACACCAGGTCCACATGCACGCCCTGCACGCCCTCCACATCCAGCACGCATGCGGTGACACGCCCGGGCAGCGCCTCCGCCTCCGGACAGTTGGGGGTGGTGAGAGTCATTTTCACCTGCACGAAGGCGTCGTCGTTGATGTCCACGCCGTAGATCAAGCCCAGGCTGTGGATGTCCACGGGGATCTCCGGGTCGTACACCGTCTTCAGCGCTGCCACGATGCGCGCTTCCAGTTCTGCCTTGTCCAGCATCTCAGATTCCTCGCTTCACGGCACCACCCTGCGCGGGCGCGCTCTTCAACCTACTCCCAGCATGCGCAAGGCTTTGCGCAGGGCACGCTCCAGCTGCTCCACTTCCTGCAGTGTGTTGTAGGCGGCGAAGGAGGCACGCACGGTGCCCTTCAGTCCCAGGCGCGCCATGAGTGGCTGGGCACAGTGGTGGCCACTGCGCACGGCCACTCCTTCCAAATCCAGCAAGGTGGCCACATCGGAGGGATGGGCACCCGCCACTGTGAAGGAGAGGGATGCCGTGCGCTCCGCCGGGTGGCCGATGACGCGCACGCCGGGCAGATCCGCCAGGCGGCGGGCCGCCTCCTCCAGCAGTCCGTCCTCTTGCTTCATGAGCGAAGCCCAGTCCTGGCCGGAGAGGAAGTGCAGCGCCGCACCCAGCCCGATGGCGCCGGCGATGTGCGGCGTGCCGGCTTCCAGGCGCCAGGGCAGTTCGTTCCAGCTGATCTCCTCGTGGGTGACGCTGGCGATCATGTCGCCACCGCCCTGCCAGGGGGGGAGTTGCTCCAGCAGTTCCAGGCGGCCCGCCAACACGCCAATTCCCGTGGGGCCGTAGACCTTGTGGCCGGAAAAGGCGTAAAGATCCGCGCCAAGGGCCTGGATGTCCACGGGCCGATGGGCCACGGCCTGGGCACCATCCACCAGCACGCGGGCCCCCGCCGCCTGGGCCAGGGCCACCATCTCGCGGGCGGGATTCACCGTGCCCAGCGCGTTGCTGACATGGGTAAATGCGGCAATGCGCGTGCGAGACGAAAGCCGGGCGCTCCACTCATCGAGCGTCACCTCGCCATCGTCACTCACATGAGCCACAACCAGTCGGGCGCCCTTGCGTTGGCACAGCATGTGCCATGGCACCAGGTTGCTGTGGTGCTCCAGGTCCGTCACCAGAACCTCATCACCGGGGCGCACAAAGGCCTCGCCCAGGCTCCAGGCGGCCAGATTCACGGCTCCGGTGGTGCCGCTGGTGAAAATCACCGCCTGGCTGGATTCGGCGTTGATGAAACGCTGCACGCTCTCCCGCGCCGCCTCGTAGCGCTCGTCGGCCTCCACGGCCATGCTGTGCAGACCACGGTGCACATTGGCGCAGCAGCCGCGGTGATAGGCGTCCATGGCCTCCAGCACGGCCAGGGGCTTCTGGGTGGTGGCCGCATTGTCCAGATAGGCCAGGGGCCTGCCCCGCACCAGCCGGGAGAGGGCCGGGAATTGGGCCCGCAGGGCCTGCACATCCATGCGGCTCATGCGTGCTCGGCCAGCGTGCGGGTGATGAGGCGGTCCAGCGGATTCACCATGTCGCCGGCGCGCACCCTGCCAACCTGCGCGGAACAGAAGGCGTGGATGAGCAGGCGCCGCGCCAGGTCGCCGGGAATTCCCCGGGAGCGCAGGTAGAAGAGGCTGTTGGCGTCCAGGCTGCCCACGGTGGCGCCGTGCGTGCACTTCACATCGTCGGCCAGGATCTCCAGCTGGGGGCGCGCCACGGCGCGGGCCTCCGGCGACAACACCATGGCCGCGCACTGTTGCACAGCGTCGGTGCGCTGGGCCTCACGCGCCACCTGGATGCGCCCGGTGAAGATGCCGCGGCTGCGCTCCGCGAGGATGGTGCGGAAACTCTGCAGGCTGCGGCAATCCGGCGCCACATGCGAGACATGGGTGTGACTGTCCACATGGGATTCGCCCTTGACCAGGCTGAGACCGTTGATCTCGCCCGCCGCGCCGGGTTCCACCAGTTCAAGGCGGTACTCGTTGCGCACGGTGCGTCCGCTCAGCGTGTAGGTGTGGGAGCGCGCCCGGGCATCGGCCTTCAGTTGCAGGAAGGTGCCGCTCACGCGACGACCAGTGGCGCTGTCCCGTTGCACGCGCACATGCTCAAGCCGCGCCCGCGCCTCCAGGTGGAACTCGCTGACGCCGTTGCTCAGGTATGCCCCTTCGCCAAAGCCGCCCTGGGCCTCCAGCACGGTGGCGCGGCTGTCCTGGCCCATCACCACCAGCAGGCGGGGCTGGCAGAGGATCGGCCCCGCGTGGGAGAGAAGCGCCGAAATCACGAGCACGGGCCGCGGCAGGTGCACGCCGGCGGGCACCCACAGGGCTGCGGCATCCTCCCCCAGTGTGGAGTTGATGGCGCTGAACACGCGCTCCCGGGGGCGACTGAGCAGGTCGAGGTGTTCCAGCAGAAGGCTTGCCTCCCGCAGCCCCTGTTCGGCGGCGCGACGCATGGCGCGCAGGCTGCCAAAGCCCACGCCATCGGGCAGGGCGCCGATCTCGCACAGCTCGGGCACGATGCGTCCGTTCACCATCACCAGCCGGTCCAGGGCCACCCCCTCCGGCGTGAGGGACTGCAACTGGGCGGTATCGGGCACGGCGCCGCCGTATCCCAACAGGAGACGATCGCCTTCCACACCGGCCAGGCGCGTGTAGCGCCAGGCTTCGTCGCGGGTACCGGGCAGTCCCATTCCTCCGGCCAGATGCGCCAGCTCAAGCTGTTGCTCCGTGGGCAGGAAACCGGCGTGAAGGGGTGGATTCCTCAGCCAGTCCACCAGCGTGCGGGCTTCCCCGTTGTCCTGGGTCATCGCGCGGCCTCCGCCGAGCCGGCCTCCTTGCCAATCCAGCTGTAGCCGTCGCGCTCCAGTTCCAGGGCGAGTTCGCGGCCTCCGCTGCGCACGATGCGTCCGCCCGCCAGCACATGCACCTTGTCCGGCACGATGTGGTCCAGCAGGCGCTGGTAGTGGGTGACCACCACGGCGCTGAATTCCGGCGAGCGCAGGGCGTTCACACCATCGCTGACAACCTTCAGGGCATCGATGTCCAGGCCCGAGTCTGTTTCGTCCAGCAGGGCCAGACGCGGCTCCAGGATGAGCATCTGGAAGATCTCATTGCGCTTCTTCTCGCCGCCGGAGAAGCCCTCGTTCACGGCGCGCTTCTGCAACGCGTCGTCAAGGTGCAGCAGCTTCAACTTCTCGCTGATGAGGCGCAGGAAGTCCTCCGCGCTGATCTCCGGCTGGCCCCGATGGCGGCGCTGGGCGTTGAGGGCCATGCGCAGGAAGTAGAGGTTGGGCACGCCGGGGATCTCCACCGGATACTGGAAGGCCAGAAAGATGCCGTCCCCCGCGCGCTCCTCCGGCTCGCGATCCAGCAGGTTGCGGCCCAGGTAGCTCACGCTGCCGGCGGTGACCTCGTAGCCCTCGCGACCGGCCAGCACATTGGCCAGCGTGCTCTTGCCCGAGCCGTTTGGGCCCATGATGGCGTGGATCTCGCCTGGCCCGATCTCCAGGCTGAGGCCTTTCAGGATTTCCTTGCCTGCCACGCTGGCGTGCAGGTCCTGGATCTTCAACATGCGATGGCTCCTGTTGCCTTGGACGCCCTCCGCGCGCGGCAGGGCATCCATTCACGGGTGGGGATCAACCCACACTGCCTTCCAGACTCACACCCAGCAGCTTCTGGGCCTCCACGGCGAACTCCATGGGCAGCTCCGCCAGCACCTCGCGACAGAAGCCGTTCACGATCATTCCCACGGCGTCCTCTTCGGCAATGCCGCGCTGGCGGCAGTAGAAGACCTGGTCGTCGCTGATGCGGCTGGTGGTGGCCTCGTGCTCCACCACGCTGCTGGTGTTGCGCACATCGATCACCGGCCAGGTGTGGGCGCCACAGCGGTCGCCGATGAGCAGGCTGTCGCACTGGCTGAAGTTGCGTGCGCCCTCGGCCCCCGTGTTCACCTGCACCAGACCGCGGTAGCTGTTCTGGCTTTGGCCCGCCGAGATGCCCTTGGAGATGATGGTGCTGCGCGTGTTGCGGCCCAGGTGGATCATCTTGGTGCCGGTGTCCGCCTGCTGGTGGTTGTTGGTAAGGGCCACGCTGTAGAACTCGCCCACGGAGTCGTCACCCTTCAGGATGCAGCTGGGGTACTTCCAGGTGATTGCCGAACCGGTCTCCACCTGGGTCCAGCTGATGCGCGCACGCTCGTGGCAGAGGCCGCGCTTGGTGACGAAGTTGTAGATGCCGCCCCGGCCCTCCTTGTCCCCCGGATACCAGTTCTGCACGGTGGAGTACTTGATGTGCGCGCCGCCGTGTGCCACCAGTTCCACCACCGCGGCGTGCAGCTGGTTCTCGTCACGCTGGGGGGCCGTGCACCCCTCCAGGTAGCTCACATAGGCGCCTTCGTCCGCCACGATGAGCGTGCGCTCGAACTGCCCCGTCCCCGCCGCGTTGATGCGGAAGTAGGTGCTGAGTTCCATGGGGCAGCGCACGCCTTTGGGGATGTAGACGAAACTTCCGTCGCTGAACACCGCGGAGTTGAGGGCGGCGTAAAAGTTGTCGCGCACGGGAACCACGCTGCCCAGGTGGCGACGCACCAGCTCCGGGTGCTCGCGCAGAGCTTCGCTGATGCTGCAGAAGATGACACCCTTGGCGGCCAGCTCCTCCTTGTAGGTGGTCTTCACGCTCTCGCTGTCGAAGACCGCATCCACCGCCACGCCGGCCAGTCGCGCCCGCTCACCCAGCGGGATGCCCAGCTTCTCGAAGGTCTCCAGCAAGTCCGGATCCACCTCGTCCAGGCTCTTGGGGCCATCCTTCTTTCTGGGCGCCGAGTAGTAGGAAATGGCCTGGAAGTCGATGGGGGGAATGCGCAGGTAGGCCCAGTCCGGCACTTCCATTTCCCGCCAGGCGCGATAGGCCTTGATGCGCCAGTCCAGCATGTAGGCGGGCTCGTCCTTGCGCCGGGAAATGGCTTCCACGATCGCCTCACTCAGCCCGGCGGGCAGCGTGTCGGTGTCAATGGTTGTGACGAAGCCGTACTTGTAGTCCTGCTGGGCCAGTTCGTGGATCTCGCGGGTTTCCTCCCTCATGCCCCAGCCTCCGCCATGCGCGCCAGTGCGCTGGCGGCGCGGGTCATGCCGGCGCAGGCCGCCCCATCCGCTCTGGCATCGGCGGGCATCATGTCCAGCAGGGTGATGCCTTGCAGGGCCCTGCGCAGGGCCGAATTGATGCGCATCCAGTTCGGCTGCAGGGCGCAGGCGCCAGTGAAGCGGCAGCCGCCGGGACCGGTTTCGGAGCACTCGGTGATGGCGATGGGGCCTTCCAGGGAGCGCACGATGTCTTCCACCGTGATGGCCGCCGGCGGGCGGCTGAGGCGGTACCCGCCCTTGGCGCCTCGCTGGGAGCTGAGCAGGCCGTCCCTCACCAGTAGCTTGAGGATTTTGCCAACCATGGGCAAAGGCAGGCCCGTCTCATCCGCCAGATCCCGCGCGCTGTGGGAGCCGGACTCCGGCCGGGCGGCGAAGAGGGTCATCAACAGGATGCCGTAATCGCTTTGCTTGGTGATGCGCAGCACAGGCTTTCCTTCCTAACTAGAACCTAAGTGGTTCTGATTTTAGTCCTTGTCCGACAACATACTTCACCTGAAATGGGAGTGCAAGATGAGGACCCGCTCCCGCGAGATATTTTTAGGACTTGATTTGTCCTGAATGCCGCCGCACCACGAGACCGCGCTAATCCGTGACGGCTTTCAGGGGCGCATGAGACGGTACAGGCGCGTGCCCGTTGTCAGGGGGACTTCCACCTCATTCACGCCATTCACGGTGCCAACCAGAGCATCCACCGGCGTCCACTGGGCGGGAAGCCACATGGTGGAGCTTTCCAGCACCCAGGATCCGGTGGAATCCGGCCAGCGCAGCCATCCCCGGGAGGCATCGGGAAGGGGGTCGACGGCTGCGCTGAGCACGGGCGCGAACACCGCCGTGAGGGCATGGGCCTGGTCCATGGTCAGCACCAGCGGATTGGCTTGAGAAAGCCACAGGCCCTGTTCCTCCCAGTGGGAGAAAGTGAAGCCCACCGCAGGCGAGGCATTGGCCAGCGCCACCGAGCCGGCTTCCCAGGGGCCCGCGCCTTCCATGGTGCCGCCCTCGGGCGGCCAGGCGGCCAGGTCAAGCATTTGCGGCGGCAGGGCCGCGCGCACGGCGATGAGGTTGTCCAGCCAGAAGAGGTCGCCGATGGGCCCGCCCTGGGCGGGGCCAAAGTCCACCACCACGGTCTGGAAGGGAGTGGCCGACACGAGGTGCAGACGGCCCTCCGGGTACATCTGTCCCACCCAGGCGCCACGGCCTGTCACTTCCGCCAGCACGGGATCTCCTTCCTGGTTTGCGTAGGCGCGCAGACGCAGCAGGGATCCCATGTCAAACTCCGCCGCGATCTCGCCGGTGCAGAAGTCCAGCGCCAATTCCAGCAGGGGTTCGCTGAAGTCCAGGCGCAGTGTGGTCCAGGATGTGGACGGATAGAGGAAGTTGCCGCTGAAGTCCAGGGGCGTCCATCCGTAGATGGTGTTCTGCACGAACCAGAAGCCCGAGCGGGCCGTGAAAGAGCAGTTCAGCCCCGAGTGGTTCTGCAGGCTGGGCATGGTTTGATAGGGGAAGCAGGCGGGGCTGCCCGTGTCGAAGTCAAAGACCGCCGTGGCGGCATCCTGGGCGAATTGCGCCACCACCAGCCGATCCTCGGTCAGCACCAGCGTGGTGTCGGGATTGCTGCCCATGGGCACCGCGCCTCCGTCCAGCCAACCCACGAAGTGGTGGCCCGGGCTGGGCTGCGCCAGCACTTGCACCACGCTGCCATGGTTGTACACGCCGCCACCGCTCACATGGCCGCCGGTAGTGGGCCAGCGCTCCAGGGTGAGGGTGCGGCTGGGCAGGAAGTGCGCCACCAGAGTGCGGGGGCCGGAGACGGTGAAGGTGTACTGGTCGTTCAGGCTCACGATCTGCGCGCCTTCCGTCCAGTGCTGGAATCCATGGGCGGCGGCGGGCGTGGCGGTGAGAGTCGCGCTGCTGCCCATCGGGTAGAGGCCCGCGCCGAAGACACTGCCCGTGCCGACGGGTTCCACGGATGCACTGATGAGGGCCGTGGGGTCGGCGCTGGTGTGCAGGCTGAAGGCGCAATCCCCCGAGATGCTCTGGAACATGTACTCGGAGAGGCGCCGGACATGGTTGCCATTTCCCCCGCTTCCCGCCGCGTAGCCCCAATCGGGAATGCCGTGCTGGTAGGCCGTGATCTGCACCCAGTAGCGGGTGTTCGCCGCTGCCTGGAAAGGCGAGGGCAGCGTGAAGTGGTAGTCGTAAAGGGTGGCGCCGCCGAAGACACCCGCAGGTGTTTCACCACAGGCGTGCCCTGCCACATAACTGGCCAATGGAGGATTCACCACATCGGGTTGCCAGAGGGCGCCGTTGTTGGCGTAAATGTCAATGCGGAAGTCGATGACCGGCGTGCTCCACCACACATAGGCGGGATCGTGGCCACCGCGCCAGCGGATCTCCGTGATGGCTTCGGCGCTGGTCAGCTGGAAATTGTCGTAGGCGAATTGGTCGCTGTCGCTGCCGTCGGGATCCAGCCAGGAGGACTGGTACAGGGTGCCTGTGCCGTTGTGGGGCTGGTTGAAGACCTGCACGGCGCGCGCAGGCCAAGCCAGCAACAGGATCCACAGGGCCACGAGCCCGGAGAAGGTGGACAAGCGCATCGTCATGGACGACCTCCCCAATTGATGATGCGCGAAGGCTGGTGCGGGACCCCGTGGGCGGGCTTAGGGCAGGAGGGTGGGAATTGTCCACAACCTTGTCCATGACATGCATCAAAGCCCCAAGGTTTATTCCTTGACAGAAAAGGGCCAATGGCCGGAAAGGACTCCATGCGCACGCTCATCCTCAGCAGTTCGTTAAGCCCGTCTTCCCGCTCACGACGCCTGTGCCAGGGAGTGGCGGAGTTGCTGCGGGGACAGGAGGGCGTGGAGGTGGACTTCGTCGACCTGCGCGAAGTGGAACTGCGCCCCTGCCACCTTGGCAAGAGCGACAGCATGCGCGCACTGGCCGACCGCATCGCCGCCGCAGACAACTACATCTTTGGCATGGGCGTGCACTGCTACTCGGTGAACGATGCGCTGAAGATTGTCCTGGACACCAGCATGAAGGGATGCGAGGGCAAGTTCTTCGGCATTCTCTGCGCGGCGGGGGGAGAGAAGAGCTATCTGAGCACCCTGCACCTCACCCAGATGTGCATGAACGAATGGCGCATGATCCAATTGCCCCGCGTGGTGTACGCCCTGGAGCGCGATCTGCCGGAGGGCCAGCCGCCCGTGGCGGAGCTGGAGGAGCGCCTGCGGCACTTCGCCACGGAGTTCGCCCTCATTGGGCGCAAGTTGCTGGCATAGCCGGCGCGCTGGAACGCATCAACCTGGCGACGGCACCACGCCGGCGCCATAAGCCTGGAGGACCCCATGGGAGACAAAGGCGGCAAGAAGGACAAAGAGAAGGCCAAGAAGCAGGAAGTGGTGAAGCACACCCAGAAGGACCAGAAGAAGCAGGAGAAGCAGCAGAAGAAGGCCTGAGGGCGCGCCTTCGGCGGCCAGCGCTTCAACCACCACAAACGAGTGGGCCGACGCGGGGGGAAGAGAATTCCACCAGGGCATCCTTGTCTCTGGAAAGGCTTCCAGATATTGGGGCCCCACGCAATGGTGCAAGAGAAGAGGGAACGATGAGCAAGAGCCTGATGATCGTGGGCGGCGTGCTGCTGCTCCTGGTGCTGCTGGTGTTCGCAGGTTTCAGCAAGTACAACACCCTGGTGACATTGGACGAAGGCGTCACGGGCCAGTGGGCCAATGTGGAAAACGTCTATCAGCGCCGGGCGGACCTCATCCCCAACCTGGTGGAGACCGTGAAGGGCTACGCCTCGCACGAGCGCGAGACCCTGGAAGGCGTGGTGCAGGCCCGGGCCAAGGCCACCCAGGTGACGGCGGAGCTCACGCCGGAGGCCATGAACAATCCCCAGGCCCTGCAGAAATTCCAGGCCGCCCAGGGGGAACTCAGCAGTGCG
>Ga0172367_10005496_pt1 | contig 15283 bp, 20 predicted proteins | sample Lak10m_FD_114542 | JGI IMG/M metagenome (GOLD analysis project Ga0172367, IMG submission 114542) | Freshwater microbial communities from Kabuno Bay, South-Kivu, Congo - kab_022012_10m | ecosystem: Environmental > Aquatic > Freshwater > Lake | place: Democratic Republic of the Congo: South-Kivu... | reverse complement strand
TGTTAACGGCGGCCTGAATGCGCAAAAAACCGAAGCGGATATTTGGCGCATAATGCCCCCGTATTTTGATCAAGAAAAAGGGGGCGATTTAGCCCCCTTTTGAAGTTATTACCGAAGTGGGTATCGGCTAAAAGGTATTATCGTCACTCCAGAAATAAGGGTTGTCATATTGACAAGGTTCCATATCCGCCCCACATTCTTCACGCATTTTTTCTGTAATGACCACCTGATATTTTGCGAGGATGCGCTCTCGTAAATCATCGAGTAGCTGAAAGACGGCATAGGCCTGTTCCGGCGTCCATTCACTATTAATCAGAAAGTCCAAGCCAAGCTGCAATCCTGAGGGTTGTGGATAGTGTTTCATTCGGGGCTCCTGGTTTTTTCCTTGCGTTTTCGAGCCTTCTGTTCAGAGCGTTCCTGGGCTTCCTTGCGTCGATAGGATTGCCCCTTCAGTGCAATAATTTCGGCGTTATGCACCAGACGATCAATCAGCGCGACGACACAAGCGGCGTTGGGAAAGACCTCGGCCCATTCGGAGAAGGATTTGTTGGTGGTGATTAAGGTGCTTTTCTGCTCGTGCCGACGATTAATCAGTTCAAAGAGCAGATCGGCGTGCCGGGTGGAATAGGATAAATAGCCGACTTCGTCGATCACCAGCAGGGTTGGCGCGACATAATGGCGAATCCGCCGCCGTAAGGCGGAATCACTGTCCAACGAGGTCAGTTCACCCAAGAGTTGACCGGCGGTGGTAAAGAGTACCGTATGCCCCTGAAGTACCGCTTGATGGGCGATATTCTGAGCGATGGTGGTTTTGCCAAGGCCGCTGGGCCCCACCAGAATGGCGTTGGTCGCTGTCTTTAAAAATTCCAGGGCCATCAACTCGCGGATGGCGGCTTCATCGCAGTATTCGGGCCAGCTCCAATCGAAGTCGGCCAGTAGCTTGAAGCGGCCAATATGCGCACTGCCCAATCGGCGTTCCAAGCTTCGCCGCGATCGTTCGGCTTCTTCCCAGTCCAGCAGGTTTTCCACCCCGGTGGTGTCAGTCAGTTCGTGCCAATGCGCCAGTAAGCCATATAATCGTAAGACTTCAGCACGCTGACGCAAGTGTTCAATCGGTGTCATCGGCTGTCTCCGCGAGTTGGTCATAGCTGGTCAGGCTATGCGGTTTAACGGGGCTATCGCGTTTTTGTAGATGATCCGGCAGGTTGATTTCGATGGGGGGCGGCAGTTGACGCGCTTCGCGGCGGCGCTCCAGGGTCAGGCGGACGGCATGGGGGTGAGGTACGCCACGTTGCAGTGCTTCCTGAATGCCCACGGTCAATTCAGCGACACCATAGCGATCCAGCAGTCCCAGCAGTTCCTGGATCATCCGCCCCAATGGCTGACCGCGTTCCGCTGCTTGTTTGAGTAAATCCTGGCTTTGAGGGACCGCTTGCGCTAGCCGATACGTTCCACGATGCTGACTGGCGTGATGCTTTTGCGCGGCCAAGTTCTCGATATGTTGTGGGATTTCGATTTGCTGACCCTTGTCGAAGCTGCGCGGATGATTCGCCACCACCTCTTGGCCGTTCAGGATGCGAACCTGTTTTAGATCAGCCGAAACGGTCAGTTGGCGTTGTACGTAGGCATGAGGGACGGAGTAATCGTTGAGATCAAAACGGGCATAAGGGGTTTTGCCGATTTTAACCGCGACCACTTCATCCGTCAGATAAGGCTGTTCAGGTAAGGGCAAAAGATGCGGCCTTTCCAAAGCAAACGCTTCGCGGATGGTGAGGTTAGGGTCTTCTGGACAACGCCGGTCGGCGGCTTCGCCATTCATCCAGGTTTCGGCCTGGGCATTCAGATCATCCAGATCGGCAAAGGTGCGTCCGGCAAAAAAAGCATCGCGAATATAACGAATGGCGCGTTCCACCCGGCCTTTTTCATTCCCCCGCGCCACGGCGACCGGACGGGGTTCGAATCGGTAGTGGCCTGCAAAACTCAATAACGTGGGATTAAAGCGAATGGCCGCCCCCCGCCGTTCCAGCACCGCGCTCTTTAAATTATCGTAGAGATGAACACGCGGCACGGCTTGCCAGGCCTGATAGGCGCCGATGTGACCGCGTAGAAAATTTTCCAGATGAGCACCCAGAAAAAAATGCAGATAAATCATCCGCGACCAGGACAGCACCATGACGAAACCCATCAAGGGCCGTCGTGCGTTACCCACTGGCAGGTAATCAAAATGTGCCCAGTCGACCTGGCATTGTTCACCGGGCAAGGTGCGTAACCGTAGATACGCTTCTTGTTTTCGACGAGGCCGATGCAGCGCGATCAAGTGCCGGAAATGATCCGGGCGGCCTGGATAGCCGCGCTCCTTGACCATGCCATACAGGCGGCTGGCCGTTAAGGTCGGAAATTGTTCCAGGGTTTCCAGAATAAAGGGTAAATAAGGATCAATGGCCGATGCACGGCGTATCGCACCGATAGGTGGCAAACCCGCCTGGGCCAGCACACGGGAAACGGCACTATGATGGACATGCAGTTGAGCGGCTATCGTGCCAACACGCCATTTTTCGGCATGAAAATAGCGCAGAATTTGCGCTTCGAGTTCAGGGGGAATGGCCACGCGGGGTTCCTCTTTGTTTGAGTTGGACAAAAACAGGAACCCGGCGACGGTGAAGAAAGTTGTTACGAACGAATTCAGAACAACGGGCGCCGCAAAAATGACACTGAAGAGTGCTGGCATGGCCAGTCACCATAGGCGTTTCAACCTTCGTCGAGTTCGAGTTTAGTAGATCATTTTCGCTGGCTAACTCGGAACCCTGATGCGTTACATTTTGTTTGCGACGACGAAAACGGCGCAGTCGCTCCGCTTGTTTAAAACGGCCCTGACGGCTTTGTTGATAACGGCGGCCTGCTTCCCGTACTGACTGGCTTCGAGCAATTTTGGCGCACCCATCCGCACAATAGATTTGTCCTCGATCGCAGCGGCGACAGATAAAGACTTGTTTTCGGCAGCGGGCGCAAAGGAAAAATCGGCAGGTGAGCTCCATCAATGGCTTCCAATATCGCCAACGAAATAGACAGAGCAGACTGTTCATGAAATACTGACTCTGCACAGGCGAAATGCACTGTGTGGGGCATGGCATCGGAGGTAACTTGCAGGTTTGGCCGATGCCGTGCCGGTTTTATTGGCGGTGACTTTTTACCGCATCTTGACATCCTTCGTATAGCACCTTCAAACACCAAAATCAGTACGCAACCCCGGTTATTCTTCGGCGCCTCAGATTGACATAAAAATAACTTACAGGAAATAGATGGGTTTTTATCTTCATCGCCGGATACCTGCGCCTTTTTAAAACCGCTTACAGTTGCTGCAATGCTTCCAATCGCACCGAATAACTGAATGGCAATCCAGGTGTGATCGGCGGTTTTACGGATGATGTATTCACCTAAAATGCCTTTGGCATCGCATTGGGTATCGCCGTTAGGGTTTTGATAAGGTTGTCCAATAGACATGGTGTGTTTCCTCTTAGAAAGATGCCAGAAAACACAATCCGCGATCGGGAATGAGTTTCCCGGCCGGGTAAAAAAATGATGAATTAAAGTGCAGTTACCGTAGCAACAGTACCTTGATCATTCAGAGCAATGGAAAATGATTTTCCATACAAAGAAGGACAGCCACCAAAGTTCGGCAACAATCTTTTCAGTGCTTCAGTAATATCAGAGGATGTATTCGCGACAACAAACTGCGAAAAATCAAAATCATCTGCTTCATAAGCCGATTGTTGAAAATCATATTCGTCTCTGAATGTATTCGACTGAGTGAGAACGGCACCAGAACCATCTTTTTTAGGGACAATTGCCTTCTCGCCATCGAACATGGACTCATCATCAATCTCAACAAAATCAACGCCAACATGAATCCGATAAGTATCACAAAACACCGCATCAATACATGCCCATTGACCCGAAAAAAAAGCCGAATGAGATTCATTGATCAGCTCAATGGAAACCTTTTCACTATCAAGGTTACGAATATGCGTATGCAGCCAATGCTCTGAATCAAGTCTGTAAGAACTAGTGTGACAGTAGATATAAAACTCGTTCACATAGACATACATTGATAAAGCTGAGCCTTCATCCTGCATGTACTCATCGAAAGAAACCACTTGGCGACCGGCCAGAATTTCATCGCGGTGCACTGGTTTTTCGAGACGTGACTCATAATCACCAAAGTTTTCATCATTGCAATTTGGATAACCGGTTATCTCGCGCAAAACCTGTCGAGGGATAACAGGTACATCATTGAGAAGATAAAGCAAATTCCAGTCATTGAAGATGTCGTAATAAGCGACAAAATCAAAAGCAGACAACGTTGATTTCATCTCAACAAGGCGCTTTTCGATCTGGGATCTTAAAACAGCCTCAACTTGCTTTAATACATCTTGTTTATCAACTAATTCGTCGCGATCTGGCAACCGACCAAAAAATTTTGAAGAGTCAAGATGAATAACATGAAAGCGGGAAGAACCAAATGCGCCATAGCTTGAAGACTTATAGATTGGTAAGCCCTGCAAATACATAAGGTAGTTCTTGTTATGTTGGTCTGGCTTGTCAAAACCTGCCAGGCAAACATGACCAATTTCTGTATTCATAAATCCAAGACCTGAATCCATCGCATGGGGACGATTGAGTTCAGCGCCATTGAATAGAACGGGGATTGGAAATGCCGAGGCAAGACGTTTTAGTTCATGTTCGACACGGCCTAGTTCAAGATCAACACCCAGCATGATGATGCTTGTTACGTTGTCCCATTCTGGGACAGGCGTAACATCGACAGGCTTGAATGAGAGAACGTCATCGGTATTGACGGAAATTCTTCCGCTTTTACTGACTACAGTCATTTGACGGCAGGCAAATAAAGCAGATAAGAATCCAATTCCAAATGGATGCTCTTGAGCAACCACATCAGTATCCCAACCAGATTCAGCAACAGTCAATAGGGTCTCAATCGAATCGATACCGCAACCGTTGTCCGTCACGCGAAGAATCTTGGTCTCTGGTGCAAATTCGAAATTAACCGAAGTGGCTCCGGCACGACGAGCATTTTGCATCATCTCACCTAAAACCGTGGCCTTATTGGTAAAGCTGAATTTCAAGCCTTTGACCAGGTTAGATTGATTAACTTTCATAGCAACTTGTTTCATGATTTATCTCCAAATTTATGTAAAAAGTCGGGAGACATAACATTCCCAAAGGGAAAGATTTGTTCCCGATGGGTTGTAAAAATCAAGCAATCGCTTACGATGATAAAAAAGATCAAGGGGCGAAAAAATGGAAGAAGAAGTTCTGAAGAGCAACGCTTATTTTTCTGTCGACAGAAAAGGGCAATTAACGTTTACTGAACAGGGGATAAAGGAATATCGAAGCTATTTCGGCAAGGCCGGGATCGATATTCGGAACATCAAGGCTCTGGAGGATTTTTTGAGAGCGAGATGTATAGCAGCACCATTCTTTGAAGAGCGACTAATTAATCGCGTCAAAAGAAGACGTCTAACGCTTGAACGACGACTGCTTATTGCTGTTGCCGAAGGCAATGACGAGCAAATCAATCGTATTCAAGCATTTTTGAATCAGAAGTAGATGGGTCAAATCGAGCATTTATTTCCAAAATGATTTCACCGATCATCCAACGAGCATCATTAATGACTTCAGGCTCTGTAAGAATGTCCATAAGCCTGTAGGTTTGAGCCAGTTTGCGCTCAAGTTCGAGTTGAGACGCTGTGTCAACAAATCTCAAAAAGGACCTTTTTTCAATTTTATCAATCATGGTATTTCTCCTAAAAAATTGGGAAACACCAATGCCCGTTCCGGGAATAGTGTTTCCCCGGTGGGTTAAAGTAAGAATCACGCCAAAGCGCTTAACAGGTTCTTTATTTTGAGTGCTGAATGGGCACTGGCTTTTGAGTCCCCTTAGGGAACTACAAAAAATCGTCTTTCCACAGCGTTCTGTCGAAGAAAACGCTCTGGGAAGACTGTACTGGCACTATGCCGAATACCGTCAAGGTTTTTCATTCGAAAGACGCCTGAATTAGCGCGTCTTTCGTTTGGTAGTTAGCTTAGTTCATGGGCAAAAACTTCAGCCACGGAACCAGCTTCATTTGCTAGAACACAGAGATCGTTTGCATGAAGCAACTTTCCGGATTCTGTATGGATGGCATGGATCTTGTGGATGCCTCTGCTTATTCCTTGGTCAGGATCATTCCAAAATACCTCGTCACCAACATTCAGCTCGGTGGACAAATAGTCCTGAGCGTCATTCAGGTCGATGTATTCGGCATCGTCACCTGAAGACAATGGAAGGATGGTAGAAAGAACCCTGAGAAGTGGCATTTTAGAAGCCGAAGCAACATCATTAACCCATCCTGTTTCATTCGACCAATAACCTCGTTCTGAATCAGACTTTATGACCTTCAATGCAGGCGCATCAAGGTCAGAAAAAGATTCCAGGCGATAGTTGTCCTGCCAGGTAGCTGAACAATTCGAGCAAATCACATGTGACCATACAAGATCGCCATCAGACTCCATTGAGCCGTATGACTCAATGTTCATGGAACCGCAATTCGGACAGAATTTGCTGTGCGATCTAACGTAATTTTCCTGTTGAACATCGGGTTTGCATTCGCATTGAAAAATTGAATCCAAAGCGGAAAAAACTTCAACAACAAGCTGATCATTGAAAATGGCTTGCTGGATGCTTCCAACAAACTCGGTCCCATCAGGCAAAGTGGCAATTTCGTCCAAATCAGCACCTTCAATATCGAAGTCCTGTATAGCAACGCGGATATTGAAAGGCGAGTCGGTATAAATCGCCTGAATCAAACCACCTTCAAGGTGAACGACCAAGTTAATTGTATTTTGTCTGGTAGTCATAGTATTTCTCCAAAATTAAACGAAAAATGGGAAACACCATGCCCGAACAATCGGGAAAAGATGCTTCCCGACAGTGGGTAGAAAAATCGTTATTGGACAAAGTCGTAATAACGTAACCTGTGTTGACGAAGTGCTTCACGCGCTTCTTTTATAGATTTGCCAATCTTGAGTTTTTGATCAAGGATTGGCGTCGTTCTAAACTTCTTTTCGGCTCGTGTAATAGCTGATTTCAGTTTTCGTTCAATGGCGTAATAGTCTTGTTCCGACATTAAAATTCTCCTCAAAGACCGTTTTGAATTGCGAATTCATCCAAAACAGCAACGTAGTCACTATCGTTAATGTCGCAATGGTTGTGAGCCATTGACGGTAATTTAACCGTCAAACGACTCAACTCAAGCAGAATGAGTTTTTCAGAGTCAGGAACAGGAGTACCGCAGGAATAACAAGGATTTTCCTGATTTAGCCATTGAATGCGTCGCAAATGATGCAGACGATCATAACTGGCTTGTCGAAGCGCAAAATCAGAAGCCGATTGAGACGTAGCGACAGGATTTACAAGGGTCAAATTCATAAATAATTCCTCATAAAAATGACCAGAGACCAAAATCCGAAACGGAGAATGATCCCCGGTCGGGTTAGTGATTAACGAGCTATCAAGTTATCAATAAGATTGAGCAAATCTACAGCACAACCGCCATGATTTTTCCAGGCAATTGGTAAAGCTTCTCTAGAGTCCATTAACAACTGTTGCAGTTGAAGATCATCGGTTTCGGCAGAGGCTAAAATCTCATTGATGCGATGAATCAAATCAGGATCAATACCTTCTTGTTTGGCAAAAGACGAGTCCGGCAAAGCTGCACGGGTTAGTTCTAGGGCTTCACGAAGAGACGAAATCACGCGATACCTCCCAAATCAACGAATGTTGATAGCAATTCGTCGTGAGAATCGCAAACAGATTGGATCGCCCCATCTTCATCATCAAACATAGGTTTCATTTGCTCGATTTGCTCGCGCATCATTGACAAGACTCCTGCTGATACGCCAAGAGCAGTTTTCAGATCAAGAATAATTGAATCAAGGTTGGGCTCAATAATGCCAATTGTGTTGGCTATACCGAGAAGCCTTTTTGCCTCACCGATAGTTTCCAAACGCTTTTCGTCGCAGCGGTTAAAACCATAGTCGTTAACCATTTCCTGCAACACAGAAACCAATTGCTGGTTCAAATCGTTATTTTTGCTCATTGTAAAAATCTCCAAAAGAAAATCAGACAAAGAGCATCCCCAGAGGGAAAGCCTCCCTGTCTGGGTAGAATAAACATGGCGATTCCGGAGAATCGCCAAAGGGTTAATTATGCAGCCAACAACAAATCCTTGCTGATTCGGAAGAGCTCAGAACGCAGATCAGAGACATTGTTGATACAGATCGAGTTGTCAAACAAATGACTGGTATCGATACAGATCCCAACACCCACCAATTCAATACCGGTCGCTTCGCAGCGACGGATCACTGATTTGGCAGCATCGTAATCATCAGGCTCACCGTCGGTGAGGACCATGATGACTTTACGCTCTTCCTTGGTCGCCAAAACGCTCGCAGCGGCATACCAAATTGCAGTATGAAGCGGCGTGCCTCCATTGGTAAATGCAGAAAACGCGGATGCATGAGGACGAACCTTTTGACCGTGTTTCAACAATGGAATGACGTTATCGGTATCTTCATGAGGGAAACGTGTGATCGCTGGATTGACACCTGAAATTCCTTCAAGCGCCAAAGCCAAAGCAACCGCCGAATCCATTGCCAAATCGATCAAGCGCAATCTTCTGGAATGGTCGTAGCAACCACTCATTGAGCCTGAAGCATCGACTAACAAGTGCAAAGCCGTATTAGGCGCCTGCTTGTGAGTTCTGCGTTCGAAAACGCGAGAATCACCTTGAGACAAGCGAACCAATTTACGACCATCAATACGATTACCAGACCGCTTATTTACAGGACGTTCATAACGGCTAGACTGAATCAAACCTTGTAACGAAGCCCGGATTTTGCCGGATTCAGAAAGCGCTCTATTCAAAATCGCATTACCAATCGATTGATTACGAATGGGATCCATTGCCAGTGGCATGTGAACCTCGGTGTCATAACAATTTCTTGGTTGACTACCGATAATTTGTCGAGCGATGTCAGAAAAATCCTGCATCACATCATCATTTCCTGCTTCCAAAACAGAAGTAAGGGCTTGAGCAAATGCTGCAACATCCAACGACTGATCATCGATTCCGGTATGAGAAGTTGTGCTTCCCTGTCCAGATTGTTGACCTTGATCGTCTTGATCTGAATCAGCTGCCTGGACAACGGATTGATCAGGTTTAGCATCCTCAGGCTGAGACGGTTGATCCGGATGAGGATTGTCATCATCGCTCGATGGTTGCTGGCTCTGATCAGAATCATCGGGATTGCCCGAAAAATCATCACTGTCACTTTTGGACTGATCCTGCTGCTGTTGCTGAGCCTGTTGTTCTGCTTTTTCTTGCTCATCTTGAATCATATTGATAATTTGATCGGCAAGGCGAACACAATCTCGAGTAGAACCCAAGCTAGAAAAACCAGACAAAAGCCCAAATAGACGTGTAACTGCTCCCACAGGAAAAACAAGTTCCAATACTCTCTCGGCCTCAGAAGCTAAAGCAGCGAGTTGTTTAAAACCAAGAATATCGGTACTCAGTCGTAAAAACAAAAACTGAGTTAATACTTCTGCAGGATGGCTACTATCTGTAACTACAGAAAAATGATTTGAACAAATATATTCATCCATTTTCTGAATAGTATTTTTAGTACCAGGATAAACTTGCATAATTGCAAATTCAATTCTGATATCTTCTAAGATATTGACTAGCTGTTTTCGAATTGGGCTAGAAGCAGCATTGGTAAAAACTTCAAAGTCGCTAAACCGAATATGAGAAGTCTCGTGAGCCAAATACCCCCACGCAACATCCTTAATGTTTGAATCATCAATATCTAAAGCAGGAAGATTGATGCTGTCACCATTGGTATAGGCATCATCTCCACCTACAGAGACTTTAACGCCAAACTTATTGCCCAATGCAGCAGCAACAATTGGAAAGGCATTATTCAAGGTTGGATTTTTCATGGTTTAATTCTCCAAAAAAGAGGGAAACCATGAGCCCGAGAGGCAAATGGCTTACCTCAAGGGTTAAAAAAATTAAATAAAGTTAACTACATTGTGAATTCTAATGAATCATTGGTTTTCCGATCATGCTGGTCAACTTAAGGATTTCTCCTGGAGAAACTGATTGCAACATTTGGGATCGTCCTGCGGAAATATAGTCATCTATGGACATCGATCGCCAATTAGGATGAGGCCTATCGCTAAGCAATATCCAGGGGTGATCAATCGTTTCACGACGATGAGCATAAATCGACAGGGATCTATGCAAACCAACGCCAGTCATCTGTTCAACAACGATTCTGACTTCAGAACCGTCTTGCCTTTGGATAACCTGGGTCACCTTTGTTATCAAATTTGTATCCATGGTTTTACTCTCAAAAAAAGGAAAACCATGATCCGTGAGGAAAAATAGTTTCCCCCAGGGATTTAAAAACAGATCGGGTCAAAGCAGTCTCACAGCATAGCTTTGAGAGATACGTGACTCGACATCGGTTAAAAATTGGGAACAACAATCAATCAAATTGGCAATCGAGCAATCTTTTGGGATTAGCACGGAAGCAGTTGAAAGAATGTTACAACCTTGACTTTCATAAATGCCTGATAAAACCCAACTATATTCATCGCCGGTAGAAAAATAGACTTGCGCCTCTTTTTTACCCACCGCAGTGTCATATAACTTGAACGACAAAGCGGTTGATGGCGGTTCAAAATTGCTCCAACCGGTTGATTGAAGAAAATTTTGAATGAACAACAGAATTTCATTTTGCGAGGACATAAGCAACCTCAAATGGCAAACAGGTTGCCTTGCAAGAAGCTCATGAATTTAGTGGCTTCGGCATTGAACTCAAATCGAGCATGAAGAACGCTGTCGATAAAGACTTCCCAGGGTAATTTTTTATCATTGCCATGGGTTAAGGTCATTTCGCCAACACGAAATTTCTTGTGCTGGTAAAGCGTTTCATGACGGGTATCGATTCGGATAATGCAATGATCCAGAAGACCAGGGCCACCAGAGTCGCGATCAGGAACAATCAAAGGGATCTTGATGGAACCTGTAGAACGGCCAATGCGACCAACCATATCGAACTCATCGTGCCAAGACTGACCGGTGTTCGTATCGCCGTAAAAAACCCGAACAAATTCACCGGATTTCATACAGGACTCAAGGACACGTACTACTTGATCAGGCGTTTCCTGATGATAACAAGTGCCTGAAGGCAATCTGGCGTATTTGATGAGATTGCCGTTGGACAATTTTGATTCGAATAATTCTTTTTTCATGGTTCTACTCCAAAAAGGGAGGCAAACCATGAGCCCGAGAGGCAAATGGTTTACCTCAAGGGTTAAAAAAATTAATGATGAAAAATCTAAATGCTAGCAAAAAGACCGTTTAGATATTCGGTGTAGCTTTTGCCAACAACGCCAGGAAGAGACTTGTCTGATGCAATCTTGGTAAATTTATGGAATCGCATTTCTGCAACACATCGTGGACTTAAAGAAATATCAACATCGACATTCAAAGGGTCTCTTTTCCATGCATCGTGGGCATCTTGAAGTTTCCTGGAATTAAGGTACTTCGATATCTTGTGTCGAAAATGACGCAAAAGCTTAGCAAACCGATATTTTTGAGAGGATCGGTTTTTGATACACAAATCACCAATCAAGACTCTTTGCTCAACAGTTAACGGCGGATCAATTTCAATTGGTGGCATGGAAATACCAGCAAAATCCAAATTAATGTAATGAGAACAGAAGACTGTATTTTCATTAAATGGATTGAGGCTTAACTCATCCAGGACAATTGTAAAATAGGCAATTGCCTGGACAGGGGTAAGAATCGTTTTCATGGTTGCACTCCAAATTGAGGCGGAGACAAACATCCCATGCGGAATGAATTGCATCCGCCAGGGAAGAAAAACTAGAACCAGAAATCCTCAACTACTTCAGCAGTGGCTGGAGAATCTGTTTCGTCCTTGGATTCAACAGGAATTGACGTTGAAGCAATTTCAGCGGCAACTTGAACGGTTTCTTTGACAGAATCCATAAAGCTGTTCACTTCAGGTGCTGATTCAAAAACGTCTTGAGCCACATTCTCGAGGCTGATGCCAGCGTCGACAGAAGTTGCAGATTCAAATACATCCTGTGCAGGGCTGTAGTTAGACAAGAAATCGTCAAAACCGGGAAGATCGTTATCATCCTCGGTATCGACAGGAGTGGTATCAGCAATAGGTGCCTCAACAGTTTCTTCCACAGCAACAACAGGTACAGCGGGTGATGAGTCGAGCATTTCTACATCAGGATCATCTTCATCGGATTCAACAGGAGCAACGGCATCAAAAACCGAGATCGATTCCATCTGCAACAAACCACTGCCATGACGTTTGATTTTGTCCGGATCGGACAGCAACAAACCCAACGTGAACAAGCTATTGAAAGCCACGCCGTTATAGGGACCTTGTTTGGGCAAGGCGTCTAAAACAACATCGATTCTATCGACAACCGGCATACACCTATGATCAAGAAAACCAAGGCTGTCCAGCTTATCCCGCATTCTCCGAAAAGCATTGAGAGAACGGCCGGTGACAGTATCCTTACCCACAAATGATCGATCGATCAATTGACTGGCTTCCTGAGCGATTTCATGAAAAAGCTGTTCACTCAAGGAGCTGGCTCTACGATTCAGGGAATCAACAGCGGCGGCCGATGCTTCACCAGGTACAATAGCGACTGGCTCAGGCGATGTGACGCGAAAAACCACGTAATCAAAGCGAAGCTTGGCAGCAACACTCGATACGGGCTCAATTGCGCGACGGATGGCATCACCAAATTCAGCATGCCGCGCAATCCACTCTTCAGTGTCTTGATCGTAGGTAGACAAAAACTGATCGCGGGCATCATAAAAGGTCTTTGAGAGTTCGTCCAATTCCTGCGTAATTCGAGGAATTTCAGCACGCGGATTAGCAAAACCACCGAGAAAGCGTGTACCTGATTGAAGACAAATACGTTCAGCCTCTTTTTTGATGCGGCTAAATTCTTTGATTTTTTCAGGGTCAACCGTTTTCTTGGTGCCGAGATAAGCCAGATCTTCCGGGGGAAGTTTGGAACCATCGGCAAGAACAAGATCTTCGGGGCGAAGCTTTTTAGAGCTGGTCCAAAGATTGATGTCCAATTTAACGACATCGACTTGCTCAAGAATCATTTCAGCTTTATGTGACATGGGAAACCTCCAATAAATAAAAATGAAGAGGCATATCACGAGCCCAAAGGGACCATGAAATGCCCCTTGTGGGTTGGTAAAGCGAGTGAATCAAAAGTAAAAATCGTCCTGGGATGATGCAACGGCCGACAAATCGAGCCGCTTCTCAACAAGACCAAGTGTTTCGGCAACAGGTCGCACCGTTTCCAAATCCGTATCAAAAAACGACAAAGCTTTGGATTCGAGCTTGAGCTTGTTACTGATGTCAACACCATCATCATGTGATAAATGAATGCTGACTTGTTTCGGCGCAACTTTCATCATAGCCATAAACAGCAATAATGAAGCGACACCTTGTTCTTTGAACAACTTTCCTGCATTAGATAAATGGCCATTAACCATGGCATGCAGGAAGTCTTTCATCCAGGCAGAAGGACCAAAGCAGTCGGTAATTGCACTGCTCATTGCTAAAACATTTACATGAAATGTCCCAATGGCTTGAGTATCAGTCAAGTCTTGCTGTCTGACTTTCAATCGCCAAAAAAGGCAGGGTGGATCTTCGGTTGGATGTGGGTCATGACCGGGTGATTTGATCTGTGCAGACGTAACACCAGCATTATCAATCAAAACTTCGCCAATCAACTTGTACCCTTTTGAGACCTTTTCATTAATATGCTCACTCATTACGCGGGCATTTTTATTAAAGGTTTTTGACTGTAGCCTGGTACCTGTTTTGCCCCATCGAGAGGTATAGGTCCCATCGCCGTTATCACGAACAGCCCAGTCTTTGGTTGAGCGATCCGGATTGGTGAATCGATACAACTCAAAAGTTAAAGCGGTCATTACGCATCATCTCCCCAGGCATCACCGAAAACATCTTTGGCAATCCTGTGAATAGCTTCGCGTTGAGAAGGCTCGGCACGCAAGGTGAGAGCACGATCCAACGAGTAAGCCAGTGCATTGGGAGCACGTTTGTAAGCAATCATCAGGTTAGTCCAGCGAACCAGAGTCCGAGTAGACATGGTTACACTGAGTTCACCCGCGCCATCGGTACCACCGACAAAAAGTCTGCGGATTTCATTGGCCACCTGAATCATCTTTTCCGTCAATTTTTCCATGACAGAATCGAAAGGGACACCCATTCCGGTCAAAAGAGACTTGAGAATGGATTGCTCGACAGATGCTTCAGGATAATCAACTTCCATCAGGCGAAACCTGTCAAGAAAGGCCAGGTTTAGCTGCATGATACCTTGATAAAGACCGGATTGATCGCCTTGACCAGCGGAGTTGCCAGTAGCTATCAAACGGAATTTCGGGTGAGGCTTGATGACTTCGCCACCATTTTGAGGAATCACCAAAGGTTGTCCTTCAATAATATCGTTCAGACCAGCGAGTTCCGATGGGTCCATCAAATCAATCTCGTTCAAGATCAAAAGATGTCCGTCTCGGACGGCTTGAGCCAAAGGCCCATGGACGAAAGACATAGAGCCGTTAATCAGCATGAATTGACCGATTAAATCGTTCAGTTCAAGACGACCGTGACAGGTGACTTGTTGAACAGGCCAGTTCAAGCGTGCAGCAACTTGGCAGATCAGCGATGTTTTTCCAGAGCCCGTGGGACCAGTCAAATACAAGGCATCACCAAGTGGGTTAGAAATAAACGCAATCACATCGCGAAGATGTTCATTGCGGAAGACATACTCTCTCTTGGATGGGATCGATGGATGAGTTTCATCCATAAAGCCATCAACCATCATTGCTGCAGGAGCGGCAATATTGAAAGTAGTGCTGATTGGGAATTTTTTAACAATAGAGGTCATGGTATTTCTCCTAAAAAAATAGGAAACACCAATACCCATATCGGGAAAAGTGTTTCCCCGATGGGTTAAAGTAAGAATCACGCCGAAGCGCTTAACAGGTTCTTTATTTTGAGTGCTGAATGGGCACTGGCTTTTGAGTCCCCTTAGGGAACTACAAAAAATCGT
>Ga0172367_10005494_pt1 | contig 15290 bp, 35 predicted proteins | sample Lak10m_FD_114542 | JGI IMG/M metagenome (GOLD analysis project Ga0172367, IMG submission 114542) | Freshwater microbial communities from Kabuno Bay, South-Kivu, Congo - kab_022012_10m | ecosystem: Environmental > Aquatic > Freshwater > Lake | place: Democratic Republic of the Congo: South-Kivu... | reverse complement strand
TTATACACCTGAGGACCTCACATATTCGGCACTGTCTCTGACGGTGTATAATGATTGACGCAGTTGACATTTAGGGTCAAATGTAGGACAATGGGCACATAACTAAGGGAAGTCCTCCTCGATGCTAAGTGCCCACACGGCGGAAGCAGGGCGGGACTGTGGTGAACCGATTACCGGAACTCACCCTCTGGCACCTCCGTGAAGCCATCTGATACACGGTGCCTGTGATTGCGCATCTGTGCTTTTAGTTCATCCATATCCGCACGCAACTTAATGTTTTCGGCTTTGAGTGTAGCCACCTGTTCTTCCAGGTCCACAATCCGTTCCAGTAGTTGCGGTTGCATCTTTAATGCCTTACGCTGCTCTGCTGATCTCTCACGGTGATAATCTCTTTGTGCTCTTGCACGGTTTTCGTTTTGGTCTGCCATTATAATCTCCTTGTATCGGGTGGGCTCCCACCAGGGTGGAATTCCACCCCCACCGTATCTATTTATGGTGGGAGCCCACCCGGGTGGGATTACACTGGACAACCGCACAAACAGTAGGACACGGAGGGTGGGCTCCCACCCTCTAACTGTTGACTTTTTTCCGTGTTTGTGCTATAGTGTCCTTAATGATGCAAGGGCGGTCCAAGAAGACACCCCAGCAGGGAGGGACCATGGTCTTTCACTTTACCCCCACTATTCATGCGCCTTCCCACAAGTGCCCACAGTCAACAAATATATTTTCCTCCTGTGTTGCAACCCACTACTTTCGCACACTGTACGGCGACGGTACTATGCGGTTGCCAAATAAAACTGTTGACATTCTCAAAAAGGCAACCTACAGTGCCCTGTCCTACCGTGAGCACTCACTCTCCGTCAAAACCGCCTTCCGCCCCAGGGAAGAACTAAGGTAAACCCGCATAAATAGTGGAGAGTGAAAAAGTGTAAGTACTCACTCTCCGGTGGGTAAGCACTCACTAACCGTCCCGAAAAGTGAACATTCACACTCCCAAAACCGCCCCGATGACTGTACAGTACCAGGTAAGTGAGTAGTTACTCTGCGGTGTATACAGTATTATACCGTATAGGCTGTAGTGTAGATGGTATAGGTGAGTGAGTAGACACTATAGGAAGAGTGAGTACTTACTGTAAAAAAATCTATATCGCCCCAGGGACGATGGCGGGTCAACACCAGTAAATATGCGGGAACTGTAAAAAACCGTTTTACGGTGAAGACGGTAGAAGACAGTAGAGTAAGTGTTCACTAACCGCGGTGTGTGAGCGGTTACTTATCGTTAGTGCTGTGGAATACGGTGGGGTGGATTGGGCTGGGTAGGTGCGTAGAACGGTGCGTTCTCGCGCGATATATGACCGTTTTGCAGTCCACGATCCCACCACCCCCACCATAATATACGATCCCCCGCACAATCTCCCCACCCGATAGCCTCTCCCTCCTCCACAGCAGATTAACCGTTCTCTTCTCCTTTCACTGCACGAGAGTTTGACACGGATAGATAAACTTTGTCTACTAGTAAAGTCGCGTATTAATGCGGGATCAACTCTACTAGTAAACATTCCTTCACATATACATATAGTTACTGTACTATTGGAGAACTTTGTTCATTATACTGCATAACTTATTGTGATATATGACAGATTTAATCTACTAGTAAACACGAAAATAATAGACCCCTGATATGGTGCGGGATGGAGGATTTATGAGTGAAGTTGGGCATTGGGTCACGGAAGGGATGGGGTGGGGATTATATATTATGTCCCCTATGGTTGAGAGGATGGTGAGCATAAATATATCTATATTCATTCATGGAGACACATAATGTCAATTCGCTTTTCAGTCATATCAAATAGTGCAACATACGACCTCACCCCTTCCGTCAGCAATGTAGATGAAGGCTCACAAGTCACGGTTGCATTGAGTACAACAGGGGTGCAGAACGGTCAAGCACTACCATACACAATTTATGGAACAGGGATTACATCAGCAGATTATGTTGGGCTGAGTTCATTAGATGGAGAGTTTGTTGTTCAGGGTGGTGCAGCAAATGTGCAACTGACAATATCAGAAGATCATATTACTGAAGGGGTTGAACAATTCACCCTGGCTCTATCAAATGGCGCTGCGATCAACGTTGACATTAACGACACAAGCATCCAAGAAGGATATGCATTGAGCCATAATGTCAGTAACCTTAACGAAGGACAGTCGGTCATCTTCACACTAGATACGGTTGGGGTACCGAACGGAACATCAGTGCCTTACACGATTTCTGGATCGGGGATCAGCGCTAGTGACTTCACATCAAATAGCCTAACAGGGAACTTTGTTGTCAACAATAATGTTGCAACCGTGACGTTGACATTGTCAAATGATGTTGCATTGGAGGGGAGTGAGTCGTTTGTGCTGGCACTGAACAATGGACTAGCAACGGCAACAGCAGTAACTGTTTATGATACATCCGTCCCTACTGTAACGCTAACTCCATCTGTTAACAATGTAGATGAGGGCAATCAAGTAACAATTACACTGAACGTAACAAACGGAACGGTTCCTAATGGAACGGTGCTCCCATATACAATCAGTGGTACGGGGATCACAGCTGCTGACTTCACAGGATTGGCTAGCCTGACAGGATCATTCACAGTTAACGGCGGAACAGCAAGTGTTGTGTTAACTACCTCTGCTGATAGTGCAACAGAAGGATCTGAAACATTCTCACTAGCACTGGATAATGGAATGGCAAGCACTGGAGTGATCATCAATGATACGAGCACTGCTGCTCCTGTTGATCCATATGCTGGACAGGTTGTGTTTAATGTGAATGCGTACGGTGGAACAGCAGTGGACACAGCCCCTGTTAGTCCACTACACACTGTGACGGCATACGGAACAGGCAATATTGTTACAGATGCACCGGCAGGATCCGCTTATCCGTATTCTATGTACGGTCAGGGCACCCAACAATCACCAACCAGATACTTCGAGGTGTCATTCAACAGTGGCGATACCACAATGGGCACTGGTGACTTCACAATGGAAGCGTGGATTAAAGTCATCGCGTGGCCAACAAGCACATCACAAATATTTGGTTTTTTCACAAGCACATCAACATACCAGTACTTGTCGTTTAGTAACACTGGATCGCTTTCAGCAGCCACTTCAAATCCAGGAAACACGGTTGAGACTATTCCATTGAACACCTGGACGCATGTTACATTGATGCGCAAAAGCGGTTACGGATATTTGTATATCAATGGCCACATGACGCGTGATACCATCGGGTTAATGTCTACCAATTTTGGAGCCTATTCCAAATTTTATATTGGTCGTCAAGGCACTTCAACATCAGGACACTCCAATAATGTGTATTTCCACAATGTTCGTGTTACAAAAGCCGCTCGATATAAAACATCGTTCACTGCACCAACAGAAGCATTCTCCGCTACGGATCCATATTGGAACAACGTGGTGCTGCTTGCGCACTTTGATGGAACAAACGGCAGCACATCATTCACAGATGAAAAGGGGATGACGCTAACTCCTGTTGGAACTGCTGCTTTGTCGTCAACTCAATCCAAATTTGGTGGCACTAGCCTGTATTTGGCTGGTTCAGCAAACAGAATTGACGTTAGCGGGCACGGTACTGGGTTTGTATTTGGCACAGGCGACTTTACAATTGAGTGCTGGGTCTATCGCACAGCAACAGCAACGTACCAAGGTATTTTGTTGACAGGTACGTACGCCACTAATCAGATAGGCGTCCGTTTAATTGGCGGCAAGGTGCAAGTGTATATTAGCGGCTCCACCGTTTTGGATGGTGAAATCGATCTTGGACTAAACACGTGGCGTCACATTGCTGTCACACGCCATAATGGCACAATGACAATATTTGTTGATGGACAGATGGATACAGCAATTTACAGTGCTCATAACATAACCAGTGTGTCTGGCACACCAACGATTGGTGCAGACCGCACATACTATCTATCGGGGTACATTGATGAGTTACGTGTGACCAAAGGCGTTGCTCGATACACATCAAACTTTACACCAGAAGTTAATTACTAACAAAACCCAAAAAGCCCACTTCGGTGGGCTTTTTTATTGCCTCTTGACTTTTCTATCCCAATAGTGTATAGTGATCTATACTATGACACTAATCTATACCTCAACTAAATCAAAAGTTAAACCCAAGAATACTGCAAAAAAGAAGCAGTTGGCAGACGATTGGAATAACCTATTAAGGAAATGGGATGTCAAAGCACAACCAACAACCAAACCGAAAAACGTTTCTGGACTGCCCAACCTGTGTAATAAGCGTAGTACTGTGTTTGATGCTATTCCTCGGAGTGGTAGCAGCACGGGGGTTGCAGTAAAGAAAGCACCTCAACAATACACAGGGGACCAGTGCATCGGCATCGCCACACTACACAAGAGCAATGGGGTACCGGTGTTTAAACAGCAAGATGCAGAAGACATTGCAAAGATGAGACGATGACTGAAGAAAAATTGACTGCTGTGGAGTATATAGAGCGTAAAGAACAGGCTCGTAGAGAGATTGTGTTAAAATTGCAAGAAGCAATTGAGGCAGTTGAAGAGTTCAATCGACTGTGGGATGAAGCAATTGAAGTCTATGTCAAACCACAATATGTGAGGCACAGATGATTAAACCGCCTAGACAATATGAGGACAACAAGTATTATCCATTCTATATCAACCACGTGTTTGTTGAATTGTCAGGAAGAGAGATAAAGGAGATGGATCTGTGAACGAGCAAATTAGAGAACTTGCCGAACGATCTGGATTGAAAGTTGAGTCGTGGATGACCAATCCGCCTAAACCTTTTCAAATTCTTGGTAGCACAGAGCAGTTTGAGAAGTTTGCAGAGTTGATTGTCAAAGAGTGTTATAGTGTTGTAAATGATGCTCTATATAACGATTATGTATTTGACAATCGCACGCCGGCAGAAATAAGAAAGACTGCGTTAAAAGCAATTAAAGAACATTTTGGAGTTAAATGATGAACAACATTATTAGACAACTTGCTGAACAAGCAGGTGTATCTATTGATGGTATGGGGTTTGGTGAAGGGGATGTTGAAGGTTTTGCAAAGTTGATCGTTAAAGAATGTAGCAAAGTTATTGTTCACGGTGGATATTGGAGCGGTGGACCTCTTGGACCGAAGCGTCAATGTACCCCACCAGAAATTGCACGAATGATTGAAGAACATCTTGGAGTTAAGGAATGACAACATATACACCAGATTGCTGGGTAATGCTCGAGATCAAACCCAACGGCGGAGAGCCAATTCACAAGATCCTTGCTGGATGGCATGGGGGCTATCTCCACGGAGATAGTTGGAAGATCAACTCAGGGATTACAGAAACTCGTGAGTTTGATGACCGCTACGAGTATGATGGATACAGTGGTAGCACATACGTCTGCTACAAGACGAGAGAACGAATGAATATGATTATGATGAGCACGCTGAGTTCATTGCAGGAGGCTTTGGTTGATAAGGGAACGATTGAGGTCATTCAGGTCGGAGAAGATGAATGAAACTGACACGGGTTGCTCTTAATGTTTGGGTTGGGTTGCACTTTGTTGTTGCAATTGCGAATATGATTATTGGAGCGTATCTTCACGCGTTGCTTATGATAATCCTGGCTGTCGTGGTATATTATGTCATCGGCGAGTGGGTTGATCGGTGGGATAAATGAAATCCATTCTATCATGGATTAACAACGACTTCCGGTCTCACCCCGTCCGCTTCTGTTTGGAGATTATAGCATGGGTGATGAGCATTGGGTGCTCTATTACCATGGCACTGACCGTGCCCAACCCACCATTCCTGATCCTGTATCCAATCTTCATCACGCAATGCGCGATCTTTGGATGGGCTGCGTGGACGAGACGCAGTTCGGGAATGGTAGCAAACTACTTGTTGTTGGTGTCTATTGATAGTGTAGGACTTGCAAGACTTTTGATTGGATAGATGATGGATACATTTGAGATTGATGAGCAGTATTTGGTTGATGTGGTGGATCGCAAAACCATTCTGGTTGACGGCAGGGAATCGCACATGACAGGACGCAAGGACCATCCTCAATTTACAGAACTGCGACACATGCTGGCTGTTAAGGGGTTTATCGCGATGGAGAATGGATGGGTCAATGGTGATGTGGTTCGCAAGCCATTCACTCTCAACGGATATGAGTTTGCTGCTGGCGATCGGTTCCCTTGTGCGGTGGCAATGGGCTTTAAATTTAAAATGTGGAGAAAGCGTGATGGGCGATAGCATTTGGGGACGGAAGCACGATATTGAGAATGCTCGCCGCGAAAAGATGAAGGAGCTGATGAACGAATATGACAAGACCGTTTATTATCCTGCACTGAAAGCATTGCGTGAAGAATGCGTTGCAACATACGGTGAGCACCAAAAGACAACATACCATGACAATGGGTTTGGATGGGAGTGGTGGTATTGTGGTAAGTGTGGTGCATCGCATAGCGAAAATCAATACAACAAAGTTGAGGAGGATGATGATGCCGAAGGGTGATAAGAGTGTTATTGTAAATGTAGAACTCGTGCCGTATTTGCATATGGTGTGGGACAATAAACGAATGGACAGTGGTGAGTTGTTGTATAAACGCAAACCAGAAGGTGTATCTGAAGAAATGATCTTCGAGGAAAATGAAGCACTAGCGCACTTACTCGCAGAAGACAAAGTGTTCATCAATAGTCATTGGTGGATGAAAGAAGAGGAACTCGGTGAGGATGAAAAACACAAGGCGTGGCCAGAGGAGGCTTGCAAAACATTTAGCATCAATGTCAACTGCAATGATGTATTTGCATGGGGGTGTGCTGATGCCGAAGAGATGATGGAAAGCGACCTCGAAGAGGTGTATGAACACCATCACAAGGATCCAAATTGGGGGACTGCTGTATGGTGCATCAAGAAGCGTGGGGAATTGCCTCAGCGACCAGTGTATGACGCAATCATGAAGGCAGGCGTGTGGAACCTTGACGAGATGGGTTTGCAAGAAAATAGATATGACGCATGGCGCAGGACGCGGAGCAACAATGAAGGTTGAGACATACAAGCACGATTACTGGCAGTTTGCTCTTCGCATACAAACCCCATATGAGTATTATGATGACACTCGCCACTGCCTGCTGAACATAGGGTTGTTTAACTGGTCGTGGTGGATAACCATCCCTGAACTTTTTGCTCCTAGAAAGCAGTGGTGCAAGTTTTCCACCCCACCAGCAGATGGTCGCGAAGGATATTGGGATTACACCCGCCGCGAGTATGGTTTTATGGCAGATAAAGAGGCCCTTCACATTCACTATGGTATCCAACCAGGCAGTTGGTCAAGGAACGACCCTGAAAACTCTGACCACTCCAAAGTTTATTTTTGGCCGTGGCATCCATCAATCGTACGGTGGGATCTGTTGCTACCAAACGGAGATGTATATCACCGCAATACATACCCATTGAAAAAGGGCCAATCACAGATTGGTTGGTATGATGTGTTCAATGTCCTCAAACAGAGTAGCGTTGAAGTGGAAGCGGTAAGGTTTGTGAAACTGACGCACTACACAAAGGATGGAACTGAACAGATTGCAATAATCAAACTGACGGGCACAGAACGCGAGTGGCGTCCCCGTTGGACATCATGGCTGCCGTTTTTCAAGATTGTCCAGCGTTGTGTTGAGTGTGATAGCGATGTTGAACTCGGTGAGAAGGCCGGATCGTGGAAAGGTGGGTTGATGGGTTGGTCGTGTGAGTGGAAGCATGATGAGACCATGGAGCAAGCGTTCTGGCGCTGGTATGCACAGTGGAATGGAAAATGATGTTGTCATGCTGGATGGTATAGCGTATAGTGAAATTTATGAACTCTTATGTTTGCAGTTGTCAAGATGATATCGTTTAATCATGTTATTTGATATCATTTTATTGCAGTGAGGACATAGAGTTTTAGGTTTACTTTGTCCTCTACCTTTGAAATTGGGTTTTCCTTTGTACGGATTGACTATTTCACCTGTTTGCCACCTCGGGTCATGTCTGCTGGCTCTAAATATTTTTCCACTGCTATCTACAGCCATGCAGGTACCTTTGGTGTTTTGCCGCCACACACCATTAATGAAATTGGGGTCATCAACACTACATTTGAAAACATTACCGTTATCATCTCTGACTACTACTTTGTTTTTGTTAGTTTGTGATAACTTCAAACGATCTTCGGCCGAAACCACCCTGCCTATACCAACCGGTATTAACTCACCATTTGTGTATCTCACATCATCTTTGCTCACTAAATAACAAGCATTTGTATTTGGGTCCCTGACTGCAACTTTGCCTTTGGCTGTTGCTTTTTTCGCATTTGCCGCTGGAGAAGCTCGCCTTCCAGCAGACAAAGCAACAACTTGTTTGTTAATCCACAAAGGGTCATTCTTTGATATTAAAAAAGTGTTTCCACTCGCATCTTTAACCGCAACCTTGCCTGTTGTGCTAAAAGTAGCCCCACCGCTATGCTCGTTTAGGAAGTAGGGGTTTGTGGGTGCATTTATTTTTAGTAAGAATTTATTTTCCCAGCATTCACAATCTTCTGTGGAATTAAATATTTTTCGTATGGATATGATGTCAGGGTCTCCATGTTTTTCAGTGAATTGAGTTACATAATCCGAAGAGGTGAAGTATGTCTTCCACAATTCATTGGGATGACACCCAGCGGCTGTTCTTCTTCCGTAGTAATATTTTTTGTGTTGGGACCACCCTATCAAATATGTGTAGGGTGTTCTGTCTCCTGCCGTATAAATAACCATGCTGATGTTCTCCAATAACATTAGAACCCATGGGAACGCCAATTCCGCGATGGGTGTTTTTGTTGACTTATATTAAATTCTGTTGTATAGTATTTATACCAAGAGGAGAATAATATGTCATACAAAGAACACGCAATGCGAGAATTTAAAGCAGCGAAATGGGTTAGCCCTGATGGTAGTTGGGGTGATGAAATGCAACAACTGATGTGTGAAGAAGTTCTCGAGTTGCTTGATGTTTTTTCAAAACACTCGCATTCTGGGTCATCAGCACCATATGCTATTGATCTGTTCAGCAAGTTAGCGATGTTCAAGCCACTTGTGCCGTTGACAGGTGAAGACTGGGAGTGGACTGATGTCGCTGAGGAAAGTGGCAGAACACTATATCAAAACAACCGTTGCTCACATGTATTCAAGAATGATGATGGTGCATGGGATATTGATGGCAAGGTGTTTTGGGAATGGAACTCTCGTCCACTAGAAGAGGATGAAGAAGGCTATCCTGGCATTCGCACATACAAATCGTATTATACCTGTCGCGAGAGCCGTGTGCCTGTGGTATTCCCTTACACGCCAACAACGGTGTATGAATATCGCTACTCCGATGCTGAACCACCAGCACCTCCGCAGACGGAGGAAGGATTACTGTGAAGAAGTATCTCGTTAAAAAAGTGTATGATGAAAACCAACTAGAAGATACACTCAATAACACCGTCGAAGAAGGGTATGACGTCCATCAAATCTTCTTGCGATCGTTTTTTACACCAGCAAACAAGCAACGGACACTGTATTATGCTATTATATTCAAGAGGATAGATGATGGCAACGTGGTATGAAATCCAAAATGGAGGTTTTATTGATATCGGATGGTACAAAACTGAAGCATACTATGAACATCAAAAACCTGCAGAATTTAATGATCAGCAATGGTTGGCGTATGTAAAGCAACAATTGGAAGAGTTCAGACACAACAAGCCTGATTTGATTTGGAGATTGGTGGAAATTACACGCACAGAAAGAGAGATTGTATGACAGACAGAATAGTATTATCCCGAAGAGAAGTAGATGAAATGAACGCGATGTTGTGCAGGTTCCCGTTTGTTGACAATATTACTCTCACCAGAGAGCAAGTCGGTGGGATCGGCTCAATATTGACAGCATCAGTACCGTACACCATTAACGATGTTGATGGCGTGTTTAATGTAGAATTAACAAATCAAGACAATTGGTAGAGGATTGCATGAGCTTATTAAAGACATTATTTAACCGACAACCTGTCACAACAGATGGTGATAAACAGGAAAATGTATCACGGTATCAACGACCAGACACAGATGGTATCCATCCCATTTGTCACAACTGGGAGCCAACCCCCAACAAACCTGCATATGTCATCCCTTTACAACAGTGGAGTATTGTTATTGGGGTTCACCCAAATCGTGTGCAAGTCAGACTCAGCAATGGAAAAATCCAGGAGTACGGGGTCAATGATGTATCCTGCACTGATGCTGACAATCCTAATGTGGCGTCTGTTCACGACGACGATGGTGATAAGATTACGATAGGGTATGGTGTTGTTGATGGTGATAAATTATTTTGGATTGACACACCACATGAGTCTGTCACATTCAGGGTTGATAACCCCACACAATTGAGAGAAGCGATTACACAGGTACTCAGATGAACATCCCAGCCCTGCAAGCCAAACTGGACGAGAATGGTCTTACATTTGATCAGTTGTTAACGCTTCTGGACAACATTGACGTTATGGCACGAGAAGCTATGCGATACAGAATGTTGCGGCAACGGGTGTGTGCGAAGAATCCATACGTTCACCCCGACGTGTCTGGTAAACAGTTCGATAACGATGTTGATGTTGAATTAAAAGAAAGAGGCTGGATTTGACTACACAATACGTCGATGATGAAAAAATTGCTTTGTATAAACTCCTAGCAAAAGCACAGTTTGGATTTGATATGATCACAGACTGTCTTGAAGAAAAAGATTATGAAATGGCTGCTTTGATTGCATCTCGTGTAAACCTCAGCATGCCCAACCCTACACAAACAAAGGATATTTTAGAATGCGAATGATTTATGATGCAGAACAAGTAATGAAAGCAGCGGAGTTTATTTGGAATAACAACAAGCACGTTGGACTATGGCCATCTCAACCACAATCATCAATGGATGTTATGCGCCAGATGCTGTATACTGCACAAAAGCAAGGAATGAAGAACATGGGGCTCCCCACCGGTCAGTGGGTGGGTTGGCTAGGCAGTGGTGGGTACTACATGATCTTCACTAGTGAAGGTGAAGATCAATTTGAAGTGGAATTCCTCGTGGATGCTAATGTTGGCGGTGAGCACCGTTATGTAGAAGAATGGATTGATGAAGACACATATTGATGGATCACATCCTCTACACGGGGAAATATTTGTCTTTGGTAGCAATCTTGCTGGTGTTCATGGTGCCGGCGCTGCAAAGGCAGCGAGAAACATTTACGGCGCGAGACTAGGCACGGGTGTTGGGATGACAGGGCGTGCATACGCCATCCCAACCAAAGATCATCATATCAAAACACTACCAATTGATGAGATTGCTGTGTATGTAGAGCAGTTTGTTGCTTTTACCCAAGAAAAAAATGATATGGAGTTCTTTATAACGCGTGTGGGTTGTGGATTAGCAGGATATAAAGATGAACAAATTGCTCCATTGTTTAAGGGTATAGGAAACAATTGCAGCGTGCCGGAACAGTGGATTAAATACTTGACTTGATTGGCTTTTGTGTATGGGTATAAATAGTTTTTGCTGTACTCAATAAACATACAAGGAGATTGATATGCAAGAACTATTAGCAGCAATTGGAATGACTTTATCAATGATGATGAAGTTAGAGCTACCCCAACAACCGCCTGTAATTGAAGAGAAATCCATACAAGAGATCCGTGCTGCAGCATGCAACTCCAAGTGTGATAATGTATTTGTCTTCACTGAACCAACCACAGGAAAGATTCTTGTTCCAAAGGGAGTGGATTGGTCCATGACCATTGCACAAGGAGAACTGACACATGAGGTTGCTCGATACATTTTGACACAACACAAAATCTACTCACCAAGCAATTCTTGCTCAAGGAATGTTGAGTTGGAAACAGCTATGCGTGATATTCATTGGGATTATTTACGATTAATGAAACAACGTAACCAATATAAAGGATACGGATTCCCAAATGAAAAGAAGGAGTTAGCTGAACACGTTTTCTTCTGCACACCCGATGACAAGATCAAACCAAAGAAAAAAGACTATAAACAAGGTGATAAGCAGCCTGTTCCTGCTGGAAAACCTTTTGATTACGAAAATAGTATTTAAAAATGAATGATTTAGACAAGTTGTCAACAGAAGTAGCAAAACTATATGCTTTGCTCAACGACAAACATCCACAACTCATGTCATGGAGGTGGTATGTTGAGCATCAGTGTATGGTTGTTGTGAGGCTGATGGAAGAAAACCATTTCCTTGATGGAGAAGCCAATACAGACGAGGAAATGGAATAATGTTCTACAGACGGTGGGGCGGTGGAGGATGGTCTCGTGAAAGCAATAGAGACCGTACTAAAGCAAAGAGCAAACGGTTTTGGAGACGAGTCGCAAGACAAGAGTTCATCAGAAGTTTCTTGATGTCTCCTCGCGATATGCGTAAGTATTGGAATGATCAAAATAAAGCGCTATATGGACCAGGTCGTTGCTACAGCCGTGTACTTAAAATGAAAAGAATGGGGATACCCCGCAGATGACAGAATTAAAATCGTCCCTCCCTTTCGAGGAGGTGAAGCAGCAGATGGAAGAGGAGAAACGCCTCAACACAATGACGATCAAGACGGTATCTGTCAGTCAGTGTAAATCGAGGCGTGTCCGCCTCGAGATGGAAGCAGATGGAGTTCCATTGGATGTTGCGTTGTATGAGATAGACAACGAAAAGGTTCTCGGATATCTCCCATCAAAGGTGTTCTGGCACAATGATGATGGACTGCGGTTGTTGTACTATGTCAGCCCAGCATTGCCGGACCAGGCTCGGCCATTCGGTGAGAAGCCGGTGTATTGCTTCTATACAATGTTAGATAATGCCAACTTCACTTATGATGCAAACTTGCGAGTGTTCCTAGACCAAATCCCGACACCGGCAGGATATATTCTGGTTTGTATGTTCAATGAAGACCAATATAAACATATAGTTAGAGAGGAAACTTAATGTATTTTGCAAAGTTTGATAGTTTTGTTAGTGCAAAAACTAGTGCATCGTTTTGTATTGTGGTGGAGAGAGTAAATGGAGAACCTGTACAGAGCTCTCCAATTCCCAACGAAGCGTTGGATGATGTCGTAGAGGAGTTGCAGGAAGCAGAAGCGGGAGCCCCAATCCATGTTTGGCGAGGCCCCCAGAAGGAACTGGTTGTTATTCCTTTTCAGCAGATTGTTTCGATTCGTCTGGTGTTTGCTGGATAACGACATTTACTTGAGACAACACAGTTCTCAGGTTGGTTAGTTCAATAAACGCTTCTTGATTTTCTTCAATGTTTTCAATCTGTTCCAACTCAGCAACACGTTTTTGTAGTGCTTCCACCTGGCATCCCATTAGGACTGCTTGTAGCCCGTTAGCCCAAATGTTTAGCCACTCAATGTCAATCTCGTGAGTATATTGACGAGCAAGTGGGGGTGTCAGAGCAATAGCAAGGAGTCCAATATCTGCTGTTGTTAACTCCCAATTGTTGGTAAATCCGTTGAACCAAACAAACGCCAGCACACCAATCGCACCAGTCGTAAGTGGTGCCCACACCAGTCGATTGATTTGGTACTCTTTAAGAGCTTTCTGAGCAGATTCTCTGTGAAGTTTGTTTTTCAATAGAGCTTCTTTCACAGCAGGGACAATCGCAATAGCCATAGAGGCACGGATGGTGCTGATGTATGCTTGTGTTGCGTAGAGCCTTCCTGCAAGCATTATGAGTAGGACTGCAAATGTGATGTTATATACGATCATGGTGTCTCTCCTTCGTCAGTTGATGTTGCCACCATACAACAAAAGTGATTTAGGGTCAACGAATTTCTTTAACCCAGTCACTGCGTACAGTACTACCTGATGACAGAAAATACCAAATACCACTATGGTTGTTGATGACCTTCTTGATGGTGCCCACCGTTTCCTCCCAAGCAGCGTCTTTCCCCTTACACGAGCACGGAGGTTTTGTTGCTACCACAACGGTGTTGAGTTCTAGTGGATGAACGATCTCGCTCATATATGTCCTCCAAAAGATAGTATTTAGTGCATTCCCAACAGGTGTGCGATATGACTGAACCCGGGGACTTGCTCCCAAAGCATGTGTTCTAGCGGATATGACACCGTAATACCGATCCAAAATGCATAGTCAGTTAGTACATTGCGGCATTTGTGGTAGCACTTTACCAATGCACCGTGTTCATCAGTATGCGTGTGAATGTTAGTTGTCTTCTGGGTCAATTGTCTTTCCTTTGCAATCCTTGAAGAATAAATCCATTTCGCGATCTCGTTGATCGCAGTAGATTTCATATTGTTGAATAGATGGAACAGGTTTAACATCCATCTTGCTAGCGTAGTGCAACAGGTTCTCGTAATCCAACCCGCGACACCACATTTCGTCCATCAACTGATCAGCGGTCAGGTTCTTCTGCATCTTGCAGTACCTGTGTGTAGTATATGTGAAGATTTGCATGAGCCTTGTCAAAGCAGTCTGTCAATGAATACTTGTCTTTTTCAACGCCAGCACAAGCGGTTCCATAGTCCAGGAGCGTATCCAAAGTGTCTTGTGCCATCGCTCTTGCGCCCTGAATAAAGGCAGCCTCTAGCCACTGCTCCATTCGTTCAACAGACATTCCTGCTTCAAACTCGGCACGAAAGCGCTCAGTCCGCAAAGCAAATCCTTCAGGTTCATATATGTATTGCTTATATGCTTCTTTTAGGTCCAATCTGGATCTAGAGTTCTTCGCCATCTGCCCACCTTTTGGTTTCGTATGCTGTTGCAAGAGGACGGATTTCTCCATCGTCATATGCAAAATCTTTCAGTTCTTCAAGTACCTTGTTCAGTGGTCCTGTCATCATAACACGACAACTGGAGATGGTGATTGGATGGAATACCCTGCCACTGTCAGATTCTTCAGTATAATCAAGGAACTCAAAGAACTGCTGCAACTTTTCCTGGATGCGTTGTTCATCCTTGATGTAGCACTGGATGACCTCCCGGAGATGCTTGATTGTATTGTCCTGGTGAGTGACAACAGACCGCAAGTTGTTGTACATGTTCATCAGTTCTTCATTTGTGTATTCAGTCATGCTTATACTCCACAGTTGTATGAGCGGGTTTCAGTGTTTGTAGATATTGTATGGTGAGCATCCGTCGTTGCCCACCGCGACTTATCCTATACCCTTCACGGAAG